>Ga0247823_10002677_pt1 | contig 14615 bp, 16 predicted proteins | sample 13C_PalmiticAcid_2_FD_192426 | JGI IMG/M metagenome (GOLD analysis project Ga0247823, IMG submission 192426) | Soil microbial communities from agricultural site in Penn Yan, New York, United States - 13C_PalmiticAcid_Day30 | ecosystem: Environmental > Terrestrial > Soil > Agricultural land...
GGTCAAGGATGCTGAGCTGGACCGCTGTATGAATTCCAGAGGTGTTTTGTCGACAAGGAGCGCGGGCCATTCGAGGTCGCGCAGGTCGCTCCGTCGACGTATCGAAGGCGTGCAGTGCTCACGTGAGTGCTGCCGCTGCACGGCTGGTTTGCTCCCCGAAGCCATCGAAGGGGCACGGTGTTGAATTCCACTGATCTCTGACCCGAGGGGGGTGCGGACGAAAACTTGGACTACTAGGAGGTAGTTCATGTATTCCTACGAAGATCGGATTTGAGCCGTTGAGCTCTACATCAAGCAGGGCAAACGCGTCAGACCCACCATCCGTCAACTGGGTTATCCAACAAAGAATTCATTGAAGGGCTGGTACAACGAATACCAGCAGAAGCTCGACTTGCCAGCGGGCTATGCGGGCCGAGAGCCCAAGTTCTCGCAGGAGCAAAAAGCGGCAGCCATAGAGCACTACCTTACTCACGACCGCTGCATCGCTGCCACCATGAGGGCGTTGGGCTACCCCGGCAGGGGGACGCTGACCGCCTGGGTTCGCGAAGCCCTTCCTGAGGCCAGAAGGGCCGTCGTTGGGAGTGTGGGCCGACGAAGGTGTTCCAGGAAGCTGATGCAAGCGGGCGTCATGGAGCTTTGCACGCGCGAGGAAAGTGCGCAGGCTGTAGCCGACAAGTTCGGCGTGTGCCGTCCAACGCTGTACAACTGGAAGAACCAACTTCTAGGACGTGAGACACCCGCATCCATGAAACGCACCAATCCATCTTCGCCGTCGCAAGAGCGCGACAAGCTCGAGCGCCAGGTTGATTCGCTGCGCCGCGAAGTCAAGCAACTTCGCCTTGAGCAGGACCTATTGAACAAGGCCAACGAACTGTTAAAAAAAGGCCTGGGCGTCGACCTGCAGCTCCTGTCCAACCGGGAGAAGACACTGCTGATTGACGCCCTCAGGGAGCACTATGGCCTGCCAGAGCTCCTTGCACAGTTGGATCTTGCGCGCAGTTCGTACTTCTACCATCGGGCCCGTGCAGCGGTGGGCGACAAATACCTGGAGGTGCGGCAAACCATCACCGACATCTTTGAGTCGAACCACCGCTGCTATGGCTACCGCAGGCTGCAAGCTTCGCTCACCAGACAGGACGTCACGATCTCCGAGAAGGTCGTGCAGCGATTGATGAAGCAGGAAAGCCTGGTTGTTCCAAAGCCCAGGAAGCGCAGGTATGCGTCATACCTTGGCGAGATCAGTCCGGCGCCTGAGAACCTCATCAACCGCGACTTCCAGGCCGCGGTCCCCAACGAGAAATGGCTCACGGACATCACGGAGTTCCAGATCCCGGCTGGCAAGGTGTACCTCTCGCCCATCATCGACTGCTTCGATGGAATGGTCGTCAGCTGGACCATTGGGACCAGTCCGGACGCCGAGTTGGTCAACACGATGCTGGATGCAGCCATCGAGACAGTGGCCGAAACCACTGACCGGCCTGTGGTTCACTCCGATCGGGGCGGCCACTACCGCTGGCCTGGTTGGCTATCAAGAATGAGCGACGCGAACTTCACCCGCTCGATGTCCCGCAAGGCATGCTCACCTGACAACGCCGCTTGTGAAGGCTTCTTCGGTAGGCTGAAGAACGAGCTGTTCTATCCTCGGGACTGGAAGAACGCCACCATTGAGCAATTCATCGAGGCGGTCGACTTGTACATCCGCTGGTACAACGAGAAGCGGATCAAGATATCTCTTGGCTCTCTCAGCCCTATCGAATACCGGGTGAGCCTTGGAGTTGCGGCATAAAACCAGTCCAAGTATTTGTCCGCACCCCCACAACACAGGCGGTTCGAGTTCAGTTCAACCAAGCCTTGACTCGCTTCGCCAGCGCTTCGGTGCTGATGCCATAGCGTTCGTGCAGTGTGGGCAGCGCGCCCGCATCCAGATAGGCGTCGGGCAAGCCAGCCAGGCGGAAGCGCGCGGGCTGTACGCCGTTCTGCAGCAGGGAGCTGGCCACCGCTTCACCCAAGCCACCCACAACCGAGTGGTTCTCTGCCACCACCACCAGGCGCGGTTTGCGCAGAACTTCAGCGAGGATGGTCACCTCGTCCAGCGGCTTGATGGTCGGGCAGTGCAGCACCGAGACACCGATGTTGTCGGCCTTCAGACTCTGCGCCACTTCCAGCGCGCGCATGGTCAGGAAGCCGCTGGAGATGATGAGCACGTCGTTACCGTCCACCAGGCGCTTGGCCTTGCCGAGTTCGAACTGGTAGTCGTATTCGTCGAGTACTAGCGGCACGTTACCGCGCAGCAGGCGCATATAGACCGGGCCCTTGTGCGCAGCCATCTGTGGCACCGCCTGCTCGATTTCCAGCGCGTCACACGGATCGATGATGGTCAGGCCAGGGATGCCACGCATCATGGCCAGGTCTTCGGTCGCCTGGTGGCTGGGGCCGTAGCCGGTGGTCAGGCCGGGTAGCGCACAGCACATCTTTACGTTGAGGTTTTCCTCCGCGATCACCTGATGGATGAAGTCGTAGGCGCGGCGGGTGCCGAACACAGCGTAGGTGGTCACAAAGGGCATCAGGCCCGCCTTGGCCATGCCGCCGGCCGCGCCCACGAGCAACTGCTCGGCCATGCCCATCTGGAAGTAGCGTTCAGGGTAGGCCTGCGCGAACAGGTGCAGGTCGGTGTACTTGCCCAGGTCGGCTGTCATGCCGACGATCTCCGGCTGCCTGGCGGCCAGTTCGACCAGGGCTTTGCCAAAGGGAGCAGCCTTCACGCGTTGCCCTTCGCTAGCGATGGACGCAATCATGGCGGAGGTGGTGAGGCGTGGCTTTTTCTCTGCGACGGTATTCATGCTTCGGCTCCTGCGTTCAAGGATTGGTCAAGGACAGCGAGGGCCTGTTGCCACTCGGGAGGGTCCACACGGATGAAGTGGTTCTTGTCGCGAGTTTCCAGAAACGGCACGCCCTTGCCCATCAGGGTGTTGAACAGGATCACGCGTGGCTTGGCGTCGGGGAGTGCGCGGGCGGCATCAAAGGCTGCCACTACGGCGGCCATGTCGTTGCCGTCGACGCGCTGCACATGCCAGCCGAAGGCCACCCATTTGTCGGCCAGCGGCTCGAAGCCCAGCACCTTGCTCGACGACCCGTCGGCCTGCTGGTTGTTGATGTCCACCAGGCAGATCAGATTGCCAAGCTGGTGGTGCGCGGCCGACATGGCGGCTTCCCAGGTCGAGCCTTCGTCGAGCTCACCATCGGACATGGAGTTGTAGACAAAGGCCGGGTTTTGCTGGTGGCGCAGCCCCAGGGCCAGACCCACGGCGATGGGCAAGCCCTGCCCGAGCGAGCCGCCGGACATTTCCATGCCCGGCGTGTAGGTGGCCATGCCCGACATCGGCAGGCGGCTGTCGTCACTGCCGTAGGTCTCAAGCTCTTCTTCCGGAACGATCTTCGCTTCGATCAGCGCAGCGTAGTGGGCGATGGCGTAGTGACCATGCGAGAGCAGGAAACGGTCGCGGCCTCCCCACTCGGGGTCTTCAGGCTTGAAGTTGAGCGCGTGGCCGTAAGCCACGGCCAACACGTCGGCCCAGCCCAGGGCCTGGCCGATGTAGCCCTGGCCCTGGACCTCGCCCATGCGAAGCGCAAAGCGGCGAATGCGGTGCGCGCACTGCGAGAGTGCAGGCACTTGGTCAACGGATGAAGTCATGAAATTCTCCGGAAAAGAATGAATGCACTCAGCGCAGGATGGCTGCGGGCACGTAGGACACCAGGGCCAGCACGGCAAAGGCGACGAAGTAGAAGGGGCCGAGTTCACGCACCGTCTGGCCGACCTTTACCTTGGCCAGAGCGCTGGTGATGAAAAGCGTGGTGCCCACCGGGGGCGTGTACAGCCCCACCGCCAGGTTCACGACCATCATGATTCCCAACTGCACCGGGTCCATGCCGATGCTCTGGGCCAGCGGCAGGAAGACCGGGGTGAGCAGCAGGATGGCTGCGGGCAGGTCGATGAACATGCCAAGGAGCAGCATCAGCAGGTTCATGATGAGGATCACGACCCAATCTTGATCCACGTTCTGCGCCACCCAGTTCGCGACGCCCGAGGGCATCTGGTCGTAGGTGAGCAGCCAGCCAATGGCGGCGGAGGCCATGATCACCAGCAGCACCACGCCCGTAGCAAGGCCGGCGGACACCACCGCGTCGTTCAGGCGCTTGAACGAGAGGTCTCGGTAAACGGCGACTGACACGGCGCCGGCATACAGCGTGGACAGCACAGCAACTTCGGTCGGCGTAGCAATGCCGAAGCGCAGGAACAACACGATCAGCACCGGCAGGAGTAAGGCCGGCGACGCATAGAGCAGGTGGATGCGGAACACGCTCCAGTCGATCGGTGTGAGGTCACGCGGGAAGTTGCGGCGCTTCCCGACCCACCAGCACATGAACATGAAGCCGCCGCACATCAGCAGGCCAGGCAGGATGCCGGCGACGAACAGTGCCGCTATGGATGCATTGGCCGTCAGTGCGAACAGGATCATCGGGATCGACGGCGGAATCAGGATGTCGATGGTCGCGGCCGCGGCCAGCGTGGCGGCCGAGAAGGCCGGTGGATAGCCCAAGCGCTTGTGCCAAGGAATCAGCAGCGAGCCGATGGCCGATGCGTCAGCCACGGCCGAGCCCGAAACGCCGCCAAACAGCGTGGACGAGAGCACGCCCACCTGCGCCGGGCCGCCGTGGAAGCGACCGATCAGCGTCGACAAGACACCCACCAGCGCAGCACCCAGGCGCCCCCCCATCATCAGGGAACCGGTGAGCATGAAGAAGGGGATGGCAATCAGCGGGAAACTCTGTACTTGCGCCACCATCTGCTGCACCAGCAGGTCCAGCGGGACGCGATCGGAGGTGGCAGCGGCAGCCATGGCGGCCACCAGCAAGGCGTGTGCGATGGGCATGGCCAGCACAGCCGCCCCGAGAAAGACCAGAAGAATGAGAGCACTCATGGTGAGTTCCTTTACGTGTGTGGCGGACGGCTCACCAGTGCGCCGTGGGCACGACGAGCTCTTCGCCAGGGTGGTGCTCCACCGGTGGCGTTTTCCAGGCATTCCAGGCCGACTTCAACGCAAGCAGGCCCAGCATCAGCAGACCCACCATGACGCAGCCGTAGGTAGCGGAACCCGGTACCTGCAAGATGGCTGACTTCTCGTCGTGCACGATGTCAATCATCTGGAAGGTGGCCCAAGCCAGAGTGGCGTAGAGGGCCGCGACCACCAGCCAGGTTCCAATGGACGTCCAGCGGCGCAGTGCGGTGGGCATAGTGTCCATCAGGAAGCTGGTGGTGATGTGGGCGCCGTGCGCCGCCGCCAGCACCACGCCCGACATGATCAACCAGGGAAACAGCAGCTCGGGTACCTCGTTGGCCCACTGCAAGCTGCTGCCGGTGGCGTATCGCAGCACGGTGTTGACCACCAGGATCACGAAGATGACAGACGTGCTGATCCACAGAAACAGACGGCACAAGGCAACGACGGCCCGTTCAACGAGGTTCATCGGAATACTCCTTGGCTGCAAGGCACAGGCCCATACAGCGGCTACAGGGAAGGACTGGCTGGAATGCGGGTGGCGATCAGCGCGCGGCGGCGATGACCTTCTTGAGGTACGGGCCGATGGGGGTGGCCAGCCACTTGTCGTCCACCGCAGCGGTGGCCTTGGCAAAGGCGCTCTTGTCCACCGTGGTCACCTGCACGCCCTTGGCTTTGAGGTCGTCGAGCAGCTTGGCATCGGCGCCGGCCGAGAGCTTGCGCTGCAGCGCGGTGGCCTCGGTGGCGGCCTCGGTCACTGCCTTGCGGTCGGCCTCGGACAGGCGATCCCAGCTGCGCTTGCTCATCAGGAACGGCGTCATCTGGAACATGTGGCTGGTCAGCGCCAGATGCTTCTGCACTTCGTAGAGCTTGCTGGCATGGATGTTGACCAGCGGGTTCTCCTGGCCGTCTACGACGCCTTGCTGCAGCGCCACGTAAAGCTCGGCGAACTTGATCTGCTGTGCCTCAGCACCCAGCGCCTGCATGATGTCCACCAGCACCGCGTCGGGCGGGGTGCGCATCTTCAGGCCCTTCATATCTTCGACTTTGTGGATCGGGCGCTTGCTGTTGGTCATGTGGCGGATGCCGTTGTCCCAGTAGCCCAGCACCACCATGCCTTTGTCAGCCGACTTTTGCGCCAGCTCCTGGCCCAGCGGGCCGTCGAGCAACTGGAAGGCCTGTGCGGGCGTGGAGAACATGAACGGCATGCCGTAGGCTGCGTACTCGGGCACGGCGGATGACACTGCGCCCTGCGAGTTGGCCGTCATGTCCAGCGCGCCAGTGCGCACCGCCGTCACCATGGCGGCATCGTCGCCAAGTTGACCCGAAGGGGCCACCTGCACTTCGATGCGCCCAGCCGACTTGGCTTTGAGCACGTCGGCGAACTTGACCGCGGCCTCGTGGCGAGGGTTGCCCGGCGCCGCGCCGTGGCCGAGCGTCAGTTTCGTGGCCTGGGCCTGAGCTGCCAGAGGCAATGCTGCGGCTAGTGCAGCAACAGCGAGCAGGATGCGGGTGAAGGTCTTGCGTTGCATGGTTTGTCTCCTGTCGGTTTGTGGTGGGAAAAATAATAGTCAGTGAATCAACATGCCGCCGTTCACGTCGAGCGTGATACCGGTGCAATAGTTGGAGAGGTCGCTGGCCAAGAACACACATGCGCCAGCGATGTCATCGGCGCGCCCCAGGCGGGCGAGCGGGATGGTCTCGGCAATCTCGGCCTTCTTCTCTTCGGTGAGCTTGCCCTTGATGATGTCGGTACCGATCAGGCCGGGGGTGATGCAGTTGACGCGGATGCTTTCGGGACCGAACTCGCGCGCCATGGCGCGGGCCAAACCCAGCACACCGGCCTTGGCGGCGGAGTAGTGTGGCCCGCCCAAGATGCCACCGCCGCGCTGCGCCGACACTGAGGAGATGCAGATGATGGAGCCGCTCTTTTGCGCCTGCATGATGGGCAGCACGGCCTGCGACATGTAGAGAGTTCCACGCAGGCTCACATCGAGGATGCGGTCGTAGTCGGCGCCGGTGATCTCCAGCGTCTTGACCGGTTGGGTGATGCCGGCGTTGTTCACCAGCGCGTCGATGCGGCCGAAGGCCTTGAGCACCGCGGCGGCTGCGGCTTCACACGAGGCCTTGTCGGTCACGTCGGCCACCAGGCCAATGTGGCTTGAGCCCAGTGAGGCAGCAGCGGCAACCGGGTCGGCACGTTCGAGATCGAGAATGACAACCTTGGCGCCTTGGGCAGCCATCAGGCGGGCGGTGGCGAAACCGAGGCCATTGACGCCGGCACCGCCGGTGATGATGGCAACCTGGTCTTTGAGCAGCATGTGTCTTGTCTCCTGTGTGTTGAACAAGATCAGGAGACGCGCCGCCCCGGATGGGGCTTTCTATGGCGTGGCACTTGGGGGTGCCTTGTCTCCTGTTCTTGGAGCGGATTTTGAAAGTCGCTCAGGATGATGACAAGCGATTAGATGTCAGCGTAAGATGACAGTTTGTCATTTGACGTCAGGGTTGTCCCCATGCCCGCCTTGCCCCCGATTGCGAACCTGCAAGCCTTCGAGGCCGTGGCGCGCCGCCGCAGCTTTGCACTGGCCGCAACTGAATTGCACCTCACCGCATCGGCGATCAGCCATCAGATATCTCGGCTGGAGGCGCAACTGGATATCCGCCTGTTTGAACGCAGCGCGCACGGTGTGCGCCTGAGCCCGGCGGGCGAGCACTATCTGCTGCATGTGGGCGCTGCGCTCACGGCCATCGCCGCAGCGACCGACGATTTGCGCCAAGGCATTCGCAACAGCCTCTATGTGCATTCGGCACCCAGCATTGCCAGCCTCTGGCTGATTCCGCGACTTCACCACTTCGCACAGGCCTACCCCGACATTTCGCTGAACCTCTCGGCCGCCCACACGCCCAGTGACTTCGCGCTCGGCCAGTCGGACATCGACATCCGCTACGGCACACCGCAGTGGGGCGACCTTGTGGTGGAGCCCTTGTTTGAAGAATCCATCGTGCCCATGGCCAGTCCGGCGTTTATCAAGCAGCACAAGCTCAAAAAAGTCGAGCAATTGCTGGAGGTACCTCTGATTCAGAGCAATGTGAGCGTGGTGCAGTGGTCCGACTGGCTCGGTCGCTTCACGCGTCTACGCGCGCCAGATCGCTTTCCGCTGCGATTTGACCGGGCCCAGATGTCGCTCGACGCAGCGACACAAGGCTTGGGCGTTGCGCTGGAGAGCGCGGTGAATGCGGGCGGCCACTTGGCCGATGGAAGGCTCAAGGCGGTTTTCGGCATGGACCTGGTGATCCGCGTGAAGGCGCACTTCGCCGTCTATCCGGAGCGACACGCAAAACGGCCAGCGGTCGAGGCGTTCCTGTCATGGCTGCATGGCGAAGCAGCGAAGACCTGACGATGCTGCCTTGATCCGCTACCGATTCACTGCGTGCGCATTTGTGGACTGGTTGTCGTTGGAAATGACTTCGCCGAACAGGCTGATGAGCAGCAGGCCCACCAGCAGGATCAGGCTCCAGAAGCCCAGCCTTTGCGCGCGGAAGCGCCGCCACACGAGCGTGGTGGGTGATGGCTGGGCACTGGCGGTCGCGCGGGTGGTGGCCCGTGGTTGAGGCGCCAACGGCTGACCCGCCAGCGGCAGGCCGGTCGCGGTTGAATCGAGGACTTGGCTGTTCATGTCAGTGGGCGTCGAATTTGATGCGGGGATCCGCCAGCACGTAGCCCAGGTCGCCGACGAGCTTGGTGAGCAGGCCCAGCAGCGTGAAGAGGTACAGCGAGCCGAGCACCACGGGGTAGTCGCGGCTCTTGACCGACTCGTAGGAGAGCAGCCCCAGGCCATCGAGTGAGAAGAGCGTCTCGATCAGCAGGCTGCCGGTGAAGAGCGCGCCGATAAACGCCGCAGGAAAGCTGGTGATCAGCGGCAGCAGCGCGTTGCGCAACACGTGTTTCCACAGCACCGCGCGCTCGGGCAGTCCTTTGGCCAGCGCCGTCAGGACGTATTGCCGGCGCGTCTCCTGCAGGAAGGAATTATTGGTCAACATGGTCTTGATGGCGAAGCTGCCGGACACGGAAGCAATGACCGGCAGGGCCATGTGCCAGAGATAGTCCGCCACCTTGCCTGCGGGGATGAGGTCTTCGAAGTTGTCGGAGGTCAAGCCACGCAGGGGAAAGAGATCCCAGAAGGATACGCCGCCAAACAGCACCAGCAGCATCAGCCCCAGCACAAAGCCCGGTACCGCGTAACCGAGCAGCACCAGCACGCTGGTGACCAGGTCGAAGCGCGTGCCGGCCCGCACGGCCTTCGCAACACCCAGGGGAACCGACACCAGATAGGTCAGCGGGAACGTCCAGAGACCGAGCGAGATCGACACGGGCAACTTAGACTTGATCAGCTCCCAGACGCCCTGGTGGCGAAAGTAGCTCCCCCCGAGATCGAAGCGTGCGAAGCGCGTCAGCATCTGCCAGTAACGCTCCAGCGGCGGCTTGTCGAAGCCGTACAGCACCTCGAGTTGCTGGATCTGCTTCGCATCAAGCCCGCGGCCTCGGCTGTAGGCCACGCCACCGCCACCACTGGCCTCAGCCCCCTGTCCACCGTCCGTTTCCAGCGCCTCAGCACCTGCTCGACGGGACCGCCCGGCACGAAATGCGTGACCACGAAGGTCAGGGTGATGACGCCTAGCAAGGTGGGCACCAGGATCAGCAGGCGTTTGAAGACGTAGAACCACATGTGTGTTTTTCAGACCGTGCGACGCCGGCCTGCTGGATCGTGATGTCGCGTTTCGACGTGATTGAAAAAGCCGGGAGCCACCGGGCGCCACGCAAGCGGGAGCGCCCGGTGGCGTGTTCAGGCGGCCAGCTTGCTGCGCTCTTCGAGCAAGCGGTGCGCCGCTTTCTGTGGGCGCGCATCGACCCAGTCCGACAGGCTGAGGTCACCGTCGAGGAAGCCGTGCAGCAGCAGGAACTTCTTCTGCAGGCCAAGCAGTTCCAGGCGCTCGGCAGAGAGCTCCGGGTGCAGGTTCTGGTGGAAGCCATTGCGGTAGGTGTCGGTCACACCCGACTCGGTGCCACGCGTTTCCGAACCCAGCACCTTCTTCACGCCTTCGAGGTTGTCCTTGGCCCATTCCGCGGCACGCAGGCTTTGGTATCCGTGGCGTGTCCCGCTCACGTTGCGAACTCGCCTGGGGGAGTTTTTCATTGGCATGCCCGCTACGGAGCAGGCGCTGATGGTCGCCCGCTCGGTCGTCGACCGGGCGCTCGCCGATGTCGGGTTCTCAGGCTTCAGCGTCGAACGCCACGTCGACTGGTTTCGATTGAAGGCTTCCGTGTCAGGCCGTCGTTCAGGGGGCCGTTTTCCTTTGAATGCGCCAGTCGGGCTTCTGCCTCGCCGGTCAGCGTGCCCCGCGACGACGAGGCGGCGCAGTTCTTGCCAGGTCGGATTGCGCTGGTCGCACGGCGCGAGCCGCGCCACAAATGTCCAGCACAATGGCTTGGCGCAACTCGATCTTCCGGCCTGTTTCAAGTGCGCTAATCATTTCGGCATGCACCTTCGCAGAGTCGTCGAACCCAGTCTCGTTGATGCTCATACGAATTAGCGGGCCGATGCGCACCCACAAACTTTCTATGATCGAGAGCACAAACGGTGTCGCCCCCAGTTTGTACATGACGAAGTGAAACTGAAAGTTGTTGGTCACGTAGGCATCGATGTCACCACTCTTTGCTGCCTTCCGCATCATGGCGTCGAAAGCTTTGAGCTCTTGAATATGCTCGGGCTTGAAATAGTCGACGGCTTGCTCTGCCGCAAGGCCCTCGACATGGCAGCGTAGGTCCGTAACTTCGTCAAACTCCCTGGCGGACAGCACCGGGACGACCACGGTACGATTCGGGCGCAGCTCAAGAGCCCCCTCTGCGATCAAGCGATTCATCGCCTCTCGCGTGGGCATGATGCTCGCACCAAGCATCGTAGAGATGGACTTGACAGTCACCGACTGACCAGGCTGGAAGTGCCCCGTCATGAGCGCAGCACGAATTGACTGCGTTACCTGATCACGCAGGGTAACGTTTTCAATGGGCTTGAGGTTTGACAGCGGTTGAATGATCAGGACTCGGATGACGGGTGGTTATGGGATTCTATCGGGAGGTCCGACACCACGATCATTCGGGAGACCATATTGTATGCCGCTATGACAGCTGCCAATTCGACGAGCATTTGCTCATCTGCAAGTGCCTCCCTGACTGCTTTAAGTGTAGACGGCTGCACCTCGACCTGGCGGGTCATCTCATATGAAAACTGTAGAGTCGCGCGCTCGGCCACGTTGAAGAGGCCCTCGTTGCATGCGGCGGCTGCGACATCGTCCAGAGCATCTACCTGTGCTCGCGTGCCGCCCGCAGCAAGGAGCACGGGGACATGGTGGATGCGTTCGTAGTCAGCCTTGTTCAGTATGGCAACAGCGCAGATCGCCAGCTCCCGAATCTTTGGGGGAAGAGATAGGCGTTGCCTAACCGCACCCAGGAAGACATTCCACCCCGCCGCCAATTCCGGGCTGTTGAGCAGGAGCAGATCCAGATTGAACAGAGTTCCTCCGCGGCGCCTTCTGATCGCAGCGACGATCTCGGGTGGTTCTGAAATGTCAGGAGGAACAAGCTTCATCAATGGCATTGTTGTGATCTCTCAATCGACGGTGGCACCAGACTTTTGCACAAGTGATCCCCACTTGGCGAGCTCAGCTCGGTTGAAGTTCACCATTTCTTCGCCCGACAAGGAGCCGACCCCGATTCCCTGAACAGAGAACCTCTCAATGACATCCGGGCCTTTCAGTGAAGCAGTGGCCGCAGAACGTAGTTTCGCCAGGACAGAGGGAGGTGTTGCAGATGGGGCGTACACCATGAACCATGACACAAGATCGAAATCGGGGTAGCCTTGCTGGGCGATGGGTGTCACTTCCGGTGCAGCCACATTCGTTTCAGCACCCGAACTCCCAAGTGCCCGAAGTCTTCCGGCCTTGATGTGGGGCATCACGGCGGCGGGGTGGTAGAACATGAAGTTGGTCTGGCCGCTGATAACGTCTGTCACAGCCTGTGCGCCTTCCTTGTAGGGGACGTGCGTGATGCTTCCACTGATCTTTGTTTTGAGGAGCTCTCCGGCCAAGTGTCCGGTCGTCCCCGTTCCAGCAGATGCAAATGTAAGGCCAGGTGATTTGGCAGCGGCCGCCTTCAGGTCGCCCAAGGACTTCAGCGGAGAGCTAGTCGCGACGACCAACAGGTTCGGGGTCGAGCCCACGAACAGGACCGGGACAAAGTCCTTCATGACATCGTAGGGCAAGTTCTTGTACAGCGTTGGGTTCGAACCGTGCGTGCTCGAAGTGCCCATCAGCAAGGTGTACCCGTCCGGCGTCGACTTTGCGACAGCCGAGCTGCCAATCGCGCCGCCCGCGCCCGCACGGTTTTCAACGACCAGCGCTTGATTCAATTGTTTTCCCATCGCATCAGCCACAGTGCGTGCAACGATGTCCGTCGTGGTTCCCGCCCCAAAGGGAACAATCATTTTGATCGGCCGTTGTGGAAAATCGTTGGCCAGAACACTTTGGGATGAAATGCAAAGAGTGATGGCGCAGGCGGCGCTTTTGATGTTGAAACGGATTTTTGCGCTCAGCGTAATTATGTTGCTCATTTGTCTTCCTCTGTGTGGATTGGTCCTGGTCAAAAATTCACGTTGTTTGCACCTTTGAGTGCCAACATTTCTCTCGCCTCGAAGGGACTGGCTACTTCCAAGCCAAGGTCTTCGATGATTCTTCTGGCTACGCGCACCTGTTGTGCATTGCTTTGCGCCAAAGTCCCCTTCTTGAGCCATAAGCTGTCTTCCAGGCCGACTCGCACATTTCCACCCATGCTTGCGGCCATCGCTGCGATTGGGATCTGGTGCCTGCCGGCCCCCAGCACTGACCATTGATAGTCCTTTCCGAAGAGGCGATCGGCCGTCCTCCGCATGTGCGCAACATCTTCGGGGTGGGTTCCGATGCCACCAAGTATTCCGAACACCGATTGGACAAAGAAGGGCGGTTTGACCAAGCCGCGCTCGGCGAAATGGGCCAAGTTGTACAAATGGCCAATGTCGTAGCACTCAAACTCGAATCGGATGCCCTTTGTCGCGCAGATGGACAGCGCGTACTCGATGTCCTTGAACGTGTTCCGAAAAATCAGGTCACGACTGTTTTCCAGGGCGGTGCGCTCCCATTCGTGCTTGAACTCAGTGAAGCGTTTCAACATCGGAAACAGCCCGAAGTTGAAAGATCCCATGTTCAAAGATGCAACTTCCGGGGCGAACGTCATAGCCGGCTGAATCCGTTCTTCAATGCCCATGAATGGAGATCCGCCGCTAGTCAAATTGAGCACCGCATCCGTGCGGGCCTTGATCTGCGGAAGAAAACGGGCAAAAGCCGTGGGACTTTGATCTGGTTTTCCGGTTACCTCGTCACGCGCATGCAGATGGATGATTGACGCGCCCGCCTCAGCCGCTTCTACCGCCGCCTCAATGATCTCCGCCGGGGTCACGGGCAGATGCGGAGACATGGAGGGTGTGTGGATCGCACCAGTAACGGCGCAAGTGACGATGACTTTTCTCATATCTGCTACATTGATGTTTGATCAAACATCAATGTAGCAGCCGGGCGAGCATTTCTATGTTCTGGTAAACCCTGATACGCGCGCGCTACGTAGTTGTGGTCACTAGGATTCAGTTCACGGGCCCCGAGCCGCCGCGCATGCGCAAGTTGTTCAAGCGCGACCATATCGGTGGGACTTCGCTTCAAATTGGGTAACTCAGCTGACGGATGGTTGCCCTGATGCGCTTGCCCAGTTTGATGTAGAGCCGGACCGCTCGAACCCTGTCTTCGTACGAATACATGAACTACCTCCTGGTAGTCCAAGATTTCATCCGCACCCGCCTCGGGTCAGAGATCAGTGGAATTCATCAGGCAGGGCATAAAGGCGAGCTGGCGTGTGGCGATGAGCTCGGGCAAACGAAAAACCGTGGAGGCGAGCACACCCCATGGGCGAGATCATGGAGAAGCTGGAGCAGATCAGAGCGCCGAACGGCTCGGCGGCCGCCGACATATAGCCCAACGCGTAGAGCGCGCTGCTGCGCCGCCGCTCAGGCCGGCTTGATGGCTGGCGCTGCGACTGTGGGAAACATCGCACCCATGATGTGCGAGGTTGCCAGGTTGATGTGTCGCCGCAGCAGCACGCAGCCCAGCTCGGCATCGCGCGCGATCGCCGCATCCATGAGTTGCTGGTGGCCATCAAATACCGTGCTGACTGGCACGCGTCCTGGATACGCCAGGTTGCGGTAACGCGCACAGTGGTCCCACAACGAGCGATGGAATTCTTCGAGCATGGGCTGGCGCGCGGCTGAGAGCAGCGCGAAGTGGAAGCTGCGGTGCGCGGCCTCCCAGCCCGAGGTGTAGGGCCCGTGATTGGGTTTGGCGCCGCTGGCTCGCATCAGCGTGTGATAGGCGGCGACGATGCGAGTTTCCCAGGCCACGTCGGCATTCTCAAACGCGATG
>Ga0247823_10002679_pt1 | contig 14615 bp, 7 predicted proteins | sample 13C_PalmiticAcid_2_FD_192426 | JGI IMG/M metagenome (GOLD analysis project Ga0247823, IMG submission 192426) | Soil microbial communities from agricultural site in Penn Yan, New York, United States - 13C_PalmiticAcid_Day30 | ecosystem: Environmental > Terrestrial > Soil > Agricultural land...
CGACTACCGGACCCTGACCTACGAGGTGACCGACCGGGTCGCCCGGATCACCTTCAACCGGCCGGAACGCGGCAACGCGATCACCGCCGACACCCCCGGCGACCTGGCAGCGGCGGTCGAGCGGGCAGACCTCGACCCACGCGTCCACGTGATCCTGCTCAGCGGGCGGGGCAAGGGCTTCTGCGGCGGATACGACTTGTCGATCTACGCGGAGAACAAGCCGGTCGACGGGCCCGACTCCACGGTCGGCAGCGTCGTGGACCCCGTCGTCCAGGCCCGAAACCACGACCCGCGCGGCACCTGGGACCCGATGGCGGACTACGCGATGATGAGCCGCTTCAACCGCGGCTTCGCCAGCCTCCTGCACGCCGACAAGCCGACCGTCGCCAAACTGCACGGCTTCTGCGTCGCGGGCGGCACGGACATCGCCCTCTACTGCGACCTGATCGTCGCCGCCGACGACACCAAGATCGGATACCCGCCCACCAGGGTGTGGGGCGTCCCGGCAGCGGGCATGTGGTCCCACCGCCTCGGCGACCAGCGCGCCAAGCGCCTACTCCTCACCGGCGACCGCATCACCGGCACCCAGGCCGCCGAATGGGGCCTGGCGGTCGAGTCGGCACCGGCGGAGCGGCTCGACGAGGTGACCGAGCGGCTGGTGGAGAAGATCGCGATGATGCCGGTCAACCAGGTCATGATGGTGAAGCTGGCCCTGAACAGCGCACTCCTCGCCCAGGGCGTGCAGAACTCGACCATGATCAGCACCGTCTTCGACGGCGTCTCCCGCCACACCCGCGAGGGCTACGCCTTCCAGCGACGGGCGATGGACGTCGGCTTCCGCGAAGCCGTCCGCGAACGCGACGAACCCTTCGGCGACGCCAAGCGATCCGAGTGATCCGCGATACCGTGAGTGGAACATATCATTCGCGGTACGTACTATTTGCGGAACCAACGTCGCAGGAGGCACCGAATGGGCACACTCGCGGGCAAAACCATCGTCATGTCCGGCGGCAGCCGCGGAATCGGACTGGCCGTCGCCCTACGCGCTGCGCGGGACGGCGCCAACGTGGTGCTGCTGGCCAAGACCGCCGAGCCGCACCCGAAGCTGCAGGGCACGGTGTTCACCGCCGCCGAAGAGATCGAACAGGCAGGCGGCAAGGCACTGGCCCTGGTCGGTGACGTACGGGTCGACGCCGACGTCAACAACGCCGTCGCGCGTGCGGTCGAGCGGTTCGGCGGGATCGACATCGTCGTCAACAACGCCAGCGCCATCGACCTGTCGGGCACCGAGCAGGTCGACATGAAGCGCTACGACCTGATGCAGGACATCAACACCCGCGGCACGTTCCTGCTGAGCAAGGCCGCGATCCCACACCTGAAGGCCGCGGCCAACGCGCACATCCTGACCCTGTCGCCACCGCTGAACCTGGCACCACACTGGCCCGGCAGGCACCTCGCGTACACGCTGTCGAAGTACGGCATGAGCCTATGCACCGTAGGCCTCGCCCACGAGTTCGCGGGAGACGGCATCGCGGCGAACTCCCTCTGGCCCCGCACCCTGATCGACACCGCCGCCGTACGAAACCTCCTCGGCGGCGCAGACCAAGCCAGAACCCCAACCATCGTCGCCGACGCGGCCCACGCGATCCTCACCCGCGACTCCCGAACCTGCACAGGCAACCACTTCATCGACGACGAAGTACTTGTGGCGGAAGGCGTCACCGACCTCGACCAGTACCGCCCAGCGGGCGCGACCGGCGAACTCGCACTGGACATCTTCCTGGACTGACCCACCCCCGCCCCGATTCAGGCAACGGAACAAGGCCGGGCGGGCAAGGCGAGGCGAGGCAGACAGGCGGGCGGGCGGGTAGGCAGGCGATACGAAACGAGGCGGAGCGGGCGAGCAAACGGGACCCAACGGGCCCAATGAGCAAGACGGGACCCAGCGGGCCGAATGAGCCGAATGAAACGGAACTGGACGTGCCCTAGCAAGGAGGGCTTGTCTGGCCCAAAGATCCTCCGCGAAGCCGCGGGTGAGCCCGAATCAAACCCGCCGAGCCACCTGATCCCGCACCCGATCAAACTCCCCCGGCATAGTCGGCCCCACCGACAACTTCACCAAAAACCCATGCAGCGCAACACGCTCCGCATCACTCAGATCAGCGAGCAGCGAATCATCAAACCGATCAAGCCCAACGTTCGCGGCCGAAACCTTCTCCAAACCAACAGCCGTGATCTCCACCAGATACCGCCGCCGATCCCGCTCATCCCGAACCCGCCGAACAGCCCCAACCATCTCCAGATCATCAAGACTCGTCACCATCGTCGCCGGATCAATCCGAAGATACGAACCCACAGCAAGCTGACTCATAGCACCGTTGTCAGCCAACGCCTGCAAAATGCTGTAGTGCCGTACCCGAAGATCCAACCCAGCCAGATTCTCCTCGGCGAGCCGGAACGCCACCTGCCCAAGCTTCACCAGCAGACAGCTGATGTGCTCAGCCACCGTGCCAGGCACAAGCGGCGGTTCCGACCCACCCATCGTTAGCCCCACCCATCATTCGCAGTACGCACGATCATACGCCGCCGTAGACCTCGAACTCATAGATCCGAGCAGCCTTGTCGCTGGTCTGAGTAGGCGTAGTCACATCGAGCCGGACATACCGGCCAGTCACCGCGACCGAATGCGTCGTAGTTCCCGCCGTATTCCCCGCGACAGTCACCGCGGTCGTCCAAGCAGACCCATCCACCGACGTCTTGATGGTGAACGCCTTCGTGTTGTAGGCAGCAGACTCCCCGCCCGCCTGAGCGTGCTTGACCGTGAAACCCGTGATCGACTTGGCCGCCCCAAGATCAACCTGCAGCCACTTGGCAGCGACCTGCGTGCAGAACTTGTCGGCGTTGCCCCCGGACACACTGCCGTTGACCGCCTTCGCAGGCCCCTCAGCACTGGCACACGGTGCAGACCCACTAGCAGGCCGGTTAAGTGCCAGATTGCCCACCGGCGGAGGCGGAGGCGGAGTAGCACCCGAGAAGAACTCCGCCATGCCACGCGTGACTTCAGCGTCGCCAGGCGTCTGGTTGTGTGCGAGGCACGCGGTGGTCCAGTGGTTCTCAGCGCCGGTCAGGATCGTCGACTCCGGCGGGGAGATCACGTCGTCGCAGTGGGAGACCCAACTGGCGTGCAGCGTGGGCCCAGGTGTCTCGTCACCGCTGTTGAGTGCGCTCAGGAACGACGATCCGGGCGCCATTTGCGGGCACGCCGGGTCCGTGGTGATGATCCAGCAGAACGCCGCCTGCGACGTGCCGTGGTTCGGCCCGGCGACGCTGGCGAAGTGGGCGACCTTGGCCGCGCCGCCCACATTCTTGATGTAGTAGCGAGAACTCAGGCTGCCCATGGAGAAGCCGATGATGTCGACCTTGGCCGCGCCACTGCTGGCCAGGATGCCATCGACGAAGGTCGCCAGCCGCCTGCCGGTGTTCTCGTTGGTCTCGCCGTTGGGGAAGTCCAGCGAGTGGATGTCGGAATCGGTGTAGCCCGCGGCGATCAGACCTGGCTTGACGGCCGCGACGTCGCCCGCAGCGCCGCCGTAGCCGTGCACGAACACCACCGGGTTGCGCGGTGCGGGCTGGGCCTGCGCGGGCACGCCGAGACCGCCGACGACCACGCCGATGAGCGCGGCCGTGGTGAAGAGTCGTTTCACAAGAGGCTCCTCGAATCAGCAGGGGTTGATCCGCAGGTAGGACACCCCAGCCGACCCCGGGCGGACATCCGCCGGTCAGCCGACCCCGTTGCCATCCACGGCCTGGCGCCCCCGCAGCCCGACGGCGATCTCGACCCTGGACGAGAGGCCCAGCTTGGCAAGGATGCGCGACACGTGGGTCTGCACGGTCCGAGGCGAGACCACCAGCCTCCGCGCGACCTCGGGGTTGGTGCACCCCTGCGCGACGAGCTCGGCGATCCGCAGTTCGGTCGGCGTCAGACTGTCCCAGCCGCGCTTGGCCGTGGTCCGTTTGCCGGTCACCCCGCGCACGAGGCCACTGGCGCGCAGCGCGGCCCTGGCGCGATCGACGTCGGCGAGCGCGGCGAGGGCGGTGTAGGTCCTGATCGAGTCGGAGAACGCGGCCTTGGCCTCGGCCACCCGGCCCGCGCGGGCCAGCAGAACGGCGGCGTCCTCACCCGCCCTCGCCGCCGCCAGCGGCAGTCCCGCGTCGGCGAATCCCCCGACGGCGGCCAGCAGAGCATCCACATCGGACTCGATCAGGCCGCGGCAGTAGCGCGGCACCACACCGTCCACTCCGGATTCCGCTGCCGCGTCGGCGATCGCCGTGGCCAGATCCAGATCGCCGCCCCGCACCGCGACCCTGACCAAGCGACCGGCGACACCGCTGACAGAGTTGCCGTGGTGGGGGCCCACCGACCCGTCCGCGACCCGGCGGACGAGTTCGAGCGCGTCGGCGTCGCGGCCGTCGACGTCGGCGAGCAGCACGTCGCCGACCGCGGCGATGTGCTCGTAGAAGGCCGCGACCCCGCGGACCTGGTCGACGGCGCGCGCGGCGGCCTCGACGTGCGCGCGGCCCGCCGGGACGTCACCGCGGTGCAGCAGGACCACGCCTGCCAAAGCGTGCAGGGGTCGGGTGAACCCGTAGTGGTCCCTTCGCGCCAGACCTTGGTCGACCGAGGACAACGCCGCCGCCCAGTCGCCGCGGTTGTAGGCCATGAGCGCCGCGATGAGGTGCGCCCACGGCGCGAAGAACCCGTCGACCGGCTCCGCGACGGGCAGCGCCTCGGCGAGGAGCGCTGCTCCCGCCGCCCAGTCGTCGCGCAGGTCGCAGATCGCGGCCCGCATCAGTTTGGCCAGCAGCCATTGCGGAGGATCGGCCACCGCTATCTCCAGCAGCGCGTCGACCCGGTCGAGCAGGGCGACGGCCCGGTCGAGGTCACGGGTCAGGTAGGCCGCGACCACCTCGACCTGGGCGAGCCAGACCTCGGTGAGCGGATCGCCGTCGGCGGGCTCGCCCGCGGCGAGCAGGGCGCCATCGACGTCACCGGCCAGCAGCCGTGCCTGCGCGGCCATCGCGCGTGGCCTATGGCCCGCGGAAGCCTCCTCGGTGAGCACGGCAAGCGCGCCGGGTCCGTCGTTGCGCGCCATGGCGACCTGAGCCAGCACGGACCGCAGCCGCGACCGCAGCGGCGGCGTCGGCCGCACGTGCAGCATCGCGCCCGCGGCGGCCCCGGCCGCGCCGGTCCGGCCCACCCGCAGCAGCGACTCGGCCCACGCGACCCGCGCCTCGCCTTGCCGGTCGTCGCCCGGTTCCATGGCGGCGCAGGCCCGGCCAAGCAGGTCCGGGTCGGTGACCGGGGCGTGGTCGACGGTCCAGGCCACCGCCCACCTGTCGAGGACGGGTGCCGCGGCGAGGTGCGCCGCGACCCGGTCGGGCGCCGCGCCCGCGGCTTCGAGCGACCGCGCGACCGGCGCGAACAATGTGCCGGACGCGGCCAGCAGCGCGGCGCCGACCAGTGGATGCCGGGGCTGAACCCGGTCGTCGAGCCTGGTCAGCAGCCGGGCGCGGCACAGCCGGTCCACCACTGGCAGCACGCGCGCGAGCGGAAGGCCCGCCGCCACGGCGATCTCGGCGGCGTCGGTGGATCCGACAAGCACCGCGGCGAGCCGCAGCACGGTCCCGGCGGGCTCGCCGAGTCGCTCCAAACGGGACACGACCGTCCGGATGAACCGCTCCGTCGGCCAGCCGGACTCGACCAGCCGCGAGATCAGCCAGGGATTGCCCAGCGCGTCCGCGCACCGGCCGAGCAGAGCCGGATCCGGCACACCGCCGGTCAGGTCGGCGACCATCGCCTCGACGGCGTCGGGGTTGAGCGGTGCGACGTCGTGCACAGCGACCACGTCGGCCAGCGCGTCGAACCCGCGGTCGGCGAACCCGGCGTGCCCGGCGACGACGACCGACACCGGAACCCGGCTCAGCCGACCGGCCAGCAGGCGCAGGGTCTGGACGGTGTGGCCGTCGGCGTACTGCAGGTCGTCGATGACGACCAGCGTCGGGCCCGAGCAGGCCCAGTCGCGCAGCAGGTCCTCGGCGACATCGGCGGGCGTGGTGAGCCCGTCGACGCCGGGTCGGACCGACCCGCCGAGCGTCGCGTACGGGATGCCCGTCCCCATCGGGTCGGCGCGCAGCCGGACCACGGTGCGCGCGGCCGACTCGGCGGCGTGCACGGCCAGCAGTCGGGTGAGCCCGCCGCCGGACTCGGATCTCAGCACCACCATCGAGCCCGCGCCGGACTCGGCCGACGCACCGGCGTGGCCGAGGAACAGCAGTTCCGCCGTGCGACCGAACAGGGCGGGCGGAGGTGGGGACTCGGATCGGACGATCGACAACGTCAACGGGCGCGGCCTCACGGTCGGCGAGTGTACGAGCCGTAACGATACGTGTCGGGAAACGGCCACCGAAAGCTGTCCACAAAGCCCGAAGGCCACTCCGTGGGGAGTGGCCTTCGGGGTGTCGCTGGTCGAGACCTAGACCGTCAGCGTCCAGGTGTCGATGTTGCCCACGTCGTAGCGGGCCACGTCCTGGACCTTGAGCTTCCAGGCACCGTTGCGGACCTCGCTGGACAGGTTGACCGTGTAGGTCGCGTCCACGTTGTCGGCGCTGTCACTGCTGCTGGAGTTCTTCAGGCGGTACGCGGTGCCGTCGGGCGCAACCAGGTCGATGACCAGGTCACCGCGCCAGGTGTGCTTGATGTGCACCTCGACCTTGGCGGTCGCCGAGGCGTTGCCCGCGCAGTTGGCCACCGTGATCGTGCTGGTCACCGCGGCGCCCGCGTCCGGAATGGACACATCGGCGCCGTTGGTCTGCGCCGAGCAGGTGCCCGTGGTGCCGACCGTCCAGGTGAAGCTCGTCGAGCCCGCGGTGCCCGTCGCGGGGGTCGCCGTGGCGGTCACGTTGTAGGTGCCCGCCGCCGACGGCGTCCCGGTGATCGCACCGGAGGTGCTGATCGACAGGCCGGTCGGGAGACCGGTGGCCGACCAGGTGTACGGCGCGGTGGCGCCGGAGGCCGAGAGCTGCAGCGGCGAGATCGCCGTACCGACCGCCGAGGTCTGGTTGCCCGGGTTCGTCACCGAGACGCTGCCCGGCGGAGTGGTGCCGCCACCGACGTACAGCAGACGGTTCGGCGTACCCGTGCCCGGGTTGGTGACCTTGTTCGGGGTGGCCGCGTCGATGATCGCCTGGTGCACCTGGGCGGGGGTCGCCGAGGTGTTGCCCGCCAGGTAGAGCGCCGCGGCGCCCGCGACGTGCGGGGAGGCCATCGAGGTGCCGCTCATCGTCGCCGAGCCGCTGTTGTTGCTGTACGAGGCGGAGACGATGCTCGACCCCGGCGCGTACAGGTCGGTGCAGACGCCGTAGCTGGAGGTCGACGCGCGGGCGTCGGTGTTGGTCGAGTTGCCGACGTTGATCGTCTCGCGCACGCGCTGCGGCGAGTACTTGCACGAGTCGTCGTTGAAGTTGCCCGCCGCCACGACGTAGGTGACGCCCTTGGCGATGGAGTTCTTCACCGCGGTGTCGAGCACGCTGCTCGGCTCGTTCGCGGTTCCGGTGTAGAGGCTCATGTTGGCCACGGCCGGGAGCACCGCGTTCGCGGTCACCCAGTCGACGCCCGCGGTCTCGGTGGTGATGGAGCCGCCACCCTGGCAGTTCAGCACGCGGACGGCCTTGAGCTTGACTTCCTTGGCCAGACCGTAGGTGGCGCCGCCGACGGTGCCCGCGACGTGCGTGCCGTGGCCCTGGCAGTCCTTGCCGTTCTGGCCGTCGCTGAACGCGTCGAAGCCGAAGGTCGCGCGCCCGCCGAAGTCGGTGTGGTTGTAGTTGATGCCGGTGTCGATGATGTACGCGGTCACGTTCGACGCACCGGTGCTGTAGGTGTACTTCTGGTTCAGCGGCAGGTCGCGCTGGTCGACCCGGTCCACGCCCCACGACGGCGGGTTGAGCTGGTCGGTCAGCATCTTGACCGCGCGGTCCTGCTCCACAAAGGACACCGCGGGGTCGGCGGCGAGCTTGCGCGCCTGCTGGGCGGACATGGTCACCGAGAAGCCGCGCAGCGCGGACTTGTAGGTGAAGCCGACCTTGCCGCCGTAGCGGCCCGCGAGGTCACCCGCGCGGCCCGACACGTCGGCCTGCGCGGTGAGGTTGTCCTTCAGGACGACGATGTAGCTGTCCTTGATCGCGTCGGCTGAGCCTTCGGCCAGGATGGTGCCCTCGGCCGCGGAGGCCGAGTTGGGCATGACCACGGCGGCGGTGATCGCCGCAGCTGCCGCGAGACCCGCGCCAAGGGTCCTCTTGGCAAATGGGGTCGTTCGTATACGCATGCTGCTCCTCAATGCAGGGACATCCGGCAAGGCCAGCCCTCGTTGGCGATTAACCGGATGTTGAATGAGCATGTTCAGTGTGAACAGTTCAGAGTATTGCCGGTTTACCCACGGCAGAACAATGATTCCCAATAAACACTATTGATGCGCCACGCGGCCAACCGGCCCAGCACCCGACACCCCTCGGATACGCCAAAATGCCTATAACCACCCCGCAGGGGGATGGTTATAGGCATTTCTTTGAGCGTTAAAACATGAACGTCAGATCATGAATCAGAGCGTGAGCGTCCACGTGTCGATGTTGCCGACGTCGTAGCGGGCCACGTCCTGGACCTTGAGCTTCCAGGCACCGTTGCGGACCTCGCTGGACAGGTTGACCGTGTAGGTCGCGTCCACGTTGTCGGCCGAGTCGTTGGCGCTGGAGTTCTTCAGGCGGTACGCGGTGCCATCCGGCGCCACCAGATCGACGACCAGGTCACCACGCCAGGTGTGCTTGATGTGCACCTCGACGCTGGAGGTCGCCGAGGCGTTGCCCGAGCAGCCCGACATGGTGATCGTGCTGGTCACCGCGGCGCCCGCGTCCGGAATCGAGACGTCGGTGCCGTTGGTCTGCGCCGAGCAGGTGCCCGTCGTGCCCACCGTGATGGTGAACGACGCGCTGCCGGTCTTGGCCGGGCTCGAGCTGTCGGTCGCGGTCACGGTCACGTTCGAGGTGCCCGCCGCGGACGGCGTGCCCGAGATCGTGCCAGTGCCCGAGTTGATCGACAGACCCGCCGGGAGACCCGAGGCCGACCAGGTGTACGGCGAGGTGCCGCCGGACGCGCTGTTGTTGATGGTCAGCGCGGTGCCCACGGTGCCGGTCTTGTTGCCCGGGTTGGCCACGGTGACGCTGCCTGCCGGGGTGCAGGACCCGCCGATGGAGCGCTTGGGGCAGTCGGCGTAGCCGAGCAGGTAGAGCACGGCCGCCTTGTTGCGGGCGGTCTCACGGTCGATGATCTCGTCACCGGGGTAGAAGCCGCCGCCACCGGTGCCGGTCGGGAACATCTCGAAGGTGTAGCCCCAGATCTTGTGCACGCCCCAGAGGTAGTCATCGATCGACCCGTCGGTGATGTACAGGTCAGAGGACTGCTGCGGGGTGTAGTTGTTGGTCTGGGCCATCGCGTTGCCCATGGTGCGGAAGATCTGCTCTTCCTCGGTGTTCAGACCAGGGGCGGTGTTGTCGTAGGTCCAGCCGAAGGGCCAGAGCACGAGCTCGCTGTAGGTGTGGAAGTCGATCGCGACGCTGATCTGCTGCACGCCACCCACGACGCGGCTGCGCACCCAGTCCGCGAGGACCTTGACCTCCTTGGCCGACTCCGGCGCGGTGCCGCGGTAGGTCTCGGAGCTGGTGGTACCCGAGGAGCCGCCACAGCAGCCCCACTTGTAGTCCCAGTTGCGGTTCATGTCGGTGCCGACGTTGGTCGTGCCCGAGTTCGGCTGGCGGTTCTTGCGCCAGCTCTTGTACGAGCCGGTGCTGATGTCGAACTCGCCGCCGTCGGGGTTGACGTCCGGGAGGATCCAGATCTCGCGGGTGTCGACCATGTTCTTGATCTGGTTGTCGGTGGCGTAGCCCTGGGTGAAGGTCTTCACCAGGTACAGCGCCATCTCCACGGTCAGGTGCTCGCGGGCGTGCTGGTGGTGGGTGAACAGGACCTCGGGCTCGGCCTCGTCGGTGGCGACGTTGTCGGAGATCTTGAACGCCAGGATGTCGCGGTTCTCGTAGGACTTCCCGATCACCGTCTTGGAGATGATGCTCGGGTAGTTCGCCACCGCGGTGTTCAGCTCGGACACCATCTCCGAGTAGTTGTGGTAGCCCGCGTCGGCGCCGGGGAAGTCGTTGATGCCGTTGGCACCGTTGACGTCCTGGATGCCCTGGAGCGCGGGGGCGGCCTCGGCCTCGACGGCGAAGCCCTGGGCGCGGATCTTGGCGACCTCACCCGGGGTCGCGGTGATCAGCAGCCGGGAGTCCTCGGTGCCGTTGATGGCCGCACCGGTCTTGGCGATCGCCGTGCGGTCCTGGGCGTTCTTGACACCGGTGACGTGGTATTCCGCCGACGACCGCTCGTTCTGCGGGTTCGCCTTGGCGCCGATCGCGGGGGTTGACCCCATCGACACGACGAAGGCGGTGGCGGCAACCGCCGCGACCATGATGGCCGCGCGTTTGCGATTCACTATTCCTCCTGCAGGGGTAATGTCGGGGTGCCCGACATTGGAGGGTAATTCCTGCGCACAATAGCCGATCGCAGGCCGGATTCAAGTCCCGTACCGGACATTGTCTGCTTTCTGCCCGCGCTTGACGGTCAAGTGCCCCAGATCTAGTGTCCCGAGTCGGAAGTTCGACACCACCTCCGGCGCCCACGCGGCGCCTGGCCGCACCGCACGAAAGACCAAGTACAACCCGGTACTACGGCCTTCCGCGCGGCACGCCCAGCCACCACGCGGATCACCGGATCCGGCGCCGAACCCCCGACTCGGAACACTAGGGTCCCGCCCACTAGGAACCCTGGGCCGGGCGACCGGCCGCCGCACGTGCGAGGTGCACCATGTTCCTGCTCGAACCCGTCGGTCTCGGCAAGAACGAGAACGCGGTCTATTTCGCCTTGATCGAGCTCAAGCGGGCCACGATGGACGACCTGTGCGCGGAGACCGGCCTCCCGGCTGCCGACGTACGCGCCGCGCTCACCAGCCTGCTCGGTTGCGGCCTGCTGCAGCAGTTGGCCTACTCCCCCGAGACCTACATGGTGGCCGCGCCGCAGGCCGCCCTCGGCGCCCTGATCCAGCGCAGGCGCGGCGACCTGGCCCGGATGCAGGTCGAGGTCGAGGAGATCGCCGAGCGCCTGCGCGGCGCCGCCCCCGCCGACGGCCACCCGCTCGTCGAACTCATCGAGGGTGAGGACGAGGTCCTCTCTGTTATCGCGCAGCTCCAGATCAACGCCCGCAAGGAGATCCTCGGCATCGACACGCCGCCCTATATAGGCGACTCAGTCCACCCGAACGACATCGAGCTGACCCAGCTCGCCAGAGGCGTGAACTACCGCTTCATCTACGCCCCGGAGGCCTTGGCACTGCCTGAGCACATGGAGCGCATGCGCCAGTGCATCGACGCGGGCGAGGAGGCGCGCATCCTGCCCAACATCACCATGAAGATGAGTGTCGTGGACCGATCGGTCGCCCTGATCCCCGCGTCCTATGCCGAACCGGACCCCACCAGGCGCCTGCTGGTGCACTCGCCCGCGCTCATCGACATCCTGGTCGCGGCCTGGGAACTGCTGTGGACCAAGGCGACACCTGGGATCATCCCGGGGCCGCCCGCGGGCGGGCCCGGGGAACGCGACCGCGAGCTGCTGTCGCTGCTGGCGTCGGGGATGAAGGACCGCTCCATCGCACGGGCGCTTGGCGTGACCGAGCGGACCGTCGGCAGGCGGCTGACCGAGCTGATGAGCGAACTCGGCGTCGAGACCCGCTTCCAGGCAGGCGTGCAGGCCGCGCACCGCGGCTGGATCTGAGCCGCCTCCCCCGCACAAGCCCGATGGCCGGGCAGCACGAGAGTGCTGCCCGGCCGGACCGACTCAGACGGTGAGCGTCCAGGTGTCGATGTTGCCCGTGTCGTAGCGGGCGACGTCCTGGACCTTGAGCTTCCAGGCACCGTTGCGGACCTCGGAGGACAGGTTGACCGTGTAGGTCGCGTCCACGTTGTCGGCGCTGTCACTGCTGCTGGAGTTCTTCAGGCGGTACGCGGTGCCGTCGGGCGCGACCAGGTCGATGACAAGGTCACCGCGCCAGGTGTGCTTGATGTGCACCTCGACCTTGGCGGTCGCCGACGCGTTGCCCGAGCAGCCCGACATGGTGATCGTGCTGGTCACCGCGGCGCCCGCGTCCGGGATGGACACATCGGCGCCGTTGGTCTGCGCGGTGCAGGTGCCGCCGCCGGTCGGGTTGACGGTGATGGTGAACGACGCGCTGCCGGTCTTGGCCGGGCTGGAGCTGTCGGTCGCGGTGACGGTGACGTTCGAGGTGCCCGCCGCGGACGGCGTGCCCGAAATGGTTCCGGTGCCGCTGTTGATCGACAAACCGGCCGGAAGACCGGTGGCCGACCACGAGTACGGCGAGGTTCCGCCGGACGCGCTGTTCGTGATGGTCAGCGCGGTGCCCACGGTGCCGGTCTTGTTGCCCGGGTTGGCCACGGTGACCGCACCCGGCTGGGTGCCGCTGACGGCGTTGACGGTCTTGGTGGTGTCGACAAGGCCCGAGCCGCAGCCACCGGTGCAGGTGCCCGGCAGCGGCCGGGTGTTGGCCTTGAGCAGGGACTCGACCTCGGCCGGGGTCAGCGTCGCCTTCTTGGCCAGCATCAGCGCGACGACGCCTGCGACATGCGGGGCGGCCATGCTGGTGCCCATGTACGGCTTGAGCGTCTCGGTCGTCGGGCTGGTGAGGCTCGCGTTGACGGTGGACAGGATGCCGTGCTGCGGGGTGGTGACCGACCCGGCCGGGTCGCTCTCCTCGCGGACCTGGCCGCCGGGGGCGGTCACGTCGATCTTGGCGCCGTAGTTGGAGTAGAACGCGCGATTGCCCTGACGGTTGCTGGACGCGACGGCCACGACGTTGTTGCAGTTCGCCGGGGTGAAGTTCGCGACGTCCATGTTGGAGTTGCCCGCCGCGATGACCACGGTGGTACCGCGGCCGACAGCGCCGTTGATGGCGTTCTGGTAGGTCGTCGCGCACGCGGCCTGACCGCCCAGGCTCATGTTGATGACCTTGGCCGGAGTCGGGTTGGCCGGGACACCGGACACGGTGCCGCCCGACGCCCAGGTGATCGCGTCGGCGATGTCGCCGGTGGAGCCACCGCAGCGGCCGAGCACGCGCACCGGCTGGATCTTGGCGTTGTACGCGATGCCCGCGATGCCGTTGTTGTTGTTGGTCTGCGCGGCGATGGTGCCCGCGACGTGCGTGCCGTGCCAGGACGAGTTGTGGTCCTTGCCGAGGAAGCAGTCCGATGCCGCGCCCCAGTCACCCGGGTCGGCCGAGTTCGAGTCGCGCCCGTTGCCGTCGTTGGCGTTGTTCACATCGGAGATGAAGTCGTAGCCGGGCACGACCTGGGCGGCGAGGTCGGAATGCGCGACGTAGCCGGTGTCGATCACCGCGACGGTGACGCCGGACCCGGTCGACTGGTCCCAGGCGCCCGGCACGTTCATGCCCGCGGTGGCCCCGAACAGATCCCACTGCTTGGCGTACTCGGGGTCGTTGGGGTCCACCGCCTGGGCCTGCATCATCAGATCGGGCTCGACGTAGGCGACCTTGGGGTCCTTGCGGTACTCGGCCATGACCGAGTCGACCGTGCCGCTGTCGACCTTGCCGAGGTCGATCAGCGCGCCGCCGGTCGACAGGCGGCGCAGCAGCTTGCCTTGGCCCCTCCCGCGGGTCTTGCTCTCGGCGTCCTGGGTGGCCGCCGCGTCCGACAGCGCCGCGCTCGCGTCGACCCGGTAGCCGACGATGATCCGCGCCGACTGCCCGGCGGGCTGCGCCTGCGGCGCCGCCGTCGCCGACGTCAGCGTGGACAGCGCGACCGCCCCCGCCGCGACCGCCGCGCCGACCAGCGTGGCCGCCAGCGCCTTCCTGGAAATGCTCTTCACTGTGATCCCTTCCACCAGGACGTCCGCCCTCGGGACGCCCGAAGGTGACGGGCTGGGATGTTCGCCCACCCCGTCGCCTCGACGGATTTGCCGGTCCGCCATCGCCCGCGTGACGCAGACCACGCGGGCGGGGTGACGGTAACCAGACAGCGGACGTGCCGGGCAGTGCCAAACCGGACAAACGACGGAACCGGACACCGGTAGCGTGGATTCATGATCGACTTCGAGAAGAGTGCCGTCTTCAAGCTCTCGCCATGCGACCCGCGCGACATCGAGCCCGCGATCGCGCCGCTGATCATCGCGGGCGAGCAGATCCTCAGCTGTTTCAAGGGCGTCCGCGACTTCGTCGTGTTCACCAACAAGCGGCTCATCGCGGTCAACGTGCAGGGCATGACCGGCAAGAAGCGCGACTACACGTCGCTGCCGTTCAACAAGATCCAGGCGTTCTCCATCGAGACGGCGGGCACGTTCGACCGCGACGCCGAGCTGGACCTGTGGTTCAGCGGCCTCGGCAACGTCCGGCTGGAGTTCAAGGGCAGCGCCGACATCCGCAAGCTGGGCCACT
>Ga0247823_10002680_pt1 | contig 14610 bp, 15 predicted proteins | sample 13C_PalmiticAcid_2_FD_192426 | JGI IMG/M metagenome (GOLD analysis project Ga0247823, IMG submission 192426) | Soil microbial communities from agricultural site in Penn Yan, New York, United States - 13C_PalmiticAcid_Day30 | ecosystem: Environmental > Terrestrial > Soil > Agricultural land...
AAGTTGGGTTGCAGCGCCAACTGCAGTTCGCCCGGCTGCTTGCTCACCGCGAACGCCATCTTCAGGTCGAACGACTTGCCGGGCAGGACGGTGGTCGACTGCGCGATCGCGCCACCGCCGCAGTCGCCGGAGCTGTCGAAGATCTCCTCGGCCTTCGCTCCGGCGAACTGGGCGTCGTTCCCGATGCCGAGCACGGCGGTGTCGAAGGGTTCCTTGCCGCCGTTGATGATCTTGATGGTGACCTTGACGCCGCGCTCGATGGTCTGCGGGATCGAGTACTTGCCGGGCTTACAGGCGACCGGCGCGGACACCTCAACGGCCAGCCCGTCGGTCCAGGTGTAGCGCTCACCCCAGGTCGCAGTCTTCGTCTCAGCCTCAGGGGCCGCCGCGGGCGCGGGCGCCCCAGCGGATCCAGGACTCACCGTGCCGTCGGATGTGCGCGGGACGCCACACCCCGAGACGGCGAACGCGAGAACGCAGACAGCGGAAATCAGATGCCGCACGAATTACCCCTCAGAAATGGCGAATTGGGATTTCCCCTCACGCGCCTATATCGCACACCACCATTGTTTCGTTAGCAACATTCACCCGATTGGAGGCCGCCTCGTGGATGTCCCACCGGGTAGCGCGATCACTACGCCCAACGAGATGTTGGCCGAAATCCGCGCAGTACACAAAGGAGTCGAGGAGATCAGCGGTGACGTCAAGCGTCTCGCCGAGATCCTTCCCGACCACGAGGACCGCATCCGCGTTCTGGAGAAGGCGCAGGCCGACGTGGAGAAGGACGTCCCCGACCACGAGGACCGCATCCGCACGTTGGAGCGCTGGCGGTGGGGCCTGGCGGGCATCGTCGGGCCGATCAGCGGCGGCGTCGGCGCGGCCATCACCAAGCTGATTGGCGGCTAACAGTGAGCATTTCCGTCCCATCCCCGAACTTCTACGAGGGCCGCCGCTCGGCCATCAAGTGGATCGTCTGGCACTCCACCGAGTCCGGCGAGGTCAAGGGCGGCGCCTACAACGTCGCAAAGAACTGGTTCGCGCTCGCCAAGAGTCAGGCGTCGGCGCACATCGTCGCCGACGACGGCGCCGACCCGCGCTACCCCGACGGCATCGTCCGCTGCGTCGACCCGGCCGACACCGCCTGGCACGCCAAGGCAGCCAGCTCGGCGGGCTACGGCGTCGAGATCGTCGGCCGCGCCGGACAGTCCGGAGTGGACTGGACCGACCCGTACAGCCTCTCCGCGATCCGCAACGCCTGCGCGCACATCAAGACCGTGCCCGAGCTGGCGCACATCCCCGCGCGGTGGCTCACCGACGAGCAGTTGCGCCGCGGCGAGTCCGGCCACATCACCCACGCTCAGGTGTCGCGCGTCCTGGGCGGCACGCACTGGGACCCCGGTCCCGCATTCCCGCGCGATCACGTCATGGCCTGCCTCGTGGGCCAGGAGGAGGAAGACATGCCGCTCACCCAGCAGGACGCCGCTCTGATCTTCTGGGGCACGCCATTCGACGGACCCCGCAACTTCGCCCAGTACATCAAGGACTGGGCGAACGCTTCGGCCGCCCGGGAGTCCGCGACTCTCGCAGTCGCGCAGAAGATCGCGACCAACCCCGACGTGACCGCCGAGGCGTTGGCCCGCCTGATCGACGAGTCCGTCGCCAAGCACACCCCCACGCCGGACCAGAACGCCGCCGCGCTCCTGCCCGTCGTGCAGACGATCACCGAGCGGGTCCTCGGCGTCGACAACACCGCGCAGGCCGCCGAGATCCTCCGCCAGCTCGGCGACGCCCTCACCCCGCCCGCCGCCACCTCGTCCGGAAAGGCGACCCTGTGACCATCCCCATCACCACCCGCCCGCGCCCGCTCGTCACCGTCGCCCGGCAGATCACCAAGGGCGTCACCGTCATCAGCGCACTGATCACCTCGCTCGTCGGTGTCGGCATCGTCACCGCCGCTCAGGGCGATGCCGTGACGGGTCTGCTCGGCGCGATCCCCGGCATCGTCGGAGGCGTCTTCGGCGTGCTGGCGGCGTTCGGCGTCGTGCGCGGCGGCGAGCCCCTGGTGACCCCGTCGAGCGATCCGCGCGACGACCGCGGCGTGCGCCTGGTCCCCGACGGCCGACCGCTGTTCGACATCGACCAGCAGTAGCCGATGCCGACCAGTACGGGCACCGTCGTCGCCGACTTCGTCGATGCCACCCTCGTCGGCCAGGCCGCCGCGGTCACCCTCACTCCGACGGCGTTCCGGTCGGTCGAGGAGGGCCAGATCAGCCCGACGCCGCTGACCGTCCCCATGGTCGGCGGCGTCGGGCAGTTGGTCGTCGCGGCGACCACGGCCGACTGGAAGTACCGAGTCGACGAGGTCGCCGGCTCGGTGCGCCGGTCGTACTACATCGACGTACCGGCGGGCACCGTCGTCCAGCTCAAGGACGTCGCTCACGCGGTGCCACCCAACCCGCTCGTCGTGCCAGTGCGCACGATCAACGGCATCGCGCCAGACGCCAACGGCAACGTCGTCATCGGCGCGGGCGGCGAGGTCCCGACCTCGCGGCTGATCGTCGCCGGAGCGGGCCTCGTCGGTGGCGGCGACCTCACCGTCGACCGCGCACTGTCCGTTGTCTACGGAACGACGGCAGACACTTCGGCCCAAGGGAACGACGCCCGCATCGTCGGCGCCGTCCAGGCTGGACTGGTCGACGCAAAGGGTGACCTTCTGGCGGGCGGCGCGGCCGACACGATCGTGCGGGTCGCGGTCGGCGGTAACGGCCAGGTCCTCACCGCGGACAGCTCGAGCACGGGCGGAATCAAGTGGGCAACGGCAGGCAGTTCGCTCAACCCTGCCAAGCGCCGCGGCCTGGTCGCCGCGAACGCGGAAGCCTTCGACGCTGGTCCGACTGGTGCCACGGTCAACTTGCCGTCTGGGCGGCTGATCGCGACCAGGATGCTGATCGACGCGGCCGACCCGATCACGTCCTGCCTGGTACCGCTGGCCGTCGTGGGCGCCGGACCGGGCTCGGTGTGGCTCGGCGTCTACGAGCAGTCCGGCAACACGCTCACGCGCGTCGGGCTCACCGCGGACGCCGCCTCCCAGTACACCGGGGGTGGCGCCGCAACGTGGAAGTCGTCCGCGCTCGGCGCTCAGGTAGCAGGCAGCACGGCCCGCGCGGTCTGGCACGTCGTGCTGTCCACGCTCACCACACCGCCTGCGGTGTACGTGACCGACCTCAGGCTCAACGGGCCGCTGTCCAACCCGCTGGGCGTCAAGGTGACCGTCTTCAAGGACGGGCAGGCCAGTCTGCCTGACACGCTCGACCTGACGACCACCACCGAGTACGACGCCGAGCTGATCGCCGGACTCGCCTGACCCACGCAACGAGGCCCCACGCGCACCTTCCCCGGTGCGCGTGGGGCCTCTGTTGACGTCAGCGCCGTCGGTACCACTCGGACACCTTGGCGTCGTACCACTTCGCCATCGCCTCGCGGTCCGACGACTCGTCCTCAGTCTTCTTCTCAGGTTCGTCCTCCTCCGCCACTTCTACCCTCCCCTCGAACGTGCGTGAGCCGTCCGGGGTCTCCGAGCACGTCGAACTAGCCCCACGGCGGATGCGTGGGGCCAAGGCGTTCGTCAGATGAGTCCGGAGATCAGCTCGGAACTAGTCGCGGCCGTGTCGCTTGTAGATCTCGGCAAGTAGGTCGTCCAGCTCGGGCGGCAACTGGTTGGCGGCCTTCGCATGGCCTTCGACGCGCACCGGGCGATTGTCGGGCTCGCCATCGACGACACGTTCGCGCTCGGCGTTCGGGTGCTTCCACTGCGGCCCGCAGCCGCGAGGGCATGGGTGGGTCATCTCTCTCAGGACAAAGCCGCCCGATCCATCCGGATCGGGTTGCGTCCACTTGATTACGCCGCCGCCCTGGCATTGCGGGCAGTCGTCGCTACTTGCGTTTGCGGATCTGTCCGAGGCCACCACAGGTCGCACAGTAGTCGTTGTTGCCGTCGAGACCAGATCCATAGCATCGAGGGCACTCCTCCATCTCGACGTTGTAAATGGCGACGACGGGGGCAGCGCACTTGACTTGCGAACGCCTTGGACGTCGTCGGACCGCATTGCTTGGCCGACGGCTTCCGCATCGTTGACTGTGGGGCATTTCTCCTCCTGAACTGCTGGGTCAGGTCGGCAGAGCCGGACTTGGCGTGCGGTCTCCTCAAGCACCGCAGCGAGGTCGTCGGCCTTTTCTGGTGTGGCCCAGGCGGTGACGAGCCCGGCCGCGTAGTCACGCATCTTTGGCAGCAGGGATTCCTCGACGGTGGCCGCGAGTGCTGCGAGGTTCTTGGCGAGATCCACCTGTTCGAGCGATGCGCTCGGGCTCATCGGGACTCCCGACGCTCGACTCCGGCCACACGGCGATCTCGAATCACGAGCTTGCCGAGGTCGACGATCGGCTGTGGGCGTGACTGCGGCTCGATGCGATATGCCGCGCGCATGGCCCTCACCCGCGCATGGATCCGTCGATAGTGGAGCCACCGGGCGGGGCTCACCGCCCGCCGCCCGGCTTCATCCCGGCTACCGCCGAGGCCATCGCGATCACTACGGCGATCGCAAGGATGATCAGGACTGCACCCATGCTCGTCACCTCCTGTATCGGAGATGACGCTAAGAGTTAGCGCAGGTCAGGCCAGGTACACACCGTGCCGCCGTGAAAGGGGTACAAACCCTACCCCTCTACACCACCAAGCCCATCGACTCTGCCAACGCAGCAGCGTTCCTGCGCACCATCCCGCCGCCATGCTCTGCGAGGTCAGCCACCGTCGCACGAGCAAACAGGTTGTATCGAGCCGTCTCTGGCGCCTCGTCATGTGCCTGGCCAAGCAGATGCATCACCGCGACGTTCTCCCGCTCTTGGTGATAGGCGCGGGCGGCCTCGATCAGCAGGTACGACCTGCGGGTTGCCGACGGCATGGCCGTCATGTCGACCTGGTCGGCGCGACGGGCGGCTTCACCGCCTCGCATCAGGTCGACAAGGATGGTTACAGCGTAGGTGTCGACCATGGCGCGGCCGAACATCAGCCACGGATGAACGTAGCCCTCGGGGAGGGCCTTGACCGCCTCGTCCGCACGATCCCAGTGATGCCAGGCGCGCCCCTCCTGGCCAACCTTGGCGAAGGAGAGCGCGATGGCCAGGTGCAGCAGGCCCCACTCGGCGCGGTCGCTGTCGCGCTCCGGTGTGAGGAGGGCTATCGCATCGAGAGCGAGCTGGACACGGGCCTCGTGCTGCTGCCCGGCATCCCGATGAACGTGGTTGACGTACCACGCGGCCGCGGCGATCGCGGCTGGATCGTCGGCATCTTGAGCAGCCGTCATCGCGCGGTCACCCGTGAGCGTCACGAGGTCCGGCGCGGGCTGGAAGGACAGATAGAGCTGTGCGAGGTGGTTGGTCTGAGCCAGCGCACGGGACGCCGCTCGGCGGTCGAGGCCGTCGGTACGACGCACGGTCGTTCGGGCGTCGTGGAGAAGGTCGGGGAGCAGGGTGGCAATCGCACTGCGGTGGCTCCGGGTCCCGTGCCACAACGTCCATGCCTGGGTCACGCGCCCGGCCAGGTTGGCGACGTCGACCGGTTCGTCGGAGGCCGTCAGCGGATACCGGGCGAGGGCGTCGGCGATCGTGGGCAGATTCGGGTGTGCCGTCTTGCCGAACGATGCGGTGGAGATCCGCTCGTCGCCGACGAGATCAACGAGATCGCCGATCTGCAGTACCTGCGCGAGTTGGAGAAGTACCGGCAATCGAGGTGTCAGGAGGCGACCCGCCTCGACTGCCTTGACCCATTCACTAGATTTGCCCACCAGGCCGCCCAGGACGGGGCGTGACATGCCCGCTCGTTCGCGGTGCCGCCTTAGCCGCTGGCCGAACGGCAGGGACTCAGGTGTGCTCATAGTCCACCCACTTCGCCGAGGTGCCCGCGCCGAGCGCCCCCGGCCCGTCGGCCGGGGGCTTACAACCTCGGCGAGAGGTATAACCCCAGCGTAGGGGCGCCACGAGCACCGCCGCAATGAGGGCCGCACCAAGAAGGTGTTTCGCCTACCCGCACGTTCGACTGGGTCGACCAGGATTGAGCCAGGACGGCCCAGGTCGGGGCGACCCGACCTGGGCCGCGCGGATCAGCTGGACGCGACCGCGATGAACGCGATCAGCCAGATGGTCAGGCCGATGACGCCACAGACCAGGCCCGCGATGGCCAGGCCCTTGTTGTTGGCCTCGCCCTTGTTGGCCTTGGCCATCCCGACGCCGGACAGCGACACGCCGATGATCGCCAGCACGAGCCCGATCAGCGGGACCCAGAACAGGATCAGGCCGAGCAGTCCGGTGACGAATCCCGCGGTGCCGATCCCGTTCTGCAGGGTCGGACCGTAGGGCCCGGGCTGCGCGGGGTGGCCCTGCGGCGGGTACTGGGCCTGCGGTGCGGCGGCGTACTGGCCGTACGTCGCGTCCTGCTGCCCGGTGTGGCCGTGCGGCTCATCGGACTGCGGTGGATAGGTCATTCTCTTGTGCCCCTCTCAGCGGATGATCCCGGACCCATCGTCGCAAGCCGTACGCTCAGCGTTACGGTCGGCCCGAGTCATCTGCGTATGCCGAACGCTTCGCAATACCTGGGGACCTGCCCGATGCCGCCACAGCGCGGGCAGAAGTCGCGCCGATTGGGCGCGAGCCCTGAACCGAGACATTCCGGACATTCGATTCGGCGAGACATGGCGCCTCCAAGGACTGTCGGGACCGGACTGGTTCCCGCGAGTCCAGACGTACCGCGCCAGTAGACCCACTCATAGGCGTTTGGGTGGGATTCACCCATCTTAGCTACCTAGATGTAGGACATTGTCACCCTGCGTGTATTTCGCGGCTCGCCCACATAGCCCCACGGTTTCTGGTTGACTCGGATCATGAACTTGAACCGAAGGTCCGCACTGGGCCTGGGTGCCGCCGTCGTCGGCACCGCACTGGGGGTCGGATCCACCACCGCCGCAGCCGAAGAGACCGAGTCGAGGACCGCCGCGCAGGCGTGCGGCCGAATCCGCGGAATGTATGAACGCGAGACCGGCATCGCGCTGGGCACGTGGGCGTCCTACATCAGCGTGTCCGATGTAGACGGTGTACCCACCGCGGCGGTCGACGTCCGCGCCGACGAGGTCGTCGAGGCCTACAGCGTCAACAAGATCGCCGTGGCCGTCGCGGTGCTCGACAAGATCGACCGGGGCCTGCTGACCCTGGACCAGCGGGTCGAGGTGACCAGCGCCATCGTCAGCCACGACGGCGACGGAATCTTCGGCTTCGACGGCGCCTACCCGAGCCACGTCACCATCGGCCACGCCCTGGCGACCCTGCTCACCGTCTCCGACAACACGTGCGTGCGGCTGTGCGGGCTGGTCTGCCCGGCCGCCGAACTCAACGAGATCCTGCGCGGCAAGGGATTCGTGCACACCCAGGTCAAGCCGGTCGCCAACCCGAACCGCTTCTACCTGGGCACCACGACCGCGCGGGAGACCCACACCCTGCTCCAGGGCCTCGTCAACGGCACCCTGCTCTCGGCGACCGCGACCGCGTACCTGCTGACGATCCTGCGCTCGTCCAGCGCGTTCACCGACGGCATCCGCCTCAACCTGAACTCGGCGGAGCGGTCGAAGGTCGCCACGAAGGCCGGATGGTTCGCCGACGGCCGCAACGAGGCAGGCATCGTGTTCAACGCGGCGGACAAGCCGACGGCGACCTATGCGCTGTTCGCCTCGGGCACCTTCGCGGGCGATCAGACAGCCAACGCCGACAACTACAGCGCCACCCACCCGGCGCTGCGGGCGCGGCAGGCCATCGGCCGGACCCTGGTAGATGCGGTAGCCCGCCTGGACAACACCAACGCCAGGCGACCCGCACCCGCCTACCGCGCCACCAACGGCGGCTGAGGCAGGCCTGATCGGCGGACGCCTGTTTGGGTGGTTCGCCTTGATTCGGGGACCCGAATCAAGGCGAACCACCAAACAGGCCGTTGGGTTCTGCCCGTTGCGTTTAGTCGAGGTCGTCGTGGCGCATGAGCTGGCGACCGGCCTCGGTGATCGAGCCGGACAGCGACGGATAGACCGAGAACGTCAACGCCAAGTCATCCACCGTGAGCTGGTTCTGCACCGACAGCGCGATCGGCAGAATCAACTCACTCGCACTCGGCGCCACGATCACACCACCGATGACCACGCCGGTCGCCGGGCGGCAGAACAGCTTCACGAAGCCGCGACGCAAGCCCTCCATCTTGGCCCGCGCGTTCGTCGCCAGCGGCAGCATGATCGTCCGCGCCGGGACCTCACCGGAGTCGATGGCCTGCTGGCTGATGCCGACGGTCGCGATCTCCGGATGGGTGAACACGTTCGCCGCCACCGTCTTGAGCTTGATCGGCGCGACCCCCTCACCAAGGGCGTGCCACATCGCGATGCGGCCCTGCATGGCCGCGACCGAAGCCAGCATCAGCACGCCGGTGCAGTCGCCCGCCGCATAGACGCCAGGGACGCTCGTACGGGACACGCGGTCGACGGCGATGAAGCCACCGGAGCCCAGGTCGATACCGATCTTCTCCAGACCGATGTCGCTGGTGTTTGGCACCGACCCGACCGTCATCAGGGCATGCGAAGCCTCGACGATCTCGCCGCCCTTGAGGTGAACCTTGACGCCCGTGTCGTCCCGTTCGATCTTCTCCGCGCGGGCGTGCTTGACCAGCGTTGTGCCGCGCTCGGAGAACACTTCCTCCAGCACAGCCGCCGCGTCGGCGTCCTCGTGCGGCAGGACGCGGTCGCGGCTGGAGATCACCGTGACCTTGACGCCCATCTCGATGAACGCCGAGGCGAACTCGGCGCCGGTGACGCCGGAGCCGACGACGACAAGGTGCTCGGGGAGCTCTTCGAGGTCGTAGATCTGTCGCCAGTCCAGGACCCGCTTGCCGTCGGGCTCGGCGCCCGCGATGACGCGCGGCGTGGCGCCGGTGGCGATCAGCACGACGTCGGCGTCGAGGACGTCCACGCCGTCGGCGGTGGTGACCTCGACCCGGTGGGCGGCCATGCCCGGCCGGTCGTCGCAGAAGCGGGCGTTGCCGATGAGGATCTTCACGCCCTCCTTCTGCACCCGGTTGCGCACGTCGGCGGACTGGGCGAGGGCCAGCCCGCGCACGCGCCCCCGGACCACGGGCAGGTGGACCGACGAGTCGACGTCGTCGGTGCCGATGCCGAGTTCGTCGGCGTCGCGGAAGGCGGAGCGGGCGCCGGCGGAGGCGATGAACGTCTTGGACGGGACACAGTCATAGAGCACGCAGGCGCCACCGAGACCGTCGCGTTCGACGACGGTGACGTCGGCACCGTGCTGGGCGGCCACCAGCGCCGCCTCGTACCCGGCCGGGCCGCCACCCATGATCACGATCCGGGTCACTTGCGTCCTCCTACATCGACCTGACGTCCGCGATTACCGTACGCGGACCCGTTCGGGTGAATGCGACGTGGCCGCGAAACGCGCCTGCTTGCGCGCCGATGATCCCCGGTGTCGCTAGGCTGTCGGCGTGCCGCTTTACGCCGCTTATGGGTCGAACATGGACCCGGCCCAGATGATGCAGCGAGCCCCGCACTCGCCGATGGCGGGGACCGGTTGGCTGGTGGGCTGGCGGCTGACCTTCGGAGGCGAGGACCTCGGCTGGGAAGGCGCGCTGGCCACCATCGTCGAGGACCCGGACTCGCAGGTCTTCGTGGTCCTCTACGACGTCACCGACGACGAGCAGCTGCTCGACCGCTGGGAGGGCTCCGAACTGGGGCTGCACTCCAAGATCCGGCTGCGCGTGCAGACCCTGGAGGGCTCGGTCCTGGCCTGGCTCTACGTCCTCGACGCCTATGAGGGCGGCCTGCCGTCGGCGCGCTACCTCGGGGTGGTCGCCGACGCCGCCGAGGCCGCGGGCGCACCCGCCGACTACGTCGCCGACCTGCGGATTCGACCTTGCGACGGTATCGGTCCGACAACGGGCTGAACCTGCCACAACTTCGGGCGTCCACGCGCGTCCTCCTTATATGACCGAAATCACGGTCAGCTCTCGCCGAAGGGGTTTCGGCAGGTGCGAGGAGAGATCGTCATGAGTGTTCGAAGATGGACCAAGCGGATGACCGCGATCGCCGTCGCGGTCGGCACGACCCTGACGCTGGGCGTGATCGGGCCGTCGGCGGCGTCGGCCACCGAGGGGTACTGCGGGATCAGCTGGGGCTCGCTGGCCAAGTCGGCTCCCGCGACGGAGGTCGCGCCCCTGGTGGGTGTGCGCGGCGGCAGGCACTACTGCTGGGACCGTCTCGTCCTCGACGTCCGCTCGGGCGGTGCGGACGGCTACACGGTCCGCTATGTCCCTGAGGTCCTGCAGGACGGCTCCGGCCACGTCGTCCCGCTGCGCGGTGGCGCCAAGCTGGAGATCGTGGCGATCGCGCCGTCGTACGACGACTGGGGCAACTCCACGTTCAACCCGGCCAACCGCAGTGAACTGGTCAACGTGAGCGGCTGGCAGACCTTCCGCCAGGTCGCCGACGCGGGCAGCTTCGAGGGCCAGACCACCATCGGGCTCGGCGTCCGCGCCCGCCTGCCCTTCCGCACCTTCGTCCTGAACAACCCGGACGGCGGCTCGCGCATCGTCATCGACGTCGCGCACTTCTGGTGAGGGAGATTCTCCGGGCGGCTGTCGCCGCCCGGAGTCTCGTTCTAGAACGAACCCGTCATCGGGATCTGCAGCCACGTCTTCATGAGGTCCACCCCGATCTTCGGGGAGTTGCCCGCGGAGCCGATGTAGGCGGTGTCGGTGCTGCCGATCACCAGCGCCAGCTTGTGGCCCGCCGGGATGACCTGGTCGGTGCTGGCCAGGTTGAACGTGATCCGGTACGGCGTCGCCTTCGCCAGCGACTCCCGCGTGTCGAGCGAGGCGTAGTGGCCGAGGTCTGCCCAACCGCGGCTGATGATGTTGGCGCTGGTCGACGTGGTCGAGGTGGCGGTGTCGAGGAAGCAGGCGCTGTCGCCCGCGGTGGACTCGCCCCAGCACGAACGCGTCGTCTTGGTGGTGATCCCCTCGCCGGAGCCGCGGTAGTCGCGGATCGTGGCGGGGCCGAGGTCCACCAGCACCGCGGTGAGCCGGGCGGCGGTGGAACTCGACGTCGCGGTGATCGTGACCCGCGGCGTGCCGGAGATCCGGTTGTCGGCCGTCATCGCGGGCGAGCTGTAGATCAGGCGGGCCGACGACGTCGCCGTCGGGTTCGTGATCCACGAGTACTCGCTGCTGCGGTTGTCGGTGAAGTTGGCCCACACCGGGATCTCGGTGGGCGGCGGCGTGGCGCCGTTGAGGACGCCGACGCCCGCGATGCTCGACGCGTGTCCGTAGAGGTACTTCGGAGTGGTGACGACGGGCCAGCTCGGGCTGGTCGTCCACACGTCCGGCCGGTGTTCGACGGTGGCCTGCGGCTCGTTCTGCACGCCGTTGTCGACACCGAGCAGGTAGTGGTCGAACCAGCGGTGCAGGGTGTCGACCCAGACCGAGCGGCGGTAGTCGAACGGGTCGACGTGGCCGGTCTGCGACAGCCAGATCTTGCGCTCGACGCCCGCGGGCAGGGCCGCCCACCACTGGCCGAAGTTGATCGACTTCACGTTGAGGTCGTTGACCCCGTGCACCGCGAAGACACTCGCCTTGACGTTGGCCGCGCTCGCCACATAGTCGCGGTCCCGCCACATCGTCGTCATATTGCCGTTCGACGGCGACCCACTGTCCAAAGCGGACTTCACGGACGCGCAGTTCTGCTGTCCCTGGGTGTTCTCCACGCGCGCGGCGAGCGCGGACGGGGTCCCGGCGTTCAGGGTCGCGCCGTGGGCGCGGTAGTAGTCGTACCAGGAGCTGATCGCTCCGATCGGCACGATGGTCTTGAGACCGTCGACCCCCGTGGCGGCCACGCCGTTGGCGATCGTGCCGTCCCACGACTTGCCGATCATGCCGACGGCGCCGGTCGACCAGCCCGCCGTCGCCTGCGCGGAGCCGGTCGCCGAGGTGTACCCGGTGGCGCGGCCGTTGAGCCAGTCGATCACCGACTTCGCCGACGCGATCTCGGAGCGGCCGCCGACGTCGACACAGCCGTTGGAGCGCGCGGTGCCGGACAGGTCGACGAGCACGACCGCGTAGCCGCGCGGGACGAAGTAGTTGTCATAGAACAGCGGGAACTGAACGGGCTTGCCCGCGCTGTCGTAGGTCTTCTTCTGACTCTCGTTGCCACGGCCCAGCGACGTGTAATACGGGCTGGCGTCCATGATCACCGGGACCTTGACACCCGCCGGGGTGCTCGGCCGGACGATGTCGGCGGCCACCCGCACCCTGGCGCCCTGCGGGGAGGTCAGCCCGGTGTCGACCCAGACCGTCTCGCGCACCGCGGACGCGTAGGAGTAGATCGGGTCGCTCGCCGCGGGAGCCGCGGCGGCAGAGGACAGGGGAACCAGGCAGGCGCCGACCGCCGCGATGACGGTGAGCAGGGACCGTCGGATCATCATGCCCAGGACGCTACGGAGTCGCGCGCTCGCGCGGATAGTCCAGGTTTTTCGCGTTACCAATTGCTGGCGTCCGGATACCCGCCGCGCAGACGATGCCCAGCACCAGCACGACGACCGGCAGGACCAGGGTCGCCTTGGCCGCGTTGGTGAATCCCAGATCGTAGGCGTCGGTGGCCAGATCGCGGACACGCTCGGCGATGGACGGCGACCAGTCGCTCGGCACCTGCGGACCCTTGTCGTCGAACTGGCTGGCCGTGCTGGCCGCGTCGGTGATCCGCCGGACGAACTCGTCGGCGTAGCGCGGCGGCAGGACCCGCGCGTACTGCCTGGCCGCCGCAGGCACCGAGAAGCTGAGACCGACCTGCAGCAGCAAGCCCGTCGTCGCGCTGCCGAGCACCCCGCCCACCTGCCGCGGGGTGTTCAACACCCCGGACGCGGCGCCGACCAGATGCGGCGGCAGGCCGTAGGTGGCCGCCGCGGTCAGCGGGGAGTAGACCAGCCCGATGCCAAGACCAGCCACGATGAGGCCGGGCACCAGGTGCGTCGGGTCGGCGTCGGGCTCGGCGTACACGGCGATCAGCGCGGTGCCCACGGCGAGCGCGGCGAGGCCGGTCATGATCAGGGTCTTGCCGTTGATGTGCCGCATCCCGCGCCCGGCGCCGATCGCGGCGAGGCCCGCCGCCCCGGCCATCGGGGCGCACAGGACGCTCGACTCGACCGGGCCGAGGCCGAGCACCGACTGCACGAAGATCACCAGCGGCAGGAACATGCCCGTGGTCGCGAACCCGAGCGCGGCGTAGGTCAGGTTGGCGTAGGAGAAGGTCGGGTTGGCGAACAGCGCTAGCGGGACCAGCGGCTCGTCCTTGATCCGCCGCTGCCACACCACGAACGCGCCGATCAGCAGCAGCCCGAACCCGATCACCACCGCGACGTTGATCGGCCCGACGATGGTGCCCCAGTGGTAGTGCTGGGCGTTCTGCAGCCCGAAGACCAGCGCCGCGAGGCCGACCGAGGCCAGGACGGCGCCGAGGGTGTCGAACCGGATCCGCCCGCCCGGCCGCCAGTCGGGGAGCAGCACGAGGGCCATGACCAGCCCCACGACGCCGATGGGCAGGTTCAGCAGGAAGATCCACTCCCAGCCGAGGTTCTCCACCAGCAGCCCGCCGATCACCGGGCCGGCGATCGTGGCCACGCCCGCGACCGCGCCCCACACCGCGATCGGCACACCGCGCCGCTCCGCGGGGAACAGGCGGGTGATGAAGGTCAGCGTCTGCGGCGTCATCGCCGCGGCGCCCAGGCCCTGCACGGCGCGGGCCGCGATCAGCGACTCCGCGGTCGTCGCCAGCCCACACCACAGGGAGGCGCCGAGGAACAGCACGAGGCCGACGAGCAGGACCCGCTTCGGCCCGAACCGGTCGCCAAGGCGGCCGGTGAGGAGCAGCGGGACGGTGTTGGCGAGCAGGTAGACGCTGTTGACCCAGATGATCTCGTTGAGGGTCGCGTCGAGGTCGGTGAGCATCGCCGGGATCGCCACGGTGACGACGGTCGAGTCGAGCATCACCATGAAGAAGCAAGCACAAAGAGCCGCAAGAGCCGCCCATGCTCTCCGCTGCTCGCTCATGTCTCCGCCCCTAAACGCTTTCGGGGCACACAGCGCCACCGGCCTTCGGCAAGGTTAGTTCGCCGGTCAGCCGCCGATCACGCCAGGCGGAAGCTGGTGGTCCTCGCCGTCGACGTGGACGGATTCGGTTACCTGTTCGGTGGCCGCGAGGTCGCGGCGGCGGCCGGAGACGGTGCGGCTCGGGGCCTGGTCGACCGGGTCGCCGAACCACTGGCTGGAGCCGACCGCGTCCGCGCCGAAGCGGCGCAGGCCGAGCTTGTCGGCGCTGGACGACGGGGTCGTCGACGCGCCGGGGGCCATCGGGGTGCCCGCGGTGCCGGTGCCGCCAAGCGGTGGCGGCGCGGCGGACGTGCCGAGCGGGGATGAGCCGCCGCTGTTCGGCGTCGGGTCGGCACCGATCACCGCGCCCGGTGCCGGAC
>Ga0247823_10002681_pt1 | contig 14603 bp, 14 predicted proteins | sample 13C_PalmiticAcid_2_FD_192426 | JGI IMG/M metagenome (GOLD analysis project Ga0247823, IMG submission 192426) | Soil microbial communities from agricultural site in Penn Yan, New York, United States - 13C_PalmiticAcid_Day30 | ecosystem: Environmental > Terrestrial > Soil > Agricultural land...
TTGCCGTCAAAACTGGCAAGTTTGAAACAGGAATTCGCGAGGTTCTCCTTTTGCGAAATATTTTCGGCAAAGGCTTCAATCGGTGCGAGTCGTACTGCGCCGAGCTCCATATTCCGAGCTTCTGGACCGAGTTTTCCGGCAGTCCCGGGCTGGCCATGCGGACCGCGTCAGGTGGCTGCCGGTGGCGTGCGGCAAGCGGCGCCCGCCGGGCTAAACTAGGGTCAGGACCCATTGATTTGCGCTGATGGCTGTGATTCAGGCGACCACGAAGGAGCCTGAATTTGAGTGATATATTCTGGCTGACGGACGAGCAGATGGCGCGTCTTCAGCCCTATTTTCCCAAGAGCCATGGCCGCAAGCGGGTTGATGACCAGCGGGTTTTGACCGGCATTATCTTCGTCAACCGCAATGGGCTGAGGTGGCGCGATGCGCCGAGGGAATATGGCCCGGCGAAGACGCTCTATAATCGCTGGAAGCGGTGGAGCGACAAAGGCATCGTCATCCGCATGATGGAGGGCCTGGCGAAACCGCAGGCGCCAGAGCCCAAGACAATCATGATCGACGCGACCTATCTCAAAGCGCACCGCACGGCGTCGAGCCTACGGGTAAAAAAGGGGGGCCGGGACGCCTGATCGGGCGCACGAAAGGCGGCATGAACACCAAACTGCATGCCGTGACCGATGCGAATGGTCGTCCGATCAGCTTCTTCATGACCGCCGGGCAGGTCAGCGATGACACGGGCGCGGCCGCTTTGCTCGACAGTCTGCCCAAAGCGCAATGGATGCTCGCCGACCGGGGCTATGATGCCGACTGGTTCCGCGACGCCTTGCAGGAAAAGGGCATCACACCCTGCATCCCGGGCCGGAAAATACGGAACAAGACCGTCAAATACGACAAGCGCCGCTACAAACGCAGCAACCGTATCGAGATCATGTTCGGTCGCATCAAGGACTGGAGACGCGTCGCGACGCGCTACGATCGGTGCCCGAAGACCTTCTTCTCTGCCGTGGCCCTCGCCGCAACCGTCATCTTCTGGCTCTGATCAATGAGTCCTGATCCTAGAGGTCAAGGCATTCAATTCAACCAACGAGCACGAACCATCATACGAGCGCGCAGGCCTCTCGCGACGCCGCCGGCTGCTTGTCATTCCTATCAATAAGAATGCACGTTCCGGTACAGTCGAGCTCGCGTCAGCTATTGCAGAAGCAAGGCGCAAAAGCCGCCTGACGGCTAACGGCCAGCTTTTGCAGTTCCTATCGTACGGGGAAGTCGCTCCGGTTCGATTTGCCAAGTCTCAACCGACAAGAGGAACGGCTACACCGCCGAGCTCTCTCGCGGCAAAAACGGGCGGCGCGAAAGGGACCAACCAACTCGCGCCGCCCTGCCGATGCCCCGCTGTGGGGTGCGCGGCACCGGTATTCGGATGAAAGCGAAAATGCCGAGGCGTTCGTGCGCCGGGACTAAGGGTGTAAACGGCGATAGATTGGAATTTTCCAGCTCCGCGGCATTCTGACGAAATGCAGGTCGGGCAAAATGGGATGTAACGGCACGTCGCCGCGCGGCATAAGCTTTCTCAATCATGGCACGATGATAAAGCCGCGTCGCCACCCGCAATCGTCGCAGGTGTCTGATTTTCGGCGTTCCACAAGTTGTCGTTATCGATCTGATTTCGCTTGGCGAGAATGCCGAGGACGCTGGGGAAAGGGGCAAACAACCGCTGCCGTCGGCTGGGTATGTTGAGTTTGAGACACGGGTTGCGCAGTCGGCCGAATTCCATGCCGCGGCCCTCATTCAGCGCCGCGCGGGCGCTGCAGCAGGGCGATGCTCTCCAGGTCGGCGCGGTCGAGTCCCTTGGTAAACCACAGGCCTCCGCGGTTCTCACGCGACCAACGCACGAGCGCGCGGCGTCGCAGTTCAGCTCCGGGTAAAATTATATCGACCTCGGCGCCAGGTTCGAGCACACGATCATAACGATAGCCGGCGCCATGCTGCGAGATATCGACGAGATCGATGGGGCGAGCATCGCTACGCAACGCAACGATCGCTTCGATCTCGACGGGGAGCCGCAGCGCTCGATAGCCTTCCGCGCGCTGCTCGTCCGCAAGGTTCCGAAGTGCCACGGCAGCATCAATTGGTCGATCGAATGCAACGCCGTAGCGACCCGGCTTCGCCCACTTAACCGTGCCGCACAGCTTCATCGTCTCCGAGAATGAAATCTCCAGCGTTTCGCCGATCACGGCGGGAGTGTCCGCGGCCAGCATGAGCCCCTCGTTCGATATATTGCGCACCCGCCACAGGCCGACGTCGCCTGCGCGCTGCACGCGCACAATTCGGCATACTGTCCGATAGCGTTCCGCCCCGCGCCGATCGCTCTTGATCGCATCTTCGATAGCGTGGATACGTGGGGTGCCCTCTGCGTGGAAATTTCTATTGCTCTCCATCTGGCCGCTCCTCTCATTGGTGCGGGCTCGATCGAAAGAAGACCCGCGCACAATCGCCGGGCTTCACGCCTGACGTGGAAATTCGCATTGCCCCACGCGCCGCGAACGATGTTTCTGGTCCTGACGCTCATGCGTAAAGCAAGATTACGTTACGGCAAGCTTAATTTTTATGAGATTCGTGCTTGGCATGCAGCAGACCGCGCGCTGAGCGTCAGGTCGGCGTCAGTCCAGCGTGACCGGCTCCTGACGTTCGAAATCAGGTGCATGGGTATAGCCTTCTGCGCTGGTCATTTCGCTCGTTTCGCTTGCCGCTTTTTCTCCGGACGGCTCGGGCGGATGATCCTGCGCCGTTGTTTCCTCGCCGCAGCGAGAAGGGACGATTAGGATCGGCAGCGCGATGAAGAGCTTCGATTGCATATTCCCCATCTCCGACGTCCGTTTTGGCCCCAATATCGATTAATGGCCGGTCATTTCTCGAATCCGCAGGCCGCCCATTCGTTGCACTATAGGCCGAGAATTGAGGCAATGATGCCGGCGGCTGGCAGTGCAGACCAGTGCCAAGCGCTGATCGATCCGTGCAATTGCGGTGCCGAGAATATCCTTCGTTGTTGGCCGCGACCCGCGGGACCGCGAGGCTTTTTACGATGTGCCCCACGACGATGATGTGTCGTCGCCTCCCGCGCCGGCTGATGCTCTAGTGGGGCAGGCAAGGCGGGGTCCCTTCGCCCGCTTGTCGCGCACGTCATCCCTGACAGATATGATATCGCTTTTTTCCGCGCGCTGGATGAGAACGCAAAAGCCGCGTTCGCTGTAATCGAGGAAGGTCATCGCTTCCTCGATCGACAACGGTCCATGTCGGCGAAGCAGCCGTCGATGGGGAGCTGTGCACACCCCCCCCCGATGTGCACAGCTGCAGATTGGTCAAAGACGCGTAGCAAGGGACTGCACTGACGTCATTGGTGGCCGCGCGCACGTCAGGGTGCGTGGCCACCAACCTGCGGTGCGGTTCTTGGCCTTTGAGGGCAGGTCCAACCATCTCAATGTCTTGGGAGCGACCTGCGTCCGGGCACCTCCTGACGAGTTCGAATGAGGTCCCAAGGATCGCGTGGGTCCAGCCTTGCTAGGATGGAGCGCGAATGGCAGCAATAGCCTCGTGTCTCCACGGAACCTGCCTGGCCATAGCCGGCCAGATCGATCCAGCTAGCAGGTGCACGGCAACGCGCCTGATTACGATCATTTTCTGGAAGAGTTTGTTGATATCCAGTAGTGGTTTCTCGACGAGTCGTTTCAATCAACGGTTTGCCGGTAGCGTAGGCCGAAACCCCGTCGAAACTGCGGTGCCTCGCTGTCCGACGGCAGGTCCGGCCGTTGGCGATCGACCGCACGGTCGGATGAAGGAAGCTCGAAGGGGAGTTTGCCTTCGGGGTTTGCAATGCCGCGGATGACATCGAAGAGCGCGCTGTCCTCGATCCCATAGTCGCCGAACAGCGCGCTGGATTTGCCCAGAACGGCCCCCAGGATTGCGGGTCGATCGAGATAGACGCTGGTGATGACGGGTTTTCCGGCCGCGGCTGCGCGCTGCAGCGCAGCAAGATCGGCATTGCCTTCGACGAAAGCCGTCGAGCCTTCATGATGCCGTGAGCCGAAGAAGAAATTGCTACGCTGCCTGTAGGGCGTCGCGAGCCGTAGGATCGCGATATCCGCTTCTGCCGGGTTGGCGACGGGCTCGAAGCCGGCAGCGCGCGCCGCCGTTTCGGATAGTCTCCACAGCCAGACTTTTTTCGGCTGTCCGTCACGCAGCGGAAGCAGGTTGCCGCCATTTTTGAGCAGCGTTAGCGACCGGCGCTGCGCGTCGGCGCCGAGCGCCCGGACCTCGGGACTGCCAACGAGCATCGCCGCGCGATTGGCATCGACATAGGCATTTTCAAAGATGCCCAGCCGGAACATGAGCGCGAGCAGCCGCTGCGCCGACAGGTCGACCCGGCTCTCGGGCACCCGGCCATCGCGGACAAGACCGACGAGAATGTCGAGATCCATGACTCCGCCGAACTGGTCGACGCCCGCGTCGAGCGCCTTGGCGAAGCGTTCGGACTTGCTGAGCTTCTCGACGCCCCACGGCATGCCGACCTTTTCGTGATCGAGCGTACCTTCCTGGCATTCCTTCAAGCAATCGTCGGTGATTTTCCAGTCGGTCAACACAATGCCGTCGAAGCCGTTCTGCTTGCGCAGCAAATTTGTAAGGAGAGCTTTGTTGAAACCGCCCGCCACCTGTTCGGCGGATTTGCCGGCGATCTTTACCGCCGGGGAGAAGATGCCATAGGTCGGCATCACGCCTGCGGCACGGGCACGGAAGGCTGCACGGAACGGCACGAGATGCGGTTCGAGATCTCCGGTCGGGAAGATCAGACGTTGTCCGTAGGGATTGTGCCCATCGTACCCCTTCTCCGCGGCGCCATAACCCACCCAATGCTTGACCACCGTCGCAACGCTCGTCGGCCCCACGCCGCCACTGCCTCCCTGCATCCCTTCGACATAGGCGCCGACGAGCGCCGCGACCTTGGCAGGATCGTCGCCGAAGGTGCCGTTGACGCGCGGCCAGCGCGGTTCGGACGCAAGATCCGCCATCGGTGAAAGCGCCATCCGGATGCCCATCGCGCGATATTCGACCGCGGTTGTCTCTGCGAAGCGCTTTACCAAGCTGGGGTCGCCGATCGCAGCGAGGCCGGTCGGTTCGGGCCACAGCGCCCCGCGCCCCGCATCGACCGTCAGCCCAAAACTCGACACGACATGGTTGCGGGGATCCGAGCTGATGACCAGCGGGATGCCGAGCCGCGACCGCTCACCGAGTTCCTGAGCTGCGTTGGCTGTCCGCGCCAGCTCGGATGGGTCGCCGCTAACCCGATGGATAAAAAAGCGGATTTTCCGATCTTCGACGACGGGCGCCAGCTTGGCAATATCCCAAGTGCTGCGCAGGCCACCGTCACCCGTCGGCGGGGTGCCGTGAAGGAGAAGACCGGCCTTTTCCTCCAGCGTCATGCGCGCGATCAAGTCCTGTGCGCGGCGATCCGCTGGAAGGCGCCAGTCCTCATAAGGCGTCAGCGTGCCGTTGCCGTCGAGATCGTGGAACCGCAGGCCATCGGCAACCACAATACCCTTTGCGCGGCTTCCGATCTCAGGTTGCTGGACGGCATCGCTCGTCGGCACCGCGCCAAGGAGGCTGCCGGCGAAGGACAGGAGAAGCGTTACGGGGTTCATGCGGTCTGTTCCTGCGGAGCCGACCGCGACCGTGCGAAACCGGCGATGATGATGCTGGCGGCGAGCTGGGCCGCAGCGAGAATGGCGAGCGTGAACCATATCTGGCCATAGGCGCCTTGCGCCCAGCCGATGACGAGCGGACCCGCAATGCCGCCAATGCGGCTGAACGCAACCGCGGCCCCGGTTCCGGTGCTGCGCAGCGCGGGCGGATAGGACATGGCGGTGAAATTGTTCATCACCGCCTGCGTACCGAAAATGAAGAAGCCGGCCGCCGCAACCGCCACGAAGGTGAAGTTCGTCCCGACGAGTTGCGAAAGGCCGAGCAGCGCCGCCGCGCCGCCGATGAAGCCCACCGCCATCACGCGCGGGCGGCCAAATATGTCGGACGCCCAGCCGAACGCACCGCCGCCGACGATCTGCATCGACATGAGCAGGACGCCATAGCCGAACGCCGAGGAGATCGCTGCGCCCTGGGAGATCAGGATCGAAGGAAGCCACCCCGACAGCCCGTGAAGGCACAAGAGGCTGAGCGCGCTGGCGGTCCAGATCCCGATCGTCCGTCGCCGGAACGACGGCCGTAGCAACTGACCAAAGCGCGGGCGTTCGGTGGCGACGTCTGCGCTCTCGGTGAAGCTGGTCGCCGCAGCATAGCAGGCGCTGCGTTCGGGCCGCAGGGCGGTCAACTGACGCCGCAGGTCGTCGAGGCGGCCAAGGCGAATGAGGCGCGATGCCGATTCGGGTAACGTGAAGAGGCAGAGTAGCCCGATCGGAAGCGCGAGCAGCGCCGCGAGCATGTAAAGACCGCGCCACCCGAATTGCGGCGCGATGGCGAGGCCCGCAAGGCCGGCGGCTATCCCGCCGAGCGAAAACGGCAGGGTGAAGGTGATCGTTGCAAACAGATTGGCGCGTTGCGCCGGCGCCCATTGGTTCACATAGACGAAGGCGAGCGGCGACAGCATGCCAAGACTGATGCCGAGGAGGACGCGGAACAGGCAGAAGGTCACAAAATCATGCGCGGTGGTCGCCAGAAAAAGGCTGGCGCCGCCAAGCACCAGCACGCCCGTTGCCGTCGCCTTGCGAAGCCCGATGCAACTGACGATCGGCGCCTGGAGGAGCGCGCCGATCGCGAGCCCGAAGATGCCGAGCGAGAGCATGAGGCCGATCTGGGGATCGCTCAGCCCCCACTCCTTTCGGACATAGGGCGCGACATAGGCCGCGTTGAACAGGTCATAGCCATCGACGAAGAGGACGGCGCCGAGGGTGAGGGCAAGGCGGACGTGAAAGCGTCCGAAGGGCGCAGCGCGCGCTTCGGCTTCGGCGTTGACGCCAGTATCGGACAATTATCCTCTCCCTCTGCGACCCGGTCGGCTTTTCGCCGCATTCATCCTGGGCAAGCGATCATCCGGCCTTGCCGTCGCATCGGCGCCGCAGCCAGTCTTCGGGATGCTGTTGACAAAGAGTGAGCGGCAAAGTCAAATTATCACTCTTTGCAAGATGGAGAATATTTCTGATGGCTCCGAGTTCCGACCTTCTCCTGTGCCTGCTCGCGATCGCGCGAACCGGCTCGTTCAGCAAGGCGGCGGTGGAGCTGGGACAGTCGCAGCCGACGCTGTCGAACAATATCGCGCTCCTCGAGCGCCGGCTCGGCGTGAAGGTTCTCGATCGGACGCGGCGGGGATCGACGCTGACGCCGCAAGGCGAGATACTGGCTCGGCGCGGCGCGAATATGCAGTTGCTGCTCGATGATGCCGCTGCCGAGGTGCGCAATCATGCGAACGGGGTGTCGGGGCCATTCAAGATTGGTGCAACGCCAAGCGTGCTGCCGGTTCTGGTGCCGCTAGCCCTTGCCGAGGCGGGCGTTGGGGCGGGGCTGCTGCATGTCGAGGTCATCGAGGGTCTCGATGAGGCGCTCATGCCGAGGTTGCGCTCGGGCGCAATCGATCTCATCGTCGGACCTGTCGAGGAAATGTTCACCGGGAGCAAGGATATCGTCGAGCACCGATTGCTCGTGGATCCCTTTCTCGTCGGCATCGGGAGTCGGTCGCCCTTCTTCAGCCGGTCCGAGGTCGCGTTGGGCGAACTCGCCGAGGAGCCCTGGATCCTGCCGCACGAAGGGAGCACCTACCGGCAGCATGTCGAGGCGCTCTTCATGACCAAGGGCGTCCCATGGCCACGAAACCTCATCCTCGCCAATTCGCTGCCGCTCCAAGAGACGCTGCTCGGGCGGTCGAACCGGGTCACGATTGTCTCGCCCATACAATTCTCGCGCATTTCGGGAGGCGACATGACGGTCGCGCGACTTCAAGACGGCGGGAAGCGCTACATCGGTTACAAGCGCCGCGCCGGGTCGAAATTCCCACCCATCGGCGACACGATCGTTGCGGCGCTCGAAGCATCGGCGCAAATGCTTGAAGGCCGCATTCGCTGAAGAAATGTCAATTTTATGGGTAAAATCATTGTATTGATATCATGTCGCGGCGTCCGATCCAAATGTCCAGTCATCAGTATTATTTAGTATGTTGCCAATCACTATCATTTGACCGATGACTCGGCGATCCGCACTATAGCCCCCGCCAAATGCACGGTCGCACCTAACGACCGGCAGGAATTAATCAGTCCAGGAGGGGACCTTCCATGCGCTCATCGGCTCATTTCACTCGCTTGTTCGGCAGCTGCGCTGCAATTGCGTTGCTCGCTCATGGCGTACCCTCCCTCGCCCAAGAGGTTGAGGGCGACATGGTGGACAGCACCGAGATCATCGTGACCGCGCAGAAGCGCAGCGAACGCTTGCAGGACGTGCCCGTCGCCGTCACCTCGATCGGCGGCGATCAGCTTGCGAACGCCAACATCAATGGCGCAAGCGGCCTTGCGGGCGTCGCGCCCTCGCTGACCTTCACCCAGAATACCAGTCCGCTCAACAACAATGTCCGCGTCCGCGGTATCGGCACCGTGCTGTTCTCCGCCGGTATCGAATCCTCGGTGTCCTTCGTTGTCGATGGCGTGGTGATGGCGCGTCAAGGGCAGGGCTTCACTGATCTGATCGACGTAGAGCGCGTCGAAGTTCTGCGCGGCCCGCAAGGGACGCTGTTTGGCAAAAACGCGACGGCCGGCGTCATCAACGTGGTGACCCAAGCGCCGTCCGACAGCTTGGAAGGCAAAGCCGAAGCGACCGTGGCGGAAATGGGCGAATATCGTCTGCGCGGTACCGTGTCCGGCCCGCTGAGCGACAGCGTTCGCGCGCGGCTGACCGGTTTCTACACCAAGGACGAAGGCTGGGCCCGCAACGCATTTCGCGACGAGGATGTGTTCGGCACCGAAGACTTCGGTCTTCGCGCCAAAGTCGCCATCGACGTCGCACCGGGTTTCGATCTGATGGTGACCGGCGACTACAGGAAGTCGGACAGCACCTGCTGCCAACCCCTGCCGTTTAAGACCACGAACCCGTTACTGGTGCAGTTGCGTACGCCAGCCCTCGGTTCGATCAACAATCGTACGGTCAATACGACCACCGACACCTTCGCGAATGTCCGCACTGGCGGCGTGTCGGTTGAAGGCAATCTCGAACTGGGCGACCACACGCTCACATCGATCACCGCATGGCGCGAGTGGAACTTTGACAACAACGTAGATGTCGATGGATATAATGTGGCGGCGCCGGTGCGCGTGCCCTTCGGCTTCGGATTTTTCGGAATCAATGGCGGCGGTGTCGACGTCGAACAGTTCAGCGAGGAACTTCGCCTTACCTCTCCCACGGGTGGCCTGTTCGAATATACCGTCGGCGGAATGTACTATAAGCTTGACCTGGGTCGCAATTTCCAGCGCCGTGTCGGTGGGTGTACCGGCGACACGTCGGTCGCCTTGGGCGCGGTTTGCCCCAATCCGACCTACCAGTCCTCTGGCAGCACCGCCAGCATGGAGACCGAGAATATAGCGCTTTTCGGTCAGGTTCAGGTGAACTTCACCGAACGCCTTGCGGCTCTTGGCGGTTTTCGCCTGCAGCACGAGAAAAACTCTTACGTCGGTACCCGCAGCGCGACGGCGCCTTTTGCAGGCGATGCTGCCCTGCTTGCCGGATCGACGGGCAGTCAATCGGTTTCGGACGGTGATTTCTCGGGCAAGCTTGGCCTGCAGTATAAATTCAGCCGACATGCGCAGGTTTATGCCAGCTGGTCGCGCGGCTATAAGGGTTATGGCTGGGATGTTGAATTCTCGGCTGATTTCGCGGCACAAAAGCCCGTCCAGCCGGAAACGGTCAAGGCTTGGGAAGTCGGCTTCAAGGGGCAGGCGCTCGACAACCGGCTGACCTTCGGTCTTGCGGCCTTCCACGCCAAATATAACAATCTTCAGGTCCAGGCGACGCAGCAGGTCAATGGCGCGCCGCTGTCGATCCCGACCAACGCCGGCTCCGCCGTCACGAAGGGTGTTGAGGTGGAGTTCAACTTCCGGCCGATCGAGCAGCTTACGTTCGCCGGGGGTGTCACCTATATGAAGGCACGCTTCGACGCCGACGGGCTGCCGTGTCAGCTCGCTACGCAGAACAGCGCGGTTACGGTGGCCGCAGGCGCGGCGCCGCCGGTCAACACCTGTTATATTTTGGCCGGGTCGCGGGTTCAGGACATTCGCGACGGGTCGCTCCCGAATTCGCCTGACTGGAAAGCGAATGCCAGCATTCGCTACGAAGACAATCTCAGTTCGTCGCTGGTCGGCTTCGTCCAGATCAACGGCAATATCCAGAGCCGGGTGCTATTTGATCTCAATCAGGATCAGGAACTCGACCAAAAGGGCTATGCGACGGCGGATCTGTCGTTCGGCGTCAAGACGGCCGACGACAAATATCAGCTCAGCTTCTTCATCCGCAATCTGACCAACAAGCGTTATGTTTCCGGCAAACAGCGGGACAATATGCTGACCAATGCGGTAAACCCCGGGAACATCCTGTTCTTCACGTCAAAGGACGCCGCGCGTTACATCGGCGGCACGTTCCGGGTGAGTTTCTGATCCTTCCCCTTCCTGCGGTCGCGCCGTGCGGCCGCAGGACATTTCTTCCGGCCGGTACGCTGGCTCTTCTTTGGATCCTGGCAAGAAACCAACCGACGTGATGCTGTCTCCATCCTCTCCTGAACGCTTCGATGTTGCTGTCGTCGGCTGCGGCCCGGTCGGCGCTCTGGCGGCCCTGCTCCTCGGACGCGCCGGTCTTTCGGTTCTCGCGATCGAGCGTGAAACCGTTCTTAATCGGCTGCCGCGCGCGGTCCATCTCGACCATGAGATGATGCGGCTCTTTCAGTCGGCAGGCGTCATCGATGATGTCGCCGCCGACATGCGTGCGACCGACGGCCATCTTCATGTCGGCGCCGATGGCGGCGTGATCCGCTACATGGGAACCTACGGCCGTCCGAAGCCCTTTGGCTGGGCGAACGACTATTTCTTCTATCAGCCCGAACTCGAAGCGCATCTGCGCAGTGCCATGGGCCGGATATCCTCCATTCGCCTTGAACTCGGCGCCGTCTTCGAGGCCGCCCAGCCGGCGGATGGGCGTGTCCGCGTTCGCTATCGGCAGGGCGGCGCGGCGCGAGAAGCCGATGTCCGCTGGGTGATTGGCTGTGACGGCGCGCGCAGCGAAGTCCGCAGGGCGCTGGGCGTGGCGCTCGACGATCTGGCGTTCGAGGAACCCTGGCTGGTGGTCGATGCTGAAGTCGAAGGGCCCGTCAGCTTTCCGCCGATCGCTGGCGTTCCCCCTGAGGCCGATCTCCAGAGCCTTTCGGTGATGATGTGCGATCCGCGGCGGCCCGCGACGATCGTTCCCGGGCGCGGTAACCACCGACGCTGGGAGTTCATGCTCCTTCCGGGCGAGGACGATGCCGCCATGATGGAGCCTTCGCGCGTTGGCGACCTTGTCGGTGCGTGGATGAAAGATGTTCCCCACCGCATCGTCCGCGCTGCAACCTATCGCTTTCACGGGCTCGTCGCCGAACAGTGGAAGGTCGGAAACATCTTTCTCGCCGGCGATGCGGCGCACCAGACGCCGCCCTTTTTCGGACAAGGCATGTGCCACGGCCTGCGCGACGTCGCGAACCTCGCGTGGAAGATGGCAGCTATCGCAAAGGGCGGGGCTGCCCCATCGCTTCTCGATACCTATCAACTCGAACGCGACGGGCATGTTCGCGCAGTCATTGGTGCGGCGGTCGAAGCGGGCCGTTACATCTGCATGCTCGACCCTGACGAGGCCCGACATCGTGACGCCCAGCTGCGCGACCGCGCAGCCAATGGCAATGGCGAAACTGCGGCCGACCTGATCCCGGCCATCGATGGCGGCGTGATCCTGGCAGGATCGCCGGGCGCTGGGCAGCGGTTCATCCAACCGCAGGTCGGCGAAAAGAAGCTCGACGATTTGACGGGGGGGGGCTGGCGCCTGTTCGTGCGCCACGATCCAGGAGGTGTCGTTCATCCGAGTGTCACTGTTTGTGATGTCTCGCAAATCGCCGACGGCGGCGCGCTTTTGAACTGGCTCGACGTCCATGGCGTCGATGCCGTTTTGGTGAGACCCGACCATTATGTATTTGGATCGTGCGAAGGATTGGCGACGCCGCTGATCGAGGCGATGGAAGAGGCAATGCAGATGCACAGGATCGCAACATGAACAGTCTTGCCCTCACCGAGGCACGCACCGCGCTTGATGCCGCGCTCGCCCACGGGGTGAGTATGAGCGCAAAGCCGCTTGCCGTCGTCGTCCTCGATGCGGGCGGACATCCTGTCGCTTTCGCACGGCAGGATGGCGCGAGCCTATTTCGGTTCGATATCGCGCGCGCGAAGGCGCTGGGCGCCATCGGCATGGGGGTCGACACGCGCACGCTCGCTGGGCGGGCGAAGGATAATCCCGTCTTCTTTCAGAGCGTATCGGCCGCAGTCGGCGGCGCGATCGCCTTTTCGCCCGGCGGTGTCCTGATTCACGGCGAAGGCGGAGAGATTCGCGGGGCAATCGGGATCAGCGGCGACACCGGGGATTGCGACGAAGCCTGCGCGCTGGCCGGCGTTGCCGCAATCGCAACAGGCGAGGGGGCCTGACATGAAACTTCGCAGCATAGAGCTCGCCTTGCCTGATCCCGGTTCGGCTGCTGCCTTCCTCGCGGACATCTGGGGCATGGCGCCGACCGAAGGCCAGGACGGAAGCACATATCTGCGCGGCTCGGGCAGTTTCCCCTATCTTGTCGCGCTGCACGAGGCGGAGGTCGAGCATGCGCGCTCGACCACGTTCGTGTGCGAGCAGGCTGAACTCGCGAGGCTTGCAGGACGGGTCGCCGCGGCCGGCTGGCCGGCGCGGACGGTGCGGTCGAGCGATCCGGGCGGCGGCAGCGGCATCGAGGTCGAGCTTCCCGAGGGCGAAATATTCCGCTTTCTGGCGGGCACCTCCGATGCCGATCCGATCGAAGGGCGGGACCTTCCCGTGAAACTCACTCACGTCGTGTTCAATTCGCAAGATGCCGAGGCCACGGGACATGCGGTCGAGAAGGTTCTTGGCTTTCGTGTTTCGGACCGAACCAAGGGAATGGTCTTTGTACGTTGTAACGAGAGCCATCACAGTACGGCATTCGCTCGGGCTGGCTTTCCCTCGCTCAATCATATCGCCTTCGAAATGTCCGACATCGATGCGGTGATGCGTGGGATTGGGCGGCTTCGCGATCATGGCATGGCGCCCTCCTGGGGGCCGGGACGTCATGGTCCGGGTGACAATGTCTTTGCCTATTTCATCGCGCCCTTCGGCCCTGTCATCGAATTCTCCACTGCCGTTGAAAAGATCACCGACGATTATCGCGTCGGCGCGCCCGAGGATTGGGCCTGGCCCGAGGGGCGCATCGACCATTGGGGCATGTCGGACAAAGATTTCGCCGGATTGCGCGCCGCAGAACAGCGGTTCCGCTTTCACCGCGACTGGGACGCTGGCCCGCTCGGCGCGATTTAGGGTGCGTTGCGAAGTTCGATATTCGAAGGAGACACGAGACGATGCGTTACGTCAGCTATGTTCAAGGGAATGGCTCGCCGAGCTATGGCCGGATCGAAGGAAATATCGTGATCGATCTTGGATCGGTTCCCGGTGCACCCGCAGACCTCAAGGCGGCCATTGCGCGCGGTGACCTTGCGGGTCTCGCCGACGGCGAACCCGTACCGCTCGATGCCGTCAAGTTGCTGCCGGTCATTCCCAATCCGGGCAAAATTCTGTGCGTCGGTCTCAATTATGCGACACATGTCAAGGAAACAGGCCGTGAGCAAAAGGCGCATCCGGCGATCTTCACGCGCTGGGCCGACACGCTCGTCGCTGACGGCGCGCCGATCCTGCGTCCCGCGGAAAGCGAGCTGCTCGATTATGAGGGCGAACTTGCGATCGTCATCGGCAAGGGCGGACGGCGCATCCCCAAGGCCGAGGCGCTCGCACATGTCGCAGGTTATTCGATCTTTAACGATGCCTCGGTTCGTGACTGGCAGCGCCACAACATCCAGTTCATTCCCGGCAAAAACTGGCCGGGGACGGGGGCTTTCGGACCTGCATTGGTGACCCCTGACGAAATCGCGGATATTGCAAGCCAGCGCGTGCAAACACGGCTCAATGGTCAACTCGTTCAAGATCAGCCTATCTCGGACCTGATCTGGGATATTGCGACAGTGATCGAATATTGCTCGACATTCACACCACTGGCACCTGGCGATGTAATCGCGACAGGCACTCCGGGCGGCGTCGGCGACAAGCGCGAACCCGCGCTCTACATGAAGAGCGGCGATACCGTTACCGTGTCGGTTGGGAGCGTCGGAATCCTGACCAACCCAGTCATCGATGATCACCCCGCCTGACGGGAGGACGTAACTCCGCGAGATTCTACGGCGTCGAGTCCACACCGCTTGAGGGAGACATAGACA
>Ga0247823_10002682_pt1 | contig 14602 bp, 10 predicted proteins | sample 13C_PalmiticAcid_2_FD_192426 | JGI IMG/M metagenome (GOLD analysis project Ga0247823, IMG submission 192426) | Soil microbial communities from agricultural site in Penn Yan, New York, United States - 13C_PalmiticAcid_Day30 | ecosystem: Environmental > Terrestrial > Soil > Agricultural land...
GCCGGAGGCGCCGCGCATGTTCGTCGAGGCGGGGCCGGGCAGGCGATCCATCGCGCCGATGTCCTCGCAGCGCTTGTCGGTGTAGACCGTTTCGCCGGTCATGGTGGTGCAGCGCTGCACCGGATCCTGCGCCCGCGCATGCGGAACGCCGCCGGACCAGGCCAGGCAGGCGACAGGCAACAACAGGAAGAAACATCGCATCGCGCCAGCCTACCGGCCGGCGCGCGATCCGCCAATGCTCGCGGCGGCCGCGTGGCGCCGACTGGAACGGCGCGCACGGTCACGCGCGGGCGTCAGCGACCCAGGCGGCTCAGCACGGACTGGGTCGGCTTGGCCAGGTTGAGCGTGTAGAAATGCAGCGATGGCGCGCCGCCGGCCACGAGCTGTTCGCACAGGCGGGCGACCACGTCGGCGCCGAACTCGCGGATGCTGTCCACGTCGTCGCCGTAGGCCTGCATGCGCTTGCCGATCCAGCGCGGGATCTCGGCGCCGCAGGCTTCGGAGAAGCGCTTGAGCTGGGAGAAGTTCGAGATCGGCATGATGCCCGGCACGATCGGGATGGTCACGCCGAGCCTGCGCGCGGCGTCGACGAAGTGGAAATAGGCGTCGGCGTTGTAGAAGTACTGGGTGATGGCGCCATCGGCGCCGGCATCGACCTTGGCCTTGAAGTATTTCAGGTCGGTCAGCGCGTCATCGGATTGCGGATGCGTCTCCGGATAGGCGCCGACCTCGATGTGGAAGGTGTCGCCATGCTCGGCGCGGATGAACGCGATCAGCTCCGAGGCGTAGCGCAGGTCGCCGGGATGGCCCATGCCCGAGGGCAGGTCACCGCGCAGGGCGACGATGCGCTTGCAGCCGATGGCGCGGTACAGCTTGAGCAGTTCGCGGATTTCCTCGCGGCTGCCACCCACGCAGGACAGGTGCGGCGCCGCCGAGAAACCGTGCTTCTGGTTGAGATGACGGACCGTCTCGGAGGTATAGCTGAGCGTCGAGCCGCCGGCGCCGAAGGTGCAGGAGACGTACTCCGGCGCGTAGTCCTTCAGCTTCTCCGCTGTGCGGTCGAGCTGGGCGCGCTGTTCGTCGGTCTTGGGGGGGTAGAACTCGAAACTCAGGGCGGTCATGGGCGGTGCGGGCGACGGGAATGCCGGCATTATATCTCTCCATCAAGATAGATATGCAAACGGTGGCCGGAATCGGGAACGGCCACGCGCTACCCTGTGCGGATTCCTTCGCCACGTCCATCCATGTCCATCGTCCTGACGCCGTTCGCCCGTACCCGCCTGTTTCCCCGCGAAGCCCGCCGCAACACCATCCAGGACTGCACGCCCGAGCAGTTCCAGGATTACCTCGACGCCCACGCGCCACTCAGGGTGCTCGACGGCTACGCGCCGTTCTGCAAGCTGCACGTGCACGAGAACTGGACTTCCACCCGCTGCCTGACCGTGCCGATCACCGACGACAACCGCGATCGGCTGCGCTCGGCCTACGAGGCCCGCACGCGCGAGGAACTGCCCGTGCTGGTGCGCTGGTTCGAGGGCGTGGAGCCGCCGGTGGCGCGTTATCTGGTGGTGATCCTGTACAGCCGCGAACAACTGGCCCGCGAGGGCAGCCCCATCGACGCCGACTGGGGCGTCGTCGGCTGCCTGTATACCGCCGAGCCGGAGGAAATCCCGATGGCGCCCATCACCATGATGCGCAACGCCCTGGGGGTGGAGGAGGGCGGTTCCGGCACGCCGCTGGATCGCGACGCCTATCGCCGCGCGGTGGCGTTCTGGGAGAACAACGCCAACTGGCGCCCGTGAGGCGGGAGGCGGTCCCGGCGCTTGTGTCGCGCCTCAGCGCGGGCGCCCGATGCCGGCGACGCCGGCTCCGGTCAACCGGATCAGATCATCCGGCGCCAGTTCCACTTCCAGTCCCCGCCGTCCGGCGCTGACATGCAGCGTCGGCAGCACGCGCGCGCTGGCGTCCAGGAACGTGCGCAGGCGCTTCTTCTGGCCGAGCGGGCTGATGCCGCCGACCAGGTAGCCGGTCGCGCGCTGGGCGGCGTCCGCCGCGGCCATGTCGCAGCGGCGGCAACCGGCGGCTTCGGCCAGCGCCTTGAGATCGAGCTGGCCGGCGACCGGCACGATCGCCACCAGCAGTTCGCGGGCGTCGGTGGTGGCGAGCAGGGTCTTGAACACCCGGGCCGGATCCAGACCCAGCTTTTCGACGGCTTCGCCGCCATAGGAGTCGGCGTCGCGGTCGTGCGCATAGCTGTGCACGGCATGGACGACGCGCTCGCGCTTGAGCAGTTCGATGGCGGGCGTCATGGCGGGATGTCGGCGGGAACGAGGACGATGAGCCTGCGCCGCCGCCGCGTCGCCGTCTTGAACGGAATTGCTGCCCAGACGACGACGGGCGCCCGAAGGCGCCCGTCGCGGTTCTACGGATCGAACGAGTCGATCAGTAGCGGTAGTGATCCGGCTTGTACGGACCTTCCACCGGCACGCCGAGGTAGTCGGCCTGATCCTGGGTCAGCTTGGTCAGCTTGACGCCGATCTTCTCCAGGTGCAGGCGCGCCACTTCCTCGTCCAGGTGCTTGGGCAGGCGGTAGACGGTCTTCTCGTAGACGTCCTTGTTTGCCCACAGGTCGATCTGGGCCAGGGTCTGGTTGGCGAACGAGTTGGACATCACGAAGCTGGGATGGCCGGTGGCGCAACCCAGGTTGACCAGGCGGCCTTCGGCCAGCAGGAACATCGCGTTGCCGTTCGGGAACACGTACTTGTCCACCTGCGGCTTGATGTTGACCTTCTGCACGCCCGGGAAGTTGACCAGCGCGTCGACCTGGATCTCGTTGTCGAAGTGGCCGATGTTGCACACGATGGCCTGGTCCTTCATCGCCTTCATGTGATCGATGGTGATGATGTCCTTGTTGCCGGTCGTGGTGACGTAGATGTCGGCCGTGCCCAGGGTGTCCTCGAGGGTGTTGACCTCGAAGCCTTCCATCGCCGCCTGCAGCGCGCAGATCGGATCGATCTCGGTGACGATCACGCGGGCGCCATAGGCGCGCAGCGAATGCGCCGAACCCTTGCCGACGTCGCCGTAGCCGCAGACCACGGCGACCTTGCCGGCCAGCATGACGTCCATCGCGCGCTTCAGGCCGTCGGCCAGCGACTCGCGGCAGCCGTAGAGGTTGTCGAACTTGGACTTGGTGACCGAGTCGTTGACGTTGATCGCCGGGACCAGCAGGGTGCCGGCTTCGGCCAGCTGATACAGGCGGTGCACGCCGGTGGTGGTTTCCTCGGACACGCCCTTCCAGGCCTTGACCACTTCGGTCCAGTAGCCCGGACGCTCCTTGTGCACGCGCTTGAGCAGGTTCTTGATCACCTGCTCCTCATGGCTGGAGGAAGCGGTGTTGACCCAGTCCGAACCGTTTTCCAGTTCGTAGCCCTTGTGGATCAGCAGGGTGACGTCGCCGCCGTCGTCGACGACCAGCTCCGGGCCGAGCTTGCCGCCACCGAAGTTCAGCGCGTCCAGCGTGCAGTCCCAGTATTCCTCCAGGCTCTCGCCCTTCCAGGCGAACACCGGGGTGCCGGTGGCGGCGATCGCGGCGGCGGCGTGATCCTGGGTGGAGAAGATGTTGCACGAGGCCCAGCGCACGTCGGCGCCCAGGTCCACCAGCGTCTCGATCAGCACGGCGGTCTGGATGGTCATGTGCAGCGATCCGGTCACGCGCACGCCCTTGAGCGGCTTGGCGGCGGCGTGCTTGCGGCGGATGGACATCAGGCCCGGCATCTCGTGCTCGGCGATGTCGATTTCCTTGCGGCCCCAGTCGGCCAGGGAAATGTCGGCGACCTTGTAGTCACCCTCGGTGGAAAACTGGCGTACGGCGTTCATGGTTAGGCTCCGGTTAGTGGGCGAGCTGGGCTCGCATTCTCGACCGGGCGCCGTTACAGAAAAGTCCTGCCGAGCCTGGCCGTGCGCACTTCCAGGGAAGTCGTCACGGTCGCAGCGCCCCTCGGCGAGGCCCGCCATTATATCGGTTGTTCCGGATGGAGCGATGGATGCCGCCGGGCATGACCGATGGCCTTGGCCCGGCCCGGCGCCGGGTTGTTAAGCTCGGATGAATCCACGCCCACGAGAGTCCCGCATGACCTCCATGCCCCGTATCGCCGCCCTGGCCCTGGCGGTGGGCCTGCTGGCCCCGGCCGCTTTCGCGCGTACGCCGGCTTCGCCGCCCGCCGCCGCGGACGCCGCCGGTTACCAGTTGCCGCCTCCCGCCCTGCGCGCCATCGTCGACGCGCCGCGCCGTCCCGACATTTCGGTCAGTCCCCGGCGCGATCTGCTGGCCCTGATGCAGGTCCCCGCGCTGCCGGGCATCGACGTGGTCGCCCAGCCGGAACTGAAACTGGCGGGCCTGCGCATCCATCCGCGCAGCCATTCCGCCAGCCGGTTCTCCTTCGGCACCGACTTCTGGCTGCAGGAGGTCGCCTCCGGCAAGGAACTGCGCATCCAGGGTCTGCCGCAACCGCTGTCGATGGTCGGTTTCCGCTGGTCGCCCGACCAGCGTTACATCGCCTTCAACCGCATCGATCCGCAATCGGCCGCCAACGAGCTGTGGCTGATCGATGTGGGAACGCGCAGCGCGCGACGCCTGACCGATCGTGCGCTGAATACCGTCGTCGGCCGCGGCTATGCCTGGCTGGGCGACAGCAGCCGGTTGCTGGTCCAGTTGCAGCCGCAGGGACAGGGCGAGGCGCCCGAACGCAGCGGGGTGCCGTCCGGCCCCAACGTGCAGCAGACCCAGGCCGGTGGCGGCGTGGTGCAGATCCGCACCTATCAGGACATGCTCCGCAACGAAGGCGACGCGCGCCTGCTGGAATATCAACTGCGCTCGCAGGCCGCGCTGGTCGATCTCGCCGGCGCGGTGAAATCGCTGGGCAATCCCGATCTGAACCTGTCGCTGTCGGCTTCGCCGGATGGGCGCTACATCCTGCGCCGCCGCATCGAGCGGCCGTTCTCGTACCTGGTGCCGGTGAGTTCTTTCCCGACCCGCATCGAAGTCCTGGACATGCAGGGACAACTGGTCCACGAGGTGGCGAAGCTGCCGCTGATCGAAGGACTGCCGCCCGGCAATGACGCGGTGCCCGCCGGTGTCCGCGACATCCAGTGGCGCGCCGATGCGGACGCCACCCTGGTCTGGGCCGAAGCCCAGGATGGTGGTGATCCCTCGCGTGAGGCCGCCATCCGCGATGCGGTGATGATGCAGGCCGCGCCGTTCGACAAGCCGCCGGTGACGCTGGCGCGCCTCGGCATGCGTCTGGCGGACATCCAGTGGGGCGACGGCCAGTTGGCCCTGATCAGCGAGGCATGGTGGAAGAACCGCCAGATCCGCGAATGGCGGATCGCGCCGGACGACGCGGCGCAGGCGCCGAAACTGATCCGTGAAGGTTCCTACGAGGACCGCTACAACGATCCGGGCCAGCCGGTGCTCGCCCAGGATGCACGCGGTGAGTCGCGGTTGATGATGGCCGCCGACGGTCGCAGCATCTTCCGCATCGGTGACGGCGCTTCGCCGGAAGGGGATCGCCCGTTCCTGGACAAGGTGGATCTGGACAGGGCCGGGGAGCAGGACGGCAGGACCCGCCTGTTCCATTCGCAGGCGCCGTACTACGCGGTGCCGGTGGCGCCGCTGGATGCCGATGGCCAGCGCCTGCTGATCACCCGCGAATCGCCCGACGAACCCACCAATCTGTTCATCGCCGAAGGTGCGGCGGAGCCGCGCGCGTTGACCCGCTTCCCGCATCCCACGCCGCAGCTGAAGGGCGTGAAGAAGCAGCAGGTCCGCTACAAGCGCAAGGATGGCGTCGACCTCACCGCCACCCTGTACCTGCCGCCGAACTACGATGCCAAGCGCGATGGCCGCCTGCCGATGCTGATGTGGGCGTATCCGGCGGAGTTCAAATCCGCCGAGGCCGCCGGCCAGGTGACCGATTCGCCGTACCGCTTCAACGCGGTCAGTTACTGGGGACCGCAGGCGTTCCTGGCGATGGGCTACGCGGTGTGGGATGACTTCTCCGTGCCGATCGTGGGCGAGGGCGACAAGGAGCCGAACGACACCTACGTGCCGCAGCTGGTCGCCAGCGCCGAGGCGGCGGTGGACGAAGCGGTGCGCCTGGGCGTGGCCGATCGCGAACGCATCGCGGTCGGCGGCCATTCCTACGGCGCGTTCATGACCGCCAACCTGCTCGCGCACACCCGCCTGTTCAAGGCGGGCATCGCGCGCAGCGGCGCCTACAACCGGACCCTGACGCCGTTCGGCTTCCAGGCCGAGGAGCGCAGTTTCTGGCAGGCGCCGGACGTGTACGAAACGATGTCGCCGTTCAATCACGCGGATCGGATCAAGGACGCGCTGCTGCTGATCCATGGCGAACAGGACAACAACTCCGGCACCTTCCCGATCCAGAGCGAACGCATGTTCGCCGCGGTCAAGGGGCTGGGCGGCACCGCGCGGCTGGTGATGCTGCCGAACGAGTCGCACGGCTATCGCGCACGTGAATCGATCCTGCAGATGCTGGCCGAATCCAACGCCTGGCTCGATCGCTACGTGAAGCAGGCGCCGCCGCCGGCGGCCAAGCGCTGACGACGACGCGACCGGAACCGGACCAATTGCGGTCCGGTTCGCCCGGCCCGCGGGACATCGCGGGACAGGCGTGCGGCGGTGCAGCAAACGGCGGCCGAATTGGGGTAGTGTTGGGGGCTCACCCCCGCTGCACGGTCCGCCGCCTCGATGAATTCGCCCCGCAGTCTCGAGTTCGCTCCTCCCGATGTACCGCTTCGTGAAGACGTGCGCCGGCTCGGCGCACTGGTCGGCGACATGCTCGCCGAACAGGTGTCACCCGCGTTCCTGGATGAAGTCGAGCGCGTGCGCACCACCGCCATCGCGCGTCGCCAGAGCGACGCGCCGCCGCAATCGCTGGCGGGATTGCTGGCCGGGCTGAAACCTTCGCACGCGGAAGGCCTGATCCGCGCGTTCAGCGCGTACTTCCAGGTGGTCAACATCGCCGAGCGCGTGCACCGGATCCGTCGCCGCCGCGACTACCAGCGCACCGACGACAGCAAGCCGCAGCCGGAAGGCCTGCACGATGTGCTGCAGCGGCTGAAGGCGCAGGGCGTGGGCGTGGACGAACTGGCGCAGTGGTTGCCGCGCATCGACATCGAACCCGTGTTCACCGCGCATCCGACCGAGGCGGTGCGGCGCGCGCTGCTGGAGAAGGAGCAGTTGATGGTCGCCAGCCTGGTCAACGGGCTGGACGGCAACCGCACGCCCGGCGAGCAGGCCACCGACACCGCGCGTTTCCGGATGGCGCTGACCTCGGCCTGGCAGACCACCGATTCCTCGCCGGTTCGCCCGGGGGTGGAAGACGAGCGCGAGCATGTCGGTTTCTATCTGATCGAAGTGCTGTACCGGGTGATGCCGGTGCTGTACGAGACCCTGGAAAACGCCATCACCCAGGTCCATGGCGAACAGCCCGCGATCACCCGCCATCTGCCGCGCCTGCTGCGCTTCGGCACCTGGGTGGGCGGCGACATGGACGGCAACCCGAACGTCGACGCCGGCACCGTCACCGCGACCCTCAATGCGCAGCGCGCGCTGATCCTGCGCCGCTACATCAAGGAACTGCGCCAGCTCACCACGCTGCTCAGCCAGTCGACCTCGCTGGTCGGCGTGTCGGCCGAAGTGCTGGCGCGCATGGACGACTACCGCGAACTGCTGCCGAAGGCCGCCGCGCAGTCGCGCCCGCGTCACGGCGACATGCCGTACCGCCTGCTCAACGATCTGATGCGCGCGCGCCTGCAGGCCACCCTGGAAGACCTGCCGCAGGGCTATGCGGGACCCGATGAACTCGCCGCCGACGTGGATCTGATCCTGCGCAGCCTGGAAGCCAACCGCGGCATCCACGCCGGCTGGTTCGCGGTGCGCAGGCTGGCCTGGCGCATCCGCAGTTTCGGCTTCCATCTGGCGCGCCTGGACGTGCGCCAGGAATCCAGCGTGCACGCGCGCGCGGTCGCGGCCGCGCTCGGCGACGAACAGTGGGAATCGCGCGACCCGGTCGAGCGCGGCGCGCTGCTGGCGCCCTACGCGAGTGGCGACACCTTGCTGCCGGCGTCGGAGGAAGAAGGCAATCCGCGCCTGGATGCGGTGTTCGCCGCGCTGGGCGACGCGCGCCGCCGGCATGGCGCCGATGCGCTGGGCGCCTACATCATCAGCATGGCGCACAACCGCGCGGACGTGCTCACGGTACTGGCGCTGGCACGCCGCGGCGGGCTGGTCGGCGAGGACGGACACGTGCCGCTGGACATCGCGCCATTGTTCGAGACGGTGGACGATCTGCGCCACGGTCCGGACACGCTGCGCGATTTGATGGCCGATCCGGTGTACCGCGCGCACCTGTCGGCGCGCGGCAACGTGCAGATGGTGATGCTGGGTTACTCCGACAGCGGCAAGGACGGCGGCATCGCCGCATCGCGCTGGGGTCTGCAGCGTGGCCAGGTCGAACTGCTGCAGACCGCCAACGAACTCGGCATCAAGCTGACCTTCTTCCACGGCCGCGGCGGTTCGATCAGCCGCGGCGGCGGCAAGACCACCCGCGCGGTCGACGCTTCACCGCGCGGCAGCGTCGATGGCCGCCTGCGGGTGACCGAGCAGGGCGAAGTCATCCACCGCAAGTACGGCATCCGCGCGCTCGCGCTGCGCTCGCTGGAGCAGTCGGTCGGCGCGGTGCTGGCCTCCTCGCTGCGTCCCCGTCCGCTGGAGTCGCGCGAACCGGGCTGGCGGGACATCATGGATACCGTCGCCAGGGACAGCAGCGAGGCCTATCGCGCGTTCGTCGGCGCGCCGCGCTTCATGGATTATTTCCGCAGCGCCACGCCGATCGACGTGATCGAACGGATGACCCTGGGCTCGCGGCCTTCGCGCCGGCTCGGCCAGGACGCCGCGCTGGGCAACCTGCGCGCGATTCCGTGGGTGTTCGCCTGGAGCCAGGCGCGGGCGGTGATTCCCGGCTGGTTCGGGGTGGGCAGCGGGCTGCAGGCGGCGGTGGACGCGCATGGCGAGGAGGCGGTGCTGGAAATGGCGCGCGACTGGCCGTTTTTCCGCACGTTCCTCGATGACATCTCGATGGTGCTGGCCAAGGGCGATCTGAGCATCGCCGAAATGTTCTCGCGGATGGCCGGCGACCTGCATGGCGAATTCTTCCCGCGCATCCAGCACGAGCATGCGCTGACCCTGCGTTGGGTACTGCGCCTGACCGGGGACGAGTGGCTGCTGCAACACGATCAGCGGCTGGCGCTGTCGATCCGCCTGCGCAATCCGTACATCGATCCGATCAGCGTGCTGCAGGCGGATCTGCTGCGACGCTGGCGCGAGACCGGACGCGAGGACGAAACCCTGCTGCGGGCGCTGGTGGCCAGCATCAACGGCGTGTCGCAGGGTGTCCAGAACACCGGCTAGGCGGATTGGCTGCTGCGCTTGGGCTTGTCCAGTTGCAGATCCAGCCAGCGCAGCAGATCCGCGACCACCCGGCTGCGTTCCGGATCGGCCTCGTTGTAGATCTCGTGGTACAGCCGCAGGTATTCATGCGCACGCAGCTTGCGCTGCGGCGCCGCGGCGGCGAACGCGCGCGCGCCGGCCGGATCGACGAGGTGATCGTCGGCGGCGAACTGCAGCAGCGTCGGAATTTTCAGTTCAGCGGCACGGGCGACCACCCGGCGACCACCCGCGAAGATGAAATGCGCGAGCCGGGCGCTGATGCGCGAGTGGTTGAGCGGGTCTTCCCGATACTCGCGTTCGACATGCGCATCGTGCGAGAGCCGGTCGGCGGCCAGGCCGGTGCGCAGGGTCAGGTCGGGCCACCAGCCGGTCAGGCAGCGGGCGAAGGCGCGCTGGATGCCACCGGCGTGGGTGGCGAGCGCGGGCGAAGAAGCAATCAGGCCGCGCGGGATCAGGTCTTCGAGCAGGACGGCCTGCATGGCGACCAGGCCGCCCATGCTGTGGCCGAACAGGAACGGCAGGTCGCCACCTTCGGCGGCATAGGCATTGAACACCGAGACCGTGTCGCGCGGGAGGCGGGTCAATTCGTCCACGCAGCCGCGCGCGCCTTCCGAGCGGCCGTGCCCGCGGTGGTCGTAGGCGCGCACCGCGACGCCGGTGGCGTTCAGTTCCTCCGCCAGCCGGGCGTAGCGCCCCGAATGCTCGCCCAACCCGTGCACCAGCAGCAGGCGCGCGCGTGGCCGTGGCAGGGGCCAGTCGCGCTGGTGCAGGCGCAGACCGTCAGAGGTGAGGAAAGACGAGATCGGGAGAGCGGTCGACATGGCGCAACATCGCTTGGGCCTGCACGACGGTCAAGGGGCGCGGGTGCCGAACGTAATCGAGGTGGAGGAAATCAGCCGTCCAGTTCCGCCCAGCGCTGGTAGGCCAGTTCCAGTTCCTGCTGGAGCGCGGCCAACTGTTCGTTGGCCTGCTGCAGACTGGCCGGATCCTGCTGATAGTAGGCGGGACCGTTCATCGCGTCGGTGCGGCCGGCGATGTCGGCTTCCAGGGCCTCGATGCGCGCCGGCAACTGCTCCAGTTCGCGCGCGTCCTTGTAGCTGAGTTTGCGCCTTGGCGCCGCCGGCGCGGGGCTGGCCGCCGCAGGCGAAGGCGCGAGGCCCGGTTTCGCCGGGGCGGTGGCCGTCGGCGCCGGCCGCTGCCGCAGCCAGTCGCTGTAGCCGCCGACGTAGTCACCCAGGCGACCTTCGCCTTCCAGCACCAGGGTGCTGGTGACCACGTTGTCGAGGAAGTCGCGGTCATGGCTGACCAGCAGCAGCGTGCCCTTGTAGTCGAGCAGCAGTTCTTCCAGCAGTTCCAGCGTTTCCACGTCCAGATCGTTGGTCGGTTCGTCCATCACCAGCAGGTTGGACGGCTGGGCGAACAGCTTGGCCAGCAGCAGGCGGTTGCGCTCGCCGCCGGACAGGCGGGTGATCGGCGCGCGCGCGCGTTCGGGCGAGAACAGGAAATCCTGCAGGTAGCCGATGATGTGCTTGCGGCTGCCGTTGATTTCGATGAAGTCGCGCCCTTCGGCGACGTTTTCCAGCGCGTTGAGCGATTCGTCCAGCTGGCTGCGGTGCTGGTCGAAATAGGCGATCTGCAGGCCGGTGCCCAGTTTGACCTCGCCCTGCTGCGGGGCGAGGTCGCCCAGCAGGATCTTCAGCAGGGTCGACTTGCCGGCGCCGTTGGGACCGATGATGCCGACCCGGTCGCCGCGCATGATCGTGGCCGACACGCGATCCAGCAGGACCCGCCCGTCGTAGGCCTGCGTGACGTCCGTGGCCTCGATGACCTTGCGTCCGGAGGCCTGCGCGGCGGCGGCCTCCATCTTCACGTTGCCGGACAGGTCGCGGCGCTGGGCCCGTTCGCGGCGCATCGCCTTGAGCGCGGTGACCCGGCCTTCGTTGCGGGTGCGGCGGGCCTTGATGCCCTGGCGGATCCAGACTTCCTCCTGCGCCAGCAGCTTGTCGAAGCGCGCGTTCTCCTGCGCCTCGGCATGCAGGCGTTCCTCGCGCCGACGCAGGTAGTTGTCGTAGTCGCCCGGCCAACTGGTCAGCTGGCCGCGATCGATCTCGACGATGCGGGTGGCCAGCGCGCGCAGGAAGCTGCGATCGTGGGTGACGAACACCAGGCTCCCCTCGAACTGCTTGAGGAAACCTTCCAGCCACGCGATCGCCTCGATATCGAGGTGGTTGGTGGGTTCGTCCAGCAACAGGATGTCGGGTTTGCGCACCAGCGCCTGGGCCAGCAGCACGCGCCGCTTCATGCCGCCGGACAGGGCGGCGAAGTCGGCGTCCTCCGGCAGCTCCAGCCGGGTCAGCACCTGCTGCACGCGACGATCCAGATCCCAGCCCTGGCGGGCTTCGATCTGCACCTGCGCTTCGCCCAGCGCGTCCATGTCGCCCTCGGCCAGCGCATGGTGGTAGCGCGCCAGCAGCGCGCCCAGATCGCCCAGACCCTGGGCGACCACGTCGAACACGCTGCCGGCGGTATCCTGCGGGACTTCCTGGGCCATGCGCGCGACCACCACGCCGCCCTGGATCCGGATTTCGCCGTCGTCGGGCCGGATTTCCCCGGCCATGAGCCGCATCAGGGTGGACTTGCCGGCGCCGTTGCGGCCGACGATGCAGACGCGCTCGCCGGCTTCGATGGACAGATCGACGTGTTCGAGAAGGAGCGGACCGCCGACGCTGAAGTCGACCCGCTGAAATTGCAGAAGGGACATGCCGCCATTGTACCCGCCCGTACCCGCACGATCCGCCGGCCCTGGCTCCGGCAACCACCCGAACGGAGTTTGCTCCGCCCTACTGGAACCCGTAGCGGACCACGTGGAAGAAGATCGGCGCGGCGAACACCACCGAGTCCAGCCGATCCAGCATGCCGCCGTGACCCTCGATCATCTCGCCCCAGTCCTTGGCCCCCAGGCTGCGCTTGACCGCCGACAGCGCCAGTCCGCCCAGGAAGCCGCACAGCACGATCAGCAGCGACAACAGGCCGGACTGAAGCGGCGTGAACGGGGTGATCCACCACAGCGCGGCGCCCACGCCGGCGGCGGCCAGACCGCCGCCGACCAGCCCTTCCACGGTCTTGGACGGGCTGACCTGCGGGGCCAGCAGGTGCCGGCCGAACAGCTTGCCGAACACGTACTGCAGCACGTCGCTGAGCTGCACCACCAGCAGCAGATACAGCAGCAGCATCAGGTTCTGTCCCTCGTAGCCGGGGATGCGCAGCAGCAACAGCGCCGGGGCGTGGCTCAGGCAGTACACCGCCAGCATCAGGCCCCACTGGACCTTGGCGCTGCGGGCCAGGAAATCCTCGGTGTCGCCGGACAGCGCCGACACCGCCGGCAGCAGCAGGAAGCCGTACACCGGGATGCAGACCACGAACAGCCCGTACCAGTCGATGCCGATCAGCCAGTACTGCAACGGGATGGCGATGTAGAAGCACAGGCACAGCGCCAGGTGATCGCCGCGCCGGGTCGGGGTCAGGCTGATGAACTCGCGCAGCGCCAGGAACGACAGCAGGCCGAACAGGACCAGCGTCGCCACCTTGCCCAGCAGGAAGCAGGTGGCCAGCACCGCCGCCATCACCCACCACGCGCGGATGCGCGCGTTGAGGTTGTCGATCACCGGGCCGGGCCTGCGCCGGTGCAGCAGCCAGCCGATCAGGCTGGCCAGCAGCAGCAGCGCGCCGATGCCGCCCATCACGCCCCAGAACGTCTGCGGCGCGCGGGCGATGGCGGCCTGCAGGAAACCGCCCACGGGCAGCTCGGAGGGAATCAGGTTCATGCCAGCGCCACCACCGCCGCGCGGGCGCGTTCCAGGAAGGCGTCCTTCTCCTCATCCGGCCGCAGCGCGATCGGCGCGCCGAAGCGCACGGTGCACACCAGCGGCACCGGCACCAGGCTGCCCTTGGGCAGGCAGCGGCGCGCGTTGTCCAGATAGACCGCGATGAATTCCACCTGCGGATACCGGCGCGCCAGATGGAACAGACCGGATTTGAACGCCTGCGGATGAATGTCGTGATTGCGCGTGCCTTCCGGGAACAGGATCAGCGAGTCGCCGGCATCCAGCGCCTGATACAGCGGCTCCAGCAGATCCTGATCGGGCGTGGCGCGCTGGCGATCGATCAGCACCGCGTTGAAGCCGTGCCGGGCCAGCCAGCGCCGCGGTCCATGGCCCCAGTAGTCGCGCGCGGCCACCGGACGCGTCCGCGCGCGCAGGACCGGCGGCAATGCGGCCCACAGCGCCACCGTGTCGATGTGGCTGGCATGGTTGGCGAAATAGATCCGCTGGCGTGGTTCCGGACGCGAGCCCTGCCAGCGCGGATACGCGCCGAAGAACAGGTGGGCCAGGCCGGCCAGCAGGCGCGAGGCCATCTCAGGTTTTTCCCTGCAACTGCGCGGCGATCGCCCGGGTGCGGGTGACGCAGGTCAGCAGCGAACCGATGGCGATGATCCACGCCGCCGCAGGCAACACCCACGCCGTGCCGATCAGATACCGCTCGGCGATGGCGAGCAGGCAGGCCACGGTGAGTACCGCCATGCGGTGCTGCTTGGCCATTGGCCCGCGGAAATCCTGGGCCAGCCCGAGGCTGCCGCCGGACAGGCGCACGTAGGCGGTGAGCGCGGCCAGCAGCGCGCCCAGCCAACCCAGCCAGGGCAATGCGGCCGCATATCCGAGCCCGACGATCAGCAGCGAATCCGCGATCCGATCCGGGAATTCGTTGTACAGCGCGCCGGTGGGCGTCTGCTTGCCACCTTCCATCGCGACCATGCCGTCCAGCAGGTTGCACAGCAGGCGCAGTTGCACGCAGATCGCGCACAGCAACAGGCCGGCGGTGGAGGGCGCCCACGCCAGCATCGCCGCGCCCACCGCGGCGAAGAAGATGCTGAGCACGGAAATCTGGTTGGGCGTGACGCGGGAGCGCGCCAGCGCCGCGGCCAGCGACTTCGCCCAGCCGCTGCCGCGCGCGGCGATCGGTCGTCGTTCGGATGATTTCCCCATGACGGGAAGAATAGACGAAATGCGGGGC
>Ga0247823_10002684_pt1 | contig 14594 bp, 17 predicted proteins | sample 13C_PalmiticAcid_2_FD_192426 | JGI IMG/M metagenome (GOLD analysis project Ga0247823, IMG submission 192426) | Soil microbial communities from agricultural site in Penn Yan, New York, United States - 13C_PalmiticAcid_Day30 | ecosystem: Environmental > Terrestrial > Soil > Agricultural land...
GAAGAAGGCACCGGCACCTGCCACGAAAACGGCTTCAGTGGTGTCGATGAAGGACTGGGTGGCGCGCAATGCCACGCGCGCCGGGACGGCCGAGTTGCCGAAGGCGGCCAAGAAGACGAAGCGGGGTAAAGGCAAGTGAACGGACCGCTCAACTTCACCGCCGAAGCGCTGGCCCAGGAAGCCACCACGCTGACCCAGAAACTCTCCGCCGGCCTGCACACGTTGCCGGAGGTAGAGGACGTCCACTATGGCGCCACCCAGAAGCAGGAAGTCTGGCGCGACGGCAAGGTGGTGCTGTACCGCTTCGTCGGCGAGAAGGCGCCGACGGCGAAGGTCCCGCTGCTGATCGTCTATGCGCTGGTCAACCGCCCGTACATGGTGGACCTGCAGCACGACCGCTCGCTGGTGAAGGGCCTGCTGGCGCAGGGCGAGGACGTCTACGTCATCGACTGGGGCTACCCGGACCGCTCCGACCGCTTCCTTGAACTCGACGACTACATCAACCGCTTCATCGACGGCGCGGTGGATCACCTGCGCGACAGCAGCGGCCGCGACGCGATCAACGTGCTGGGCATCTGCCAGGGCGGCGCATTCTCGCTGTGCTACGCCTCGCTGCATCCGGAGAAGGTCAAGAACCTCATCACTATGGTCACGCCGGTGGATTTCCACACGGCGGACAACATGCTGTCGCACTGGACGCGCGAGCTGGACGTGGACCTGTTCGTCGAGGCGCTGGGCAACGTGCCCGCCGACATGATGAACGCGTGCTACCTGATGCTGAAACCGTTCCGGCTGAACCTGCAGAAGTACGTGGGCCTGGTCGACATCCTCGACGACAAGCGCGCCATCGAGGACTTCCTGCGGATGGAGAAGTGGATCTTCGATTCGCCGGACCTGGCGGGTGAGGCGTTCAAGCAGTTCATCACCCAGTTCTACCAGCGCAACGGTTTCATCAAAGGTGGGATCCGGATCGGCGACGAGACCGTGGATCTCGGCTTCGTCGACATGCCGGTGCTGAACATCTATGCCGAACAGGACCACCTGGTGCCGCCGGATGCGTCGCGCGCGTTGAAGGATGTGGTGGGCACCGCCGACTACACCGAATTGAGCTTCAAGGGCGGGCATATCGGCATTTACGTCTCCAGCCGTGCGCAGCGCGAAGTGCCCACCGCCATCCACCACTGGCTCGGCCAGCGCGCCCGGTGAACCGGGCGATGCGTGGCGTCGTCATCCTGCTGGCAGTGCTGCTGCCGGCGGCCGCGCAGGCCGCGCCATCCGCGGCGGCCCAGCGCGAGATCAAGGGCCTGATGGATGCGTTGTCGGCGTCGTCGTGCGAGTTCCAGCGCAACGGCACGTGGCATGGCCGCGACGAGGCGCGCAAGCACCTGCAGCGCAAGTACGACTACCTGCTCAAGCGCAACCTGGCCGACACCGCAGAGCAGTTCATTGAACGTGCCGCCAGCAAGAGCAGCATCAGCGGACGCGCCTACCAGGTGCGTTGTCCGGGACAGCCGGTGCAGCCCGCGGCGACCTGGTTCAGGACGAAGCTCGACGCGTTGCGCGGTTCAGCCGCCCCCGGCCGCTGACGCGCTAGACTGGCCACGGACAACCGTGGGGAGTTGCTGGCCATGAATACCGCATCCAAGCCGTTTGCCAGGTCGTTGAACGACCGCATGATCGCAGGCGTGATGGGCGGCATCGCCCATCGCTATGGATGGAGCGCCACGCTGCTGCGGGTGATCTTCGTGATCGTCTCCATCGCGTCCGCGGCGTTCCCCGGCATCCTCGTCTACCTGATCCTCTGGCTGCTGATGCCGAACGAGCAGGACTGACGCCCATGGCGCCCGCGGGGCTATGGGTCGCGCGCGTGCTCGGCATCGTGTGGGCGGTGCCCAATACCCTGGTCGGCGTGCTCGCCGGTGTCGCCGGCATGGCCTTCGGCGCGCGCGCGGAGTGGAGCCGTCGCGATTTCGCCCTCGTCTTCCATCGCTGGCCCTGGGGGCCGGGCGGCGCGATCACCTTCGGCAACAGCATCCTCCACACCGGCGACACGCTGGAGTCGGAATGCATCACCTACGAACATCGCGCCGGTCGCACCCAGCATCCACGCATCCGCCTGGGCGACCATGAGCGCGCGCACGTATACCAGTACATGGTCCTGGGTCCGCTGTTCCTGCCGGTCTATCTGCTGTGTGGCGGCGTCAGCGTGCGCAACCCGTTCGAACGCGCGGCGGATCGCTATGCGCTGACGGGCAAGGGATGGTGGCCGAGCGGCTGACCGACGAGCGGCGCGGTGTTTTTCACCCGCTCGACACGCCGTCGCGCGTAGCGTGATCGACGTCCGAAGACCGCAACGAATCCGTTCACTGCGGCTCGGCAAGGAGGGCCCAGCCACTCGGGAAACACCCGATGTGACTGGGCCTTCTCATATGCTTTCGCTCGTCCGGGATGCTGTTCCGCTGCAACGCGCTCACTTCAATCGTTCGAACGAGAACAGCGGCCAAAGCCGATGCCGACGCCGCTGCAGACGCGCGCTCAACAGGTCGGCGCCCAACACGCTGTAGGTGATGCCGTTTCCTCCGTACGCCATCGCGAAGTGGACGCGGGGTCCCCATTGCGGATGCGCACCGAAGAAGGGCAGGCCGTCGGCGGTCTCCGCGAACGTGCCGGCCCAGGAGAACGCGGGTGTGATGTCCAGCGCCGGGAACAGTCCGTGCAGGCGCTTCACCAGCGTGCGAGCCTTCTTCTGCACACGCGCGTCGCGGCGCGCCGGGATATCGATCGCGTCGTCCTCACCGCCGAGCAGCAGCCGGCCGTCGGCGGTGCTGCGCGCATACAGATAGGGGCGCGCGGTTTCCCACAGCAGGGTGTCCTGCAGGAAGCCCAGCCGATCGGCGGGCAGGGGATCGGTGATCACGGCATAGCTGCTGCGGTTCTGCGCTACCCGGCGGCGTAGCCACTGCTGGCTGGCGTAGCCTGCGGCCAACACGACATGGGCGGCACGCACGAAGGCGCCCGAGCCAGTACGCAAGGTGACGCCCCGTGTCGTCGTTTTCAGGTCGACCACGCAGGTACGGTCGAAGACCGAGGCGCCCAGGCGTTCCAGCCGCGCCAGCAGGCGATGCGTCAGCCGGTACGGGTCCACGCGCGCCGCCTGCGTACTCAACAGCGCGGCGGGCGCGTCGAACCCGTAGTCGTCGCGGATGCGGTCGCCATCGAGCCATGTCACTGCGAGGCCGTGGCGACGCCGGGCTGTGTACTCGTCCTCCAGGGTGGCGACGTGGCGACGGCGGCTGGCGTAGTACAGGCTGTCGGCGCGCGCGAATTCCACGTCGCGCCAGGGCGATGCGATGTCCTGCAGCATGTCGATCGCTTGCGCGCAGGCACGATAGGCGAGGGCGGCGTCAGCCTCGCCGTAATGGCGCGCGAGATCCACCAGGTGGGTATCGATCTCGTATTGCAGCAGGGCGGTGCTGGCCGCCGTACTGCCCCAGCCGATGTCGCGCTGTTCCAGCACGGCGACGTCGAATCCCTCGGTCGCCAACCGGTCGGCGATCAAGGCGCCGGTGATGCCGCCCCCCACGATCGCGACGTCGCAACGATGGTCGGCCTCCAACGCGGGGAAGGCGTGCATCAGCCCGTTCTTGACCGCCCAGTAGGGGTAGCCGCTCTTGAGATCCATGCCCTGCCCACGCGACGCGACGCCCCATGCTGGCATCGGGGCGCGCAGGCGCAGGTGAAGAAGGCGCGGGTGCGCCCGGGTCGGTCAGCGCGGCAGGGTGCCCTGCAGGAACAGCTCCACGGCGGCCAGCGCCTGCGCTTCCAGCGTATCCACGTCCGGCAGCTGGGTGCTGCCCGCGGCGAGACGGACGATCTGGTCGCCGAACAGGCTCATGTAGAACTGCGCCGCCGCGGCCTTGGGCGAGGCCAGTTCCATGCGGCCGGCCGCCACCTGCTGTTCGAAATAGTCGGCCAGCGTGGAGCGGATGGAGGCCACGGCATGATCGAAGAACCAGTCGCGCAGCGCCGGGAAGGACTGGCCTTCGCCGATCACGATGCGATAAACCACCTGCGAGTCGGTGCGGGCCATCACCTGCGCCATGCGGATGGCGACACGGCGCAGCGCCTGCTCCGGCGGCAGCTCGGTCAGGTTGAGGTCGCGCAGCAGATGGGTGTGCATGTCCAACCGGCGCTCGAGGATGGCGCTGGCCAGGCCCTCCTTGTCGCCGAAGATGCGGTACAGGGTCGCCAGCGAGCCACCGGCCCGGGCGACGATCTCGCTCAGGCGCGCGTGCTGGTAGCCCTTCTCGGCGAACACCTCGGTGGCCGCATCGAGGAATTTCTCCGCGCGGATCTCGCCGCGACGGCACAGTTCGACCTGGGGGCGCGGGCGCAACGGCGAATCGCCCGTGGCGTGCGTGTCGGTGAAAACGTTTTCCAGATATTCGGAAGAAATGCTCACGGGAAGTCCCTGCGCGACCGGGTGTCGACGTTTCCGCAGCCTAGCAAAAGGGCGTGTGAGTGTGGCAATCACATGACACGATTCGTGGTCGCCGGACGGGGGTATTTTCGGCCGCTGTGAGAAGGACTACAGATAGCCGGTCAGTGCGGGCGCGTCCTGCCAGCGGTCGTGCGCGCCGTCGATGTAGATGATGGGTGCGGCGGCCAGCTCTTCCGGCGTGGCGTTCTCCAGGCAGCCGAGGTTGACGCCGTAGATCCTGTCGCCATCCGGGACGTTGTTACCGATGCCGAACGGCCGCACGCCGCAGGTACGGCAGAAGTGGTGCGAGTTGCGCAGCGAGTTGAACCGGTACTCGGTCAGCGCGGCTTCGCCGGCCAACAGGCGGAACCGGTCCGGGGTGACGATGGCCGGCCAGAAGCGGTTGCGCCGGCAGACCGAGCAGTTGCAGCGGTAGGTGGGCCGGGTCAGGTCGATGTCCGCCTCGAAGCGGACGGCACCGCAGTGGCAGCTGCCGGTATAGGTCTTCAGCATGGGGCCTCCTGTGCCGATATCGCTCACGGGGTGTAGGGGTTCCCCCGCTGTTCCCGGTCGCTGCCCGGGAGAATACTGGACCCCAGCCCGCCGGAGCCATGCATGCTGAGGACCCTCGACGTCGCCGACCTGCGCCCTGGGATGTTCGTCCAGAAGCTGGTCGGGCCGTGGATGCAGCATCCGTTCTGGCGGACCTCGTTCTTGCTGGACGAGGCGCGCCTGACCGAGCTGCAGGACAGCGGAGTCGAGCAGGTCATCGTGGACCTGGCGCGCAGCGAGGTCGAAGCCGACATCGACGCCGACGTAACCGACGACGCAGCCGATGATGTCATCGAACCGGATACCGCCTCGGCGGCATCCGTGCCCGATCCGGCGCTCGAGCGCCGCCGCGTCGTCGTGCTCGACGGCAACGCCAGCCTCGGTGCCGAGCTCGCCCGGGCCCGCCGAATCTGCGACGACGGCCGCGAGGCGGTGGAGGCCATGTTCCGGGAGGTTCGGCTGGGGCAGGGCGTGGACGCCAAGCACGTGCTGCCGCTGCTGGACGAGATCACCGGTTCGGTCGATCGTCATCCCACCGCACTGGTCAGCGTGGCGCGCCTGAAGGACGCCGACAGCTACACCTACCTGCACTCGGTGGCGGTAGGCGCGTTGATGGCGATGCTGGCGCGCCAGCTGCAGCTGCCCGAAGACCAGGTGCGCGAGGCCGCCCTGGGTGGTCTGCTGCACGATATGGGCAAGGCCCTGCTGCCTCACGACGTGCTCAACAAGCCCGGCAAGCTGACCGAAGAGGAGTTCGCCATCGTCCGCCAGCATCCCGTGCACGGCGAGCGCCTGCTGCGCGATGGCGGCATCACCCAGGAGGCGATCCTGCACATCGCCCGCCACCACCACGAAAAATTCAACGGTGCAGGCTATCCGCAGCGGCTGTCCGGCGCCGAACTGCCGTTATTGACGCGGATGAGCGCGATCTGCGACGTCTACGACGCCATCACTTCCAACCGCCCGTACAAGGCCGGCTGGGATCCGGCCGAGTCGCTGCGCCGCATGGCCAGCTGGCAGGGCCACTTCGACGAGACCCTGCTGAAGGCCTTCGTACGCAGCGTGGGCATCTATCCCATCGGCGCCCTCGTGCGCCTGTCCAGCGACCGCCTGGCGGTGGTGGTGGAACAGAACCCGGCCACCCTGCTGGCGCCGCGCGTGCGCGTGTTCTACTCGGCCAAGTCGCGCACCCACTTGCTGATGACGGACGTCGACCTGGCCACCGCCGGCGACCGCGAGCGCATCGTCAGCGTCGAATCCCCGGCCACCTGGGGCTTCCGCGAACTCGAGAAGCTCTGGCTGCCCTGAGCCAATCCGCGCCGGGGAATGTCGATTCCCGCCGCCGCCATCCGTCGCTGGGACAGTTTCCATGCCCCAGGAGGCAGACCATGCGGTTCCTTTCGATGATCCGGGTTGACGAGACCACCGGCCAACAACCCAGCGAACGCCTGATGACCGAGATGATGGCACTGATCGGCGAGATGTCCGCCGCCGGCGTGCTGCTCGACACGGCCGGCCTGATGCCGACCGCGCAGGGCGCTCGCCTGCGCTCGCGCTTCGGCGAGATCCGGGTGACCGACGGCCCGTTCACCGAAGCCAAGGAGGTCATCGGCGGCTACGCCATCCTCAAGGCCGACTCGCTGGAGGACGCGATCGCCCACACGCGCCGCTTCCTGCAGGTGCACGGCGAAGAGTGGGATATCGAGTGCGAGGTCCGTGCCATCGAAGAGGCGCCCGACTGCGGCATGTCCGGCGGCTGAAGGGCCTCGGCGGCCGGCCAACTTCCGGCACGTGGACGCGGCGGGTGCTTGCCCCAGCATGGCCCGCCGGCCGCGCCATTCCCGTGTGACCGGGCAGGCCCGAAGGCCGTTCCCCCGAACAGACGCGAAGGAGTTCCGCATGTCGTTGTTTTCCCTGGTCATGGCGGCGGCCGCTGCCACCACGCCGGCCCCCGCGGCCGATGCCGCCACCCTGGCCGCCATCGAAGCCACCTGCTTGGACTACATCGACGGCCAGCTCGAAGGCGACCCGGCGCGGGTATCGCGCGCGCTGCATCCGGACCTGGCCAAGCGCGCCGTGGTCGGCGACACGCCCTATGAGCGGCTGGGCCTGCGCCGGATGTCGAAGGACGAACTGGTGGAGCTGACCCGCCAGGGCGTGCTGAAGACGCCGAAGGAGCAGTGGAACCGCAGCTGCCGTGTGCTCGACGTGACCGCCGAGACTGCCGCGGTGCGCCTGGAAACGCCGTGGTTTGTCGACCACTTCCACATGGGCCGGTTCGATGGCCGCTGGGTCATCGTCAACGCGCTGTGGCACAGCAAGCCGCGCTGAACCCGCCTAACGCGGTGTTGCGTCGGCCGCGTTGCGGAACAGCGCCGCGCACAGCAGCCAGATCGCGGCATACGTGGCGGTATAGCCCAGCAGGAATCCGCGCGGTTCTTGCGCGCTCGCCGGCACCGCGATTCCCGCCGCGAGGACCTGCAGCACCGCCATCGCCACCAGGGTCGCTGCCATGCCGCGCGGCCGCCGACGGCTGAGCACGGCGCCGACGACACCGGCCAAGGGAATGGCCATGAACGCCAGATTGGCCGGATGCGAAGGCTCGCCCACGATCCCGACGGCCAGATTCGCCCACACCAGCAGGAATGCTGCGGCCAGCGCGATCACGCTGGCCGCGAGATAGGCCGGTGCGCGTGCCGCGCTGGCCGCGAGCTCGAACGCCACGCAGCCGGCGAGCAGCATCGCGCCGAACACGGCGAAGTCCGATCCCGTCCAGGCCACCTCGGACGTGAACCGCATCGCCACCCACGGTGTCAGCAGCAACGCCGCTGCGCCGCCCCAGGCGAGCGGGCGCAGTCGCCGGATCCATCGGGTGGTGGTGGAAGGAAGCGGCATGCTCGCCATCGTCAAGTTCCGTCAGCCTGCAGGAGTGCAGGCTTAGCGTCCATCGTGGGCGTGGGCGGACGAGGGGGCTTGCGTGAAGCCGGTGCGAAGTCGTGTCGCTTCAGGGGGCGGGCGGTGCTGGCCGATGGCCGTAGCTCAACACCCGGGTGATCTGCCAGCGGCCGTCCTGCTCGCGCCAGACCATGGTGAAGTCGGCCATACCGCCGCAGTCGCTGCCGCCGGTCGTGCAGAACGTGTGTTCGCCCTGCGCGATCGCCCCGTAGCCGCGGATCGGGAACACCTTCAGCGAACCCGCCACCAGGCGACGCTGGTACTTGCCGCAGACGTTCTCACGCGTGCGGCCGATCATCTCCTCGCGCGTCCAGGTGACGCCGCCGTTGTCGTGGTAGAACTCTACCGCCGCGTCGAAGTAGTCCGCGTGGCGCGCCAGCTGCGCCGGATCGTCGCAGTGGTTGAAGGCGTCGAACACGGCCGCATCCAGTGCGGCCACTGTGCGCGTGAGGTCGTCTTGTGAGCGTTCGGCAGGTGCCGTGGCGCCGGTGCGGCCAGCGAAGGCCAACAGCACCAGGCCCACCAGCGCAGGCATCGTGCGCTTCAACGCCAGCGTCCGTGAATTGCGCATGGCGGTCATGCCGGCGTCGCCACGGTGCGCGGACGCACGCCCAACAGGCGCGCCGGCAGCATCAACAGCGCATGCAGGAAGGCGAACAACGCGGAGAACGTCACGCCCACCAGCCGGAAGGGCAGCGACACCAGCCACACCACTGGCCACAGCACCAACACCAGCAAGGCCAGGGGCCAGCACAGCACGAACAGAATGCACCAGGCGACAAGCGCGACGAGGGTCTTCATGGAGGCTCCTTGGGGCGGGGCGCCGATAACCGGCACGCCCTGATCCTCGCGCCGCGTCGCCGCTGCGGACAACCGGCCTGCGACGAAACGGCCCGCGTGGCGACGGAAGCCGGTTCAGTCGGGCCAAACCGAACGCGCCATGCCGGCCGCGCCGGTCAGTCGCGCAGGCCGAACGTCAGGCAGCTGCTGCCTTGCCATTGGATCTCGAGCGGTGCGCCCGCATCCGCCAGCACTTCGTCCGACGGATCCTTGCCGCTGCCGAGGTTGAGCTGGCGATCGGGCTGTTTGATGACGCCGAGCGTCACCACCAGCCGGCTGCCCGCGGCCAGCTTGCGTCCGAGCAGGCGCGTGTCCTTCACGACCAGGCGTTGCGGCGCGCCCGGCTGCAACAGGCGGCGCTGCCGGCGATCCTCGCTGTAGCTCGCACGCTGCAGCCACCACGCCAGGTCGAGGTACTGGCCTTCGGCGCTCAATTCGTACACGCCGATCGCCAGGTCCACGTCGTGCTTGTTGACGGTGAAATCCAGCACGCCGCCGAACGGGCCGGCGAGTTCGGTGGCCTGCGCCTGCGGCTCGCCTACGAACGCCAGGCCCAACGTCGGGTCCAAGCGGGTGTTGACCACCTGTTGGGGCGGTGTCCATCCGGCGTCGCTGCGATCGCCGAAGTCCACGCGCTGGCGGGCAACGACACCGGCTCGCGGCTGCGCGGACAGCGTGTACGCATCCGGCGACGCGCCCGGCGCCAGGCACAACGCTTGCGTGCGCGTGGCCATGGTGTCCAGCGTGTCCGCGTGACGCCAGGCATCGGTGCCCATGGCCTGCCAGTTCACGCGTCCTGCCAGCAACTCCGGTTTCGGCGCGCCTTTCAACACATGGTCGAACCAAGCCAACCGCAGCGCCTGCAGGTTGATGCGCGCGGCCGCGTCCGGCACATAGCCTTGCACGTTCGGTGGCACACCCGTCTGCATCGTGACGTGTTCGTAGGGTCCGATCACCAGCGTGTGGTCGGCGTTCGGACGGTGCCGCAGATGCTCGCGCAGATAGTGCAGCACGCCGGCCTGCCCGCCATCGAAGTAACCGGTCGTGGCGAGCACCGGAATATCGATGCCTGCATAGTCCTCGCCCTGCGGGATCATCGCCTGCCAGTACCCGTCGTACGCGGGATGGCGCAGCCATTCGGCGAACACCGGGTTCGCGCTGCCGTCGAGCAACGGCCGTTCGTGGTAGGCGCGGCCGCTGGCGTAGGCGTCATGGTCTAGCGTCGCCCAACGCGCGTTGTCGCCGTAGCGCGCATCGTCCAGCCAGCGGCTGCTCGCGGTGTACAGCGGCCACGGGTACATGAAGTTGAGGAAGACGTTGCCTTCCATCGGGATGTCGATGCCGGGCGCCGCCGACGCCGATGTGGCGATCGCCTTCAGCGCGGGCGGCCGGTACTTCACCGCGGCCCATTGCGCGAAGCTGTTGTAGCTGCCGCCGAACATGCCCACCTGACCGTCGCTCCATGCCTGCGCGGCGATCCAGCCGATCACCGCGGCCGCATCGCGGCCGTCGTGCACGAAGGGGGCGATCGCATCGGGGCTGCGTCCCTTGCCACGGCTGTAGGCCACGGCGCCGGCGTAGCCATGAGCGGCCATCGTTTTGGCATCGCCCCACGCCACGTCATCATTGGCGTAAACGGTGAACTGCAGCAGCGTGGGCAGCGGCGGCGCTTTCGCCGGCCGCACGATGAGGACTGCGATCCGCGCGCCTTCCGGCGTGGTCACCAGGGCGTCGCGATCGATGACGTAGCGACGCGCATCGTCTTCCTGCAGCGCAGCGGCGAACAATGGCTGGAATGCGGCGTAAGCCGCATGCACCTGGTAAGCGCGGATCAGGTCGATAGCCTCCGGCAGCGGCAGCCGTGGCCGGCCCCCCACCTTCGCCAGTGCCGCATCGAGGTCGCTCCGCACCCGGGCGACGGACGTGCCGAACGAGAACTCCGCTTGCAGCGCCGTCCGGTCGTCCAGTGAACCATAACGCTCGGCGAAGACCTGTCGCCACGCCTGCGCGTACGCCATCCCGTGCTGAGCCTGCAACGTCTTGGCGCGCGCGTGGATCTCGTACTGCAGGAACTGCGGGGGTTGCGAGGGGGCATCGCCGCGCAGCGTCCGCAATGCCAGGATGCTGTCGACCGCCTGCGCGTACTGGCCGGCGACGAGTTGCAGGCGGAACCGTGTCGCGAGGTCGCGCTGGGGATCCTCGTCGCGATAGACCGCCAGCGCATCGCGGGCCAGCGTGGTCATCGCCGGATCGACATGGCCGCCTTGCAGGCCCGCCGGGAGGCGGATGTCCTTCGCCTGCGCGAAGGCGGGGAGGGCGAGTGCCGTCAGCAGAAGTCCCAGCAGGCGTCTCATGTCGGTCCGGTCCGTGGAAGGCGCCGGAAGCTTTGCATGGAGGACGGCGGCGGGGAAGTGCGATGCGACGAAACCGGGTCCGTCGCGACGCAACGGGCCCGGGGCCTGGGTTTATCGGTCCAGGAAAGCGACGAGTGCGGGGATCGTCTGTTCGGGCGCCTCTTCCATCAGCCAGTGGCCCGAGCCCTGGATGATGACGCCTTCGACGTGGTCGTCCACCATCCGGCCCTGGTCGATCAGGAACTGGCCGCCAGCCTTTTCGCCCGACAGCACCAGCATCGGCATCTGCAGCTTGGTCTGGGCGAAGCCGGCGAAGTCCTTCGCATCCTGTTCGAAGTTCCGGAAGTATTCGAAGCCCGCGCGCATGCCGCCGGGGCGGGCGTACTCGGCCGTGTAGAACTGCCGGTCGGCTTCCGGGATGGAGTGCGTGCGGTCGGCGGCGAAGTCGTTCCAGAAGTGCTCGAAGTACGTGCGCTCGCGGCCATCGACCAGCTTCAGCGGCGTTTCGCCGTAGAAGTGAAAATGCCACAGGTCGCGCAACAGCCACACCTTGGTCCAGTCGCCCACGCCCGGCAGGAAGGCATCCATCAGCACGATGCTCTCCACTTCATCCGGGTACTGCGCCGCATAGGCGTAGGCGACCATCAGGCCGATATCGTGGCCGACGATCTTGATCTTACGGTAGCCCAGCGACTTCACCAGCGCATGGATGTCCTGGGCCATCGTCTTCTTGTCGTAGCCGCCTTCCGGTTTGGACGAGGTGCCGGCGCCACGCAGGTCCGGAGCGATGACGACGTGGCGGTCGGCCAGCTTCGGCATCAACGGCCGCCACATGTGGCTGGTTTCGGCATAGCCGTGGAGCAGCACGACGGGGGACGTGTCGCCTTCGCCCGCCTGCAGGTAGTGCAGGGTGACGCCGTTGACGGTGGCGGTGTGGTCCTGGATGGCCGGTGAAGGCGCCGCGTGGGCGGTCGACTGCAGGGCCAGGGTCGCCAGCAGGGCCGTGGCCGCAAGCTGGAGGGAACGCAGCAGGGTGTTCATGACGATCTCCTCGGGGGTGGATGTCGCTGGACCGGCGGATATCCGTGGGCAACGCGGAAGCGGAAAGCCGTCGGCCAGCAGGGCAGGCGCGGGATGCGCCTAGAGTTGGCTCATGCCGCCGTCGGCGATGATCTCGGTACCGACGATGAAGGCCGATTCCGGCGACGACAGGTGCAGCACGGTCGCGGCGATCTCGTCGGGCGTGCCGAAGCGGCCCAACGGCACCTGGTTCTGGATCTGCGCGGCCGTGGCGTCCAGCGACGCGGCATCCAGGCCGAGCTTGCCGTAGAGCGGGGTCGCCACCGGGCCCGGGCTGATCACGTTGACCCGCACGCCACGCGGCAACAGTTCGGCCGACAGCGTCTTCGCCAAGGAGATCACCGCCGCCTTGCTGGCGGCGTAGACCGAACTGTTCGGCATGCCGATGCGCGCGTTGATGGAGCCGTTGATGACGATCGACGCGCCCGGGTTGAGCCGTGGCAGCAGCGCCTGCACCTGGAAGTACGGGCCCTTGATATTGGTGTCGAAGATCTGGTCCCACAGCGCCTCATCCACGTCCGGGAACGCAGCGAACTTCGCTGTGCCGGCATTGAGGAAAACGGCGTCCAGTTGCAGATCGGCGGCCGCCAGCGCGGCGGCGAGCGCTTTCGCGTCGGCCAGGCGGCCGGCGTCGTTGACCAGGGCGACGGCGTCCGCGCCCAGGGTGGCCTTGGCCTGTTCGAGGGCCTTGGCGTCGCGGCCGGTGATGATCACGCGCGCGCCTTCGGCGACGAACGCCTGGGCCGCGGACAGGCCGATGCCGCTGCTGCCGCCGGTGATGAGGATGGTCTTGCTGTTGAAGCGGTTCATGGTGAAGTCCTTCGATGCCAGCCCAATGCTGTGAGCGCATACTGGCAAGGCGCGGACGGCTTTCCGTGCCACAATCGCGACGGACTCGTTCGAAGGTATCGAACATGTTGTCAGCAGACGAATTGGCCCTGCTGGAAGCCATCCGGGAGAGCGGAAGCCTGTCCCGCGCCGCTGCCCGCCTGGGCAAGGCGCCCTCCACCGTGTCGCACGCGGCGCGGCAGTTGGAGGCGCGCTTCGATGCGCTGTTGTTCGACCGTCGCCGCTACCGCCTGCAGCTGACACCCGCCGGCCACCTGTTGGCGCAGGAGGCAGCGCGCCTGATGCTGGACGTGTCCCGGCTGACGCAGCGGGTGAAGCAGGTGGCCGGCGGCTGGGAAGACCGTCTGTGGATCGTCACCGACGAGATTCTCGAGTTCGAAACGTTGCTGCCCGTCATCCGCGCCTTCGATGGTTTGAAGTCGGGCGTCACGCTGCGCATCACCCATGAAGTCCTTACGGGCACCTGGGATGCGCTGCGCGACGGCCGCGCCGATCTGGTGGTGGGCGCGACGAACGAACCGCCGGTAATCCCCGGGCTGCGCTGGTTCGAACTGGGCGTGATGGACTGGGTGTTCGCCGTGTCGCCGCGCCATCCGTTGGCCAAGGCGCGCGAGCCGGTGGAGCGCGCTGCCGTGCTCCAGCACCGCGCCGTCGTGGTGGCCGATACCTCGCGCCGGGTGGAGGTACGGGGTTACGGGGTGCTGGGTGGGCAGCCGTCGCTGGCCGTGCCGAGCATGCGCGCGAAGATCCATGCGCAATGCGAAGGGCTGGGCGTGGGCTGGTTGCCGCGGGACCGTGTGGCCGGCCTGCTCAAGCGCGGCGACCTGGTCGAGAAGCAGATGGCGGACCCGCGCGAACCCAACCTGCTCTACGTCGCCTGGCGTGGCGACCACCAGGGTCGTGCGCTGGAGTGGTGGCTGGCCCAACTGCAGAACAAGCGCCTGGCCTCGCGCCTGGTCAAGGGCATCGACGTCGCCGCCTCGGGCTGATGCGCAAAGCGCGCGCTCAGCCCGTGGTCGCCTCCGCCGCATCCAGCACGTGCAGGCCCACCGACAGCCGCTTGGCCAGCCGTTTGGCGGCGGCGGCCTGCGAGGCGACTTCCTCGGCAGTGCAGAAGCGGTGCGGGGTCACCTGGGTCGCGCCGATGGTGAGCGTGGTCAACGGGAACGTGGTGTAGCGCCCCGCGCGGTCTTCGCCTTCCAGCACGCCGCGTGCGAGATCGTCGTCGTCGAACAGGGCGCGGCAGGCGGCGTTGAACTCGGCGACCATCTCGCGGCAGCGCCGCTCCCAGTCGTCGCTCTGGAACAGCACCACGAAGTCGTCGCCGCCCACATGGCCGACGAAATCCCATTGGGGTTCCGCGTGACGCAGCAGTGTCGAGGCCACCAGGCGGATCATCCGGTCGCCGCGGAAGTATCCATACTGGTCGTTGTAGGGCTTGAAGTGGTTGAGGTCGCAGTACGCTGCCGTGAACGGCTGGTGGG
>Ga0247823_10002685_pt1 | contig 14591 bp, 14 predicted proteins | sample 13C_PalmiticAcid_2_FD_192426 | JGI IMG/M metagenome (GOLD analysis project Ga0247823, IMG submission 192426) | Soil microbial communities from agricultural site in Penn Yan, New York, United States - 13C_PalmiticAcid_Day30 | ecosystem: Environmental > Terrestrial > Soil > Agricultural land...
GCGCTAGCCTCCAGAAGACCAGGGCCGGCCACAGTACCCAGCCCAAGTAACAGGATTAGCAGGCCTACTACCCGGCGCTTACTCAGCCGATCTGCGAACCACCTCGCGGCAATCAACATTCCGGTCATCGTGATCATGCCCAACTGGATGACGGCACCGTGGGCGAGCGGGGCATGCTTGTAGCCGTGTCCGGTTGCAAGCACATAGAACGGACCGGCGAAGGCAGCAAGCACTGCTGCACGTCCCCAGCCAACACCGGCCAGCGTGGCGGGTTGCCGGGTGAGGAGAAACGGAAGGAGAACGAGCGCCGCCGCAGAGAACCTGAGGAACGTCATGTCTTCCGGCAACAGTCCAGTCTCGATCCCCAGGTTCGACACGGCAATGAACGCGCCCCAGATAGCTGCTGCGGTCAATCCAAAGATGACGCCCAGCCGAGCAGGCGCTAAGCGACAACGTTCGCTCCGGCTAACAGACTGAGGCGCGCTTAATTCTGATCTCATCGCAAGTCACCTTTGGTTGCGATGAAACGATATGGCTACGAATCACTGTCGATAAGTGGCCTCGTAGTGCAAGGGCTTGTAAGCACTCCTTCATGATCCCGGTAGCGCCTCCCCAGGTAAGCGTCCAGACGTTTGTAACCCAGGTTACTTCGTTGCATTTTGCGACTGATTGCGGGGACTGTCGCGATCTTGCGGACAAGAACACCTGGGAGCCTGGGCGAGATTGACTGGATTCTGAGAGAGGTCTAACTAGAGTGGGACGGCGCAGCTTGAGACAGCCCCCAAGTGTGTCAGCCCACGTCGCTACCCATCGATTTGATCGAGAGGCCGCTCATGACTCAGACCCCGCCCATGGTTCCAGCTGACTATCCAGAAGGACCGGCTTTAGATGACGATCCTGAGGACGGATCACGTCGTGACTTCCTGATCGCCGGGAGCACCGTTGCCGGGGCATCGATGATTCCCATGTCCTCGCTATCAGCCGCGTCCGCAAGGAACAAAGCCGCTGACAGCGTTAGGCAGACGTCGCTGACGCTGACAGTCAATGGCGAACGCCGGGAGCTTCAGATAGACAACCGTCAGTCGCTGCTTGATCTCTTGCGCGAGTCGCTACAGCTAACCGGCACAAAAAAGGGCTGCAACCAAGGTGCCTGCGGCGCCTGCACCATCCTGGTCAACGGTCGGCGCATTGTCTCCTGCTTGGCGCCCGCAGCTCTCTACGACGGAGCTCAGATCACGACCATTGAAGGGCTCGCATCTGGCGATCAACTGCACCCTCTGCAGCAAGCGTTCATCGATCATGAAGGCTTCCAGTGCGGCTACTGTACGGCGGGCCAGATCATGTCTGGTGTGGCATGCATAAAAGAGGGGCATGCAACCTCCGAGCGTGAGGCCAAGTATTGGATGAGCGGCAACATCTGTCGGTGCGGGGCCTATGCCGGTATCAGTGCTGCAGTAGTGGAAGTAGCCCGGGGAGGCCAGTCATGATTCCTTATGCCTTGGCGCGCGCAACAAGCGTTGATGACGCCGTCAGATTGGCCGGCGACGGTGGCCGCTACATCGCCGGTGGCACCACGCTTTTTGACCTCATGCGAGAGGAAGTTGAGAAACCTCAATCGCTTGTCGACATCAACTCGTTGCCTCTGGACTACATCCGCAAGGAAAAGGACGAGCTTGTTATTGGCGGTTTGGTCCGAATGGCGGATATGGCTGCCAATCCTGATGTAAAGCGCTATCAGCCGCTGCTTTCGGAGTCGCTGATTGAGGGAGCTTCGCCCCAACTCAGGAACATGGCGTCCATCGGCGGAAACCTGCTGCAGCGAGTACGGTGCCCATACTTCCGCATGCGAGACGTGGGCTGCAACAAGCGCCAGCCGGGCTCAGGCTGCGCGGCGCAGGAAGGCCTCAATGCAGGGCACGCCATCCTGGGCGTGAGCGAGCACTGTGCCGCCACACATCCATCGGATGTCGCCGTCGCCTTGATCGCCATGGATGCCACGCTTCACGTTCAAGGGCCGACCGGCCGGCGCAGCTTCCCTGTCGAAGAACTGTTCCGGCTACCAGGCACGACACCTCATCTCGAACACACCCTCACCCCTGGCGAGCTGATTGTCGAAGTTCGAGTCCCCTTGGGTCCACATGCCCAGCGTGCTCGCTACCTGAAAGTCCGCGACAGGGCGTCCTACGAGTTCGCGCTGGTGGCCGCAGCCACGGCCCTTCACATCGAGGGTGGCGTCGTCAAGGATGCGCGGTTGGCGTGTGGCGGGGTAGGGACGAGACCCTGGAGAATGCGGGAGGTAGAAAAGTTGCTGGTAGGTGAGCGCCCATCCCGCGCCCTGTTTGAAAAGGCTGGAGAGGCCGCAACCGCAGGGGCGAAAGCACTTCATCACAACGGCTACAAGATTCCGCTCCTGGCGAGGACCGTAGCCCGGGCCTTCGAGATGGCTCACGAGGTGGCAGCATGAGCGCGCTGATTGGAAAGAGCGAAAAACGGGTCGACGGCCGAGACAAGGTAACGGGGCGGGCCCAGTACGCGGGCGACTTTCATCTTCCGGGACAGCTTTACGGCGTCGTGGTCCCGTCGACCGTCGGGCTGGGGCGTGTTCTGAGCATCGACTCGTCGGAAGCCCAGTCGCTTCCGGGCGTGGTCGCCGTCATTAGCCACCTGAATGCCCCGAAGCTGGCCTACAAACCACACAAGGCGTTCATCGACCCCGCGGTGGGCGAGCGCCTACACATGCTCCAAGACGCCACAGTCCGTTTCTACGGGCAGCCGATCGCGCTGGTCGTGGCCGACTCACTGGACAACGCCGAGCGTGCAGCGAACGAACTGAGGGTGAGTTACGATCGGCAGCAACCCAAGGTCGATCTGCGGGATCCTTCGCTACCCAAGGTGGCACCGACCGCCCTGGGAGAGGAGGCCGCGAAGCATCGAGGTGACATGTCGGCAGTCATTCCCGATATCGTGACGGTCGAAGAGGATTACGACATAGCACGGGAGAATCACACTCCCATCGAACTACACGCAACACTCGCGGCGTGGGAAGGCGACAAGCTCACACTTTGGAGCAAGAGCCAGTTCGTCGTGAACGAGCAGGCCGAGATCGCGGCCATTTTCGGAATCGAGCCAGCCAACGTACACGTCATCAGCCCCTTCATAGGAGGTGCGTTTGGCACCAGCCTGCGGACATGGCCGCATGTGACGCTGGCTGCGTTGGGGGCCAAGGTGACGGGGCGACCCGTCAAGGTGACGCTGTCGCGTAAGCAGACCTTCTACACCACTGGACATCGCCCGCTCACGTTGCAGCGTATGCGCGTCAGCGCGACTCGTGACGGAAAGCTGACGCATATCGAACACCACGGAGTGGGTGAAACCAGTCGTTATGAGCAGTTCGCCGAGGCGTTGGTGGGTGCAACGAACTACATGTACTCCTGCCCCAACCTGAAGGTCGACTATCGGCTTCAGCCCTGTGATACGTCAACGCCGACATACATGCGCGGTCCAGGGGAGGCCAGCGGAATATTTGCGCTGGAGACAGCGCTTGACGAGCTTGCCTACAAACTAGACCTGGATCCCGTTGAACTGAGGCGTCGCAATGAGCCGAAGATCGATGAAGGCAATGGAAAGCCGTTCTCCAGCAGATCGCTACTGCAGTGCTACGAGGAGGGCGCCAAGCGATTCGGCTGGTCTCGGCGCTCCCCCAGGCCAAGGTCCATGAAGGATGGGCGGATGCTGATCGGCTGGGGTATGGCCTCAGGGACCTATCCCGTCTGGTTCATACCCGCCAATGCACGGGCCCGGCTGACGTCGGCAGGACGATTTGAGGTGGAGGCCGCCGCCAGCGACATGGGGCCAGGTACCTATACTTCGATCACCCAAGTCGCGGCCGAAACCCTTGGCGTCCCAATGGCAGCGGTTCGATTCCGGCTGGGACAATCAGATTTTCCGCCGACACCGCCGCATGGTGGGTCCATGACCATGGCATCGGTGGGATCGGGTGTTCAGAGCGCCTGTCGTGCACTGCAGACCGAGTTGGCCAAGGTGGCTACCTCTGCTGAAAGCTCGCCATTCCGGGGGGCGGCGACCGAGTCTTTGGAGTGGCACGGTGGCGTCCTGCGGCAACGAGGCAAGACCGACCAACTCTCCTATGAGCAGCTGGCTCGACTGGCACCAGCAGGGTTGACTGCTGAGGGAACTGGCGGGCGCAGTGAAGATGCCGCCAAGTACTCGATGCATGCATTCGGTGCCGTCTTCGTCGAGATCGCGATAGATCCCGATGTGTACACCATGCAGATCCGGCGAATGGTCGGTGCATACGGCGCCGGCCGGATTATCAATCCCCGCCTGGCGACAAGCCAGTGCGTCGGCGGGATGGTAGGAGGCATTGGGATGGCCATCATGGAAGCCACCGTGCTTGACCGGCGAGACGGACGCCCGATCAACGCACACATGGCGGACTATCTGATGCCCGTGAATCTGGACATTGGCGACATGCAGGTGATCTTTGTCGACGAAGAGGACCCGCACGTCAACCCGCTAGGTGTAAAGGGATTGGGCGAGATCGCATTGGTGGGCGTTGCTCCTGCGATTGGGAACGCGATCTACCACGCGACTGGCCAACGCATACGAGACCTGCCGATCCGCATCGAGAATCTCCTACACGCTTGAGTCATCCTATGACCCTGCCTGCACAGCCTTGGCCCACTTGGCCTGTTTACGGTTTGGTGGATGACGTTGTGCCAATCATGCTTCAGTGCTCGGCGGCGAACGAGGCATTCGCGTTGGCCACCTTGGTGAAGGTCATTGGCTCCTCGCCCCGAGCAATAGGATCAGAGCTCCTGGTCAGTAGTAGGGGCGAGGTATACGGCTACGTGTCGGGGGGGTGCGTGGAGGCGGCGCTAGCGCAGGAGGCTTCGGAATGCCTCTTCGATCATGTACCCCGGATGCTTGTCTACGGGAAGGGAAGTCCATTTGTGGACATACAACTTACCTGCGGTGGGAGTATCGAGATACTGGTCAGGATAGTGAAGCCTGGCGCTGCGTGGCTTCATCTGTTGAAAGCCGCAAGAAGCGCCCGCGACAGCCTCGAAGTGACGACGCACCTGCATACGGGCGAGATGGATGTTTCGCCACGAGGATGGCCGCGTGATGCCACGTTTCGGCAGCGCTATGTACCGAAGACAAGGCTGATCCTCGTCGGCAATGATCCCGTCACGCTGGCTACCGCCATGTTGGCTTCCAACATGGGAATGGAGGTCGTTCTTTGGCGGCCTAACGGCCCCCCCGATGGCCCACCTCTCGGTGTAAAAACTTACCTTGCAAGCGGCCTTTACGAGGGCTTGGAAAGGCTAGAAATCGATGAGTTCACGGCAATCTATTGCCTCACGCATGACCTTGACCTCGATGTGAGCATCCTGCAGCGCGCACTGCCCAGCTCGGCGTTCTGTGTTGGGGTGTTGGGTAGTCGTAGCAAGCGTGAAGCACGGGTCCAGGCGCTGATCTCCCGAAACGTCAGCATGCACGCGATATCGCGCCTGCGATCACCTGCTGGCCTTCCTATCGATGCCAGAACACCCCACGAGATCGCGCTGTCCATCCTGGCAGAAGTGACTTTGCTATCCAGGGCAGAGGCCTATGGCTGCGTAGAAGGTGCGAACTTAGACACTCTCCGTGTTGCAGTCTGAGATCGACAAGCAGCAGCGATGCAGAGGAGCCATTGGCTCTTTCCGCTTGTGTTTGGCTGCGTTCTTCGTCCTGCTTGCCGCCTGCGCCACGTCTCACAAGATGGATCCCGATCGGACAAGCGGGAAGATTGTTGCGACTGCCCAGAAAAGCGACCGCGGAACACATCTGCTTCACACGCCGGATGGTGTCAGGGAACGATCATCCTGCGCGCTTGACGCATTCAACGACATGGCAAGCAGCCAGATGGAGGAGGCGCAGAGCGCCGCGGTACGTGCGACGGCGTGCACCCGGGCATGGCTAAGCTCCGTCTTGAAAGGTCGTACTCAATGGGCACCGGGTCTCATGGAAGACGGGGGTGTCGCCGTAGAGGTGGTCCTTCGAGACGTGTCCCCAAATCTGGCAACGAACTTTCAGATCATTCCGTCGGACCTCGTCCCGATGGGGATGTACTGGGGAGCCCGCAAGACCAAATCAGGATTTGGGGTTCCTGTCGTTCTGATGTCGCCCCGTTGCAGAGATCGACCTGCGTGCAAATTGCTGCCTCCTTCTGGCGTCGCCCGCACCGCGACGGCTTGGCTCGAGCCTGCGCCGGGAGGCGGTTCCCCGCGACTGGTGTTGGGTCACCCCATTCGAACAAGGGGGGTCTATACGGGATACAACTACTGGCCCCTGGCTGAGGATAGTTCAGCATTCTATGCAGCGGCGTTAGCAGACTCGCCAATACGTCGCCTGTCCATCTGGAATCTGCTCGGTGGGCGCGAGATGGGGCGTCGGGCGGGGGTCTACCTTCTGGAGGACTATGATCCCAATAAGCGAACGTTGGTGATGATTCATGGGCTAGGAAGCAGCCCTGTCACTTGGGCTCGCCTATCCAATGCCATCTGGGCTGATCCCATTCTCCGGGCCAACTACCAGGTCTGGCAGGTGGTCTACGAGACGAATGAACCCATTCTGGTAGGGCGCCATCGCGTTGAACGGCATCTGGACGCTGCGTGGGAAATGCTTGACCCGCCCGGGACCTCTGCAGCTCGCCGGAACATCGTTTTGCTAGGGCATAGCATGGGCGGTGCCATCTCACGGCTCCTCATGATCGACTCAAAGGACGAGGTTTGGAGCGCCGCCTTCGCTAAGCCTGTATCTGCTTTGGCGGGAAGTTCCAATGATCTGCGCGCACTGGAAGGCATGTTCCGATTCGCGCCATACCCTGGCGTGAGGCGAGGCATATTCCTGGCCGCCCCCCATCAAGGGAGCCCAACCGCCGGCTCGTTTGTAGGCCGCACCGTCAACCGCCTGGTCGGTCGACGGAGCCCTGAACTGACATCGCTTCGTCGCGTTGCGGCCGAGAACGAAAGCGCCGTACCCCCGAGCCTGCGGAGCCACTTCCTGGAGGACAACATCAACAGCATATCGACGCTGAGGGGCGATCAGCCAGTTATGGCAGCGGCGAGGGCGTTAACGATCCCGTGTGGCACAGCGTTTCATACGATCGCCGGCCGCCGTCCGGGAAAATCGCCTCCTGGCGATGGCATCGTCCCTCTAGAGAGCGCTATCCTGCCTGGTGCAGCGTCGACGCTGGTCATCGAGGCGGGGCACAACGTCCACGAGTACGACGAGGCGATCGCAGAAGTCATCCGTATCCTTCACGAAGACATGTCATCGGGCAGCCAACCTCGTTGTGACACTACAGTCGCCGGCGATACTGACTAGGCGTGCAGCTCATCATCCTGTGAAACGCCGAAGTGAACGCGGATGCTGTGGAGTATCCGACCGCCCTGCCCACATCCTTCACTTGCAGGCAAGTTCCGGTGAGCAATTCACACGCAACGCGCATGCGCATGCGGATCAGGTACTCGTGGGGCGGTGCTCCGGTGGCGGCATGAAAGGCGCCACAGAAGTGGAACCTGCTCATATTTACTACCGACGCCAAGTCTTGCAGCGTTATGTCAGCGCTGATGTGCTCGCGCATATAGGCAACGACCCGCTTTACCTGCCAGTGCGCTAGCCCCTTGTGCGGACTGAAATTGAGCGCGGTCAGGCTTGAGTGGGCACGAAGGAGTTGAAAGCACACTAGGTCAATAGCATGCTCGAGGAACAGCGTGGAGTGATGCTGGGGAGACTCAATTTCATCGCAAACAAGCTTCATCAGATGAAAGAGCTTGGGGTCCGAATGACCCACACGACTGCGAAGCTCGATCGTTCGTCCTTCGGCGAGCTGCTCTGCGCACGATGCAATGCGATCTTCGCCGAGCAGGACATTGGAAACCTGGATCTTTCCTCGAATATTCCAAGACCCACCCTGTCCACGCGGGGCAATGGTGATCACGCCAGGTCCTTGGGCAACGACTATACGTTTCCCGTCCACGACCGCCTTCACATCCACCCCACCAGCGTAGGTCGCGGCAATCACATGCTCGGAGAGAGGGGGAAGGCTTCCTTCGAACGACCCGTTGTCCCAGCGACCCGTTATCTGGGTGCCACCCCGTAGTGCGTACGGGACCACTGGCGGAGGGGTACCCACCAACTGACGAATACCTTCGACCGCTCCTGATAGCGATTGGGCCGGCATAGCTCCCTCACAGATAAGTACTGAGCTGGCGATCAGTTGACGATTGGGCGGCTGATTGCAGTATTCGAGTTGGCACAGACGTTAGAGACTTGCATGGCATGCAGCTAGTATCTACTTGCGACGGAAAGAAGATTCTTGCTGCCTCGAGTGCCGCGTTGCCGGCGGTGCATGACTTAATTGGGCTGGTCTTCCCGGTCAGTAAGCTGGCTTACGTAGTTGGACGGGGTGGTACCAAAGTAGAGCTTGAATCGTCGGCCGAAATGCGACTGATCAGAAAAGCCTATCAGGGCAGCCACGGAAGCAATGCTTGTGTTGGGAACTGATAGAAGTTCGCGCGCCCTGAGCATCCTGACACGTTCGACATAGGCCATCGGCGAACTGCCGGTGCTCCGCTTGAAGAGGCGGGAAAAATGGAATCTGCTGACCTGTGCGATCTGCGCCAGGTCGGCCAGTGTGATCTCGGCGTCCGGGCTCCCATGGATGAAATCCAGAACCCGCGACAGTGCGTTCGGATGAAGAGAGCCGCCCGCAGCCGCAAGATGGCTTGCGTTCGCATTGAATCGATGGACCAGATGGGCCGCCAATGCGCACGACAGGTGCTCGGCTATCAGGGGTTGGATCGGATGTGCGGGAAGGGCCAACTCCTGGGCCAGCAGATTGAGTATGGCCTCTACGTAAGGATCGCGAGCTCCGAAGCAATTGCGAAGAATGACCTCTTCGGCATCGTGTCGAAGCAGATGAGCCGACGCTTCTTCGAGCATCCTTGTCGGAATACGCGAGATGACGATGGAGCCCGGTCTATCCCACCGCCATCGCGACTCGACGCCACGTGGATGGAGGCCTAAGTTTCCCGGCACCACAATCCCTCGATGCATACGGCCGAGCCGGCGCTGCTCAAGATTGGCGTGTCCGGCGTAGCGCATGGCGAGAATATCGTGGTCTTGTGCTGCGGAGAACGCTTCGCCGGCAGCATGCCAATGATGGATCTGCACGGTGATGCCCGACCAGGGCCGGCGAGCACTGCTGGCGTCAGGCCGTTGCGGCAGCTCAGTGTCGATGGTCTCTCGCTGCTCAGGGACCTTCATGGGTAACCTCGGTTACACAACTCCATCTCATACATGATGATATCGATCACGTAAATGAATTTACCTGCCGTTTGTCCGATGGCGACGACAGTCTGGATCGGCGGCATCACGTAGGGCAATGCAGCGACTGATCTTCCGCAATCTTGCGACAGAAGCCGCAAGATCGAGATAGTGCCGGCAAAGCGGGAAGGCGCGACGTGCTGCAGCCAATAGCCATAGGCGAGTGCTGGGCCTATCCAGCCGGCTGTGGGTTATCGCGGATGAAATCGATCAGTGCACGTAGCTTGGGAGGCACCCTGCGTCGATCTGCGTAGTAAAGATATAGTGCGGGAAAGGCGGGGCTCCAACCCTCAAGAATTCGCACCAATGAACCTTGAGCCAGGTAACCCTCTATGTAGCCATTGATCATGTAAGCGATGCCAAGGCCATCCATTGCCGCGCTGACCAGGGCTTCTGAGTCATTAAGTATCAGGCGACCTCGTGGCACATGATCGAACCGCTCCCCATCGCGTGAAAACTCCCAGCGCTCGATCTGACCGCTGGTGTTGTGCCTGAACGCAATGCAATCGTGATGCACCAGATCTTGGGGGTGTAACGGCACGCCGCGCTGGGCCAGATATTCGGGCGAGGCGACCACGTGGGCTGTCATGTCTGGGCCAACTTTGATTCCGACCATGTCCTTCTGGACGAATTCACCAAACCGGATGCCGGCATCGAATCCCTGTGCAACGATGTCAACCAGGTGATTGTCCAGATGAATTTCCAGGTTGATCGAGGGATAGGCCTGCAAGAAGCGTCCAAGAATAGGCTGAAGCACGATCAAGTGACCGGCCCTAGGGACGTTGATTCGAAGCACGCCCGTCGGCTGGCTGGTCTGGGCGTCGAGATCGCCCGCGGCTGTACTCAGGTCCAAGAGGGCAGGGCGAACTCGCTCGAGATACCGAGCCCCCGCTTCCGTCAGGCCAACGCTGCGGGTTGTTCTATTGAAAAGCGCGGCCCCCAGACGACGCTCCAGGTTTCGTATCGTTTGAGACACTGCAGAAGGCGAGACCCCGAGCCTTGCCGCAGCGGACGTAAAGCCTCGCTCATCGGCGACCGCAACGAAGGCAATCAGCCCGTCTAGGTCATCCTGCCGCATATCAGGGCGAGCGCTCGAGGACGGTTGCAATCTGTCCTTGCTCTGGGTGACGCCACTGGGCAGCGGCATCCCCGTAAAACTCGAGCTTCCATATTGGGAGTCGCATCTTCATTTCATCTATGACATATCTACACGCGTTGAATGCCGCGTCCCTATGCGCGGCGGAGACGGCGACCAGGATCGCAATTTCACTAATGTCCAGTTCACCGATGCGGTGCTGACATTGAATGCTGGTAATGCTGAATCTCCTGTTTGCTTCTTCCAGCACGCGACTCCCTTCACTGGTGGCCAGATCGGCGTAAGCTTGGTACACCAGCTTGGTGACGCGGTGACCATCATGATGATCCCGCACGCGACCTTCGAAGCTGACAAGCGCCCCGACACTAGGTCGATCCATCGCCGCCACGATGGCTGAAACATTAATCGGCACTGATTTTAAACTGAAGCACAGCATCTAGCCTCCGCTCACTGGCGGTATGAACGCGATCTCTGAGCCGCTCCTGGGCATGTCATGCCAGTGAGCAAACTCGCCATCTACCGCAACCCTCAGATGGTCTCGAGGCCAGCCCAAGACATGCCGACCTGCCGCCTCATCGTAGAGATCGGCGAGCGTGCGTGCCGCCGAGTCCACAAGTTCGCGTTCCAGGCCCGCTCGTTCGCGCAGAGATGCAAAATAGAGCAATGTCATACGTGCCATACCGCCTCCTGAGGCTTGAAGAGATCAGCCCCCGATCATGTACATTTCGATGCGCTTACCTGTCGGAATCGACGGCAAGACGGTGCGAAGCTCGCTGTAGCGGTCTCGCCTCTGCGACCATATCTGACGGATACGCTGCTCGACCGCGCCTGGTCCTTGGTCGGCTTCTGCGCTAAGGGACACGCCCTCCGTCGCGAACAGGCAGGTGTACAGGTCCCCGATCGATGAGATCCTGGCTCGATTGCAATTGCCACAGAATGGCTCGGTGATCGAGCTGATCAGACCAACTTCTCCGGTCCCGTCAACGAACGCGTAGCGGGTAGCAACCTCGCCCGCGCTAGTTGGGGGAATCCGCTCCAACGGCGCAATGCGTCTAATGGTCGCCAGAACCTGGCTTGAAGGGACGACCTGCTCGTTTTTCCATGCATTGCAATTTCCAACATCCATGAACTCAATGAATCGAAGCACATGAGATGTCCCGCGAAATCGATTGATCAAGGGGACTATCTGATCGTCATTGACGCCCTTCTTGAGAACGCAGTTGATCTTGATGCTTGAGAAACCGACTCGCTCTGCAGCATCGATTGCACCAAGCACATCTTCAAGGTCGCCGCCGCCGGTGATCTCCGTGAAGCGGATAGGATCTGCTGCGTCAAGGCTGATGGTGATGCGTGACAAACCGGCCTGCCTGAGCGCCAACGCTTGGCCGCGCAGAAGGCTGCCATTTGTCGTCAGTGCGACTTCTTCAATTCCCGGAAGACGGTGCACTTCGTGGACCAGGTCGGCCAAGTCCTTGCGAAGCAGAGGTTCACCCCCGGTGAGGCGAATCTTTCGAGTTCCTGCCTGCGCGAAGCCTTGCGCCAGATTGACGATCTGCGGAATGCTGAGACGCTTCCGAGCGGTGGACCTGGACCTCGGTGTATGACCCTCTGGCATGCAGTAGGTACAACGGTAGTTGCACCCGTCAATGACGGAGATCCGGAGGTCGCATAGGGCTCGCCCAAGTCGATCCACTATGGGATTCAGTGTCGGCATCCGCGCGTTCAGTTCAGGCGCCCCGAGCGATATCAGTCGACGATAGAATCCTCAATCTTGACTGGTAAGTACATCCAAAGACGGATCTCTCGCGCAATCTAGCGATACTCTTCGAAAGGTCGCGATAGTTGTTAATCGGGACCGGGGGGCGGCGTTCTACTTCATTAGTGCGTCCAGAAGCCTTGCGATGACTCTGCTCTTGGCTACAGACGTACTCTGGTATTCGCTGCGTGCTGAAGGCTACCACTATGCCCTTCATGATCAGGCCGCGGTCTTCTAAGCGACTGACACTGGAATAGTCGCTGCATCGATAGCTGCCGCTTTGAAACATGACGTAACCGATGTCGATCTCGCTGTTCCCTTGGCAAATCGATCAACTCACAGCGGTCAGAACGTCGCGGCCGTGACTCACCGCAGCACCAAGGTGCAAGCGTGATGACGGCGCTGTCGGAGCGAAAGCTAGGGGGCGAGCCACCGCCCCCTGCTCACTGCAACGATGTTCTAGCCATTTGCCCAGAGCTAGCCATCCGCATGGGATGTACTGGCGGAGATCTGACCAATTTGCGGGAATCGCCCTTCCATGAAACCAGAATGATAATCGGCAAGCTCCTGACGAGTTCCGGCCACGAATGGTCCGTGGTGGACGAGAGGCTCGGCAACGGGTTGAGCGGCGCACAGAATCACGCGAGCTCCATCCTCACAGGCACGCATCGTAACGGCGCTGTTTGCGGCTTCGGGAATCTTCTTTAACCAGCCCACTTCTCCTGCCGAAAGTTCATCCTCCCCTACCAGAATCGTGCCTTCCAGAACGTATATGAACGCGGTGAACGCGCCGGGCATCTGCTGATCTATCGATTTCCCAGGCGCAAGCATGATGTCTGTGTAGATACATGAGGTGTTGGAGAGAGTGGGAGAGCTCAGTTCTCCCGTCATCCCGCAGTAGAGGCGGCATTCGATCCCTGGCGCACGACGAATGGGTAGTGACCAGTAGGGAATGAGTTGTAGCTGGGGAGCACCTGACCTCAAACGTCTCGGCAGGGCGAGCCACAGTTGGAGGACGCGCGTACGCCCTAACGCCCGCGTGCCATCATTGTGAACCACCCCTTGTCCAGCGCTCATCCATGCCATATCTCCGGCCTGGAGCAGCCCCTCCGACGAATCGTCCAGCGCCCCTTCTAGGACTAGGGTCACTGTCTCCAGCCCAGCATGGGGATGCGGATCGCCAACGGGTTGCCCTGGCAGGAAATCAAGCGTGTCATCCATGAACAGAACGAACGGGTCGCTATGTGAAAGCGCGTCAGAGGTGAATACCTCGATGGCTGTGTGTCCGGGCCCCGCAAATCCTGGCCGCGGGGCGCCAGCAGAAGTGATATAGGCTAACTCTCTGTCTACCACCACGTTGGTGTGTGGCTGGCGCAGTACGATATCCATGGCCGAAACTTGGCCTTCTACCAAACGTTCTTCACTCATTAAGCCGCCAGCAGCTGGGAGACTTGGGTCATGGCCTCGCCAATTGCCTGCTCGGCGATCTCCGGCGACATGCGGACGCCTTCGGCACGAATGATCTCGAACTTGGTCACCCCGAGGAAGCCAAAGAATGAGCGCAGGTAGGTTTCATGATGCTCGGCGCTGGCAGCGGCAGAATCAGGGCCATAAAGGCCACCACGAGCAGATGCCACAATGACGCGTTTGTCGCCGAGTAGGCCTTTGACGCCTTCCGGTCCATAGCTGAAGGTGGTGCCAGGAACCGCGATGGCATCCAGCCAGGACTTAAGTTGTGTCGGCACGCTGAAGTTATACATGGGGGCACCAATGACAAGAGTGTCCGCATGCATAAGCTCATCAAGGGCGTCACACAAGGGCGAGGCTACATGGCGCTCCTTGTCGCTTTCACCGATTTGCTGCATGGCCGCAACGACATCGGATGAGAAATGGGGCAGCGGCTCGGACGCAAGATCTCGGTAGATCACGATACTCTCGGGAGAGACTTCTTGCAGCCGCGCTACGATAGCGGCAGAGAGTCGACGGCTGACGGATAGCTCGCCTTGAATGCTTGAATCGATATGAAGAATCTTCATGCCTTATGCCTATACGGAGTGGGGGACGCACGGTAAGGATCCAACACCAAACCGACGTGCGCAGCAAAATAAGGGCGTATAGTGATCACAACAAGAAGGATCATTCTTCATACTAGGTATGCCAGACCATACTACCGACGCCTGCCCCCCAAACGAGCACGTGGCTGAGCTCAATGCCCAGATCCGTCAAGCCATCTCGATTTTTGGCGGCAAGTGGAAACTCGAGATTCTGTGGGTGCTAGGTCAAGACACACATCGCTTCAACGAGCTTCGGCGAGCGATACCGGGCGTCACTCAACACATGCTG
>Ga0247823_10002686_pt1 | contig 14591 bp, 12 predicted proteins | sample 13C_PalmiticAcid_2_FD_192426 | JGI IMG/M metagenome (GOLD analysis project Ga0247823, IMG submission 192426) | Soil microbial communities from agricultural site in Penn Yan, New York, United States - 13C_PalmiticAcid_Day30 | ecosystem: Environmental > Terrestrial > Soil > Agricultural land...
CATTGTGAGCCGCCCAATTCCCTTCACTGTACTAACAGTCGTTATCTCGGATACGTATCATTGATATTAGCGGCTCAGTAACTGAAAACCTACGCCTGATTCGGGATTTCTCTACGGTTTCCGACGCTCACCTGCGTGCAGGGGCCGCGACGGTCGCGTTTGCGGGTCACGCCAACGACTCTTGTGGAGCCGGAGGGTGTCCGGGTTCGTGCCCGTCGCGGGGGTCTTCAACCTTAGGTCGATGGTAGCCCAATGTTAGCTGATGTCTCATGTTCCCCCTCGCCCCCTGGATTGTGTGGCGTACGACACGTTCCGGGCGCCCTGGGATGAATGTTCAACCTGGGCGCCCGGTTTCGGTGATCGTCAGTCTACAGGCGTTCGATGATCGTTCCGGTCGCGAGTGCGCCGCCTGCGCACATGAGCACCATGGCCGTGCCCTTGCCGGTCCGCTCCAGCTCGTGCAAAGCCGTGGTGATGAGCCGGGAACCGGTGGAGCCGACCGGATGCCCGATTGCGATCGCGCCGCCGTTGACATTTACCCGGTCCATGTCCGGCTGATGTACAGAAGCCCACGAAAGTGCAACGGAGGCGAATGCTTCATTGATCTCGAAAAGGTCGATATCCGAAATCTTCATTCCGGAGCGCTCGAGCAGCCGGGTGCACGCCTGCACCGGGCCGTCGAGGTGGAACTCCGGCTCCGCGCCGACGAGCACCTGGGTGTGGATGCGCGCCCGCGGCCGCAAACCCTTGTTGCGCGCGACGGTTTCGTCCATCAGCAGTACGGCGGCGGAGCCGTCGGAGATCTGCGACGAGGTGCCCGCGGTGTGGATGCCGTCGGCGACGACCGGCTTGAGCGCGGCCAGCCCCTCGAGCGTGGTGGCGCGCAGACCCTGGTCCCTGGTCACCTCGAGCTTCTCGCCGGTGGCATTGCCCTCGCTGTCGAGCACGGGCGCCGAGATCGGGAGCACCTCGCGGTCGAAGCGGCCCTCGGCCCAGGCCTGTGCCGCCAATCGCTGTGAGCGCACACCGAATTCGTCGATATCGGTGCGGGTGATGCCGCGCCTGCGGGCGATTCGCTCGGCCGCGCCGAACTGGTCGGGCAGGTCGATCGACCACGACGCGGGCCTGCGTGTGCCCGCCTCGGTGCCGACGTTCGCGCCCAGCGGCACCCGGCTCATGGCCTCGACGCCACAGGCGACGCCGACGTCGATCGCGCCGGTGGCGATGAGGCCCGCGATGAGGTGGTTGGCCTGCTGGGCCGAGCCGCACTGGGCGTCGACGGTGGTGGCGCCGGTCTGCCAGGGCAGCCCCGCGTGCAGCCAGGCCACCCGGGTGACGTTGTTGGACTGCTCGCCCGCCTGGGTGACGCAGCCGCCGATCACCTGCTCGACCTCGGCCGGGTCGATGCCGGCCCGATCGAGCAGGCCGCGCTGGGTCAGGCCGAGCAACTCGGCCGCGTGCAGTCCCGAAAGCTGTCCGCGGCGCTTGCCGATCGGGGTACGCACGGCCTCGACGATCACGGGTGTGCCCATGTGATTCTCCCTCGTAACTGCAACAAGTTCTGTTTCTAGGCCCAGGGTAAAACCGCGTGGTTCTTCCGTCACGGCAACCCCTGTGCTTGAATGATTGTAGAACGTGTTTCAGTTTGTCGAAGGAGACATCTGGTGGTAGATCCGCGCACCGAACACGCCGGCCCCGGTCACACGACGGGTTCCCGGCCGAACCTGCCGGACGGGTTCGACGTCACCGACCCCGATATCTACGCCGAGCGTGTCCCGGTGGAGGAATTCGCCGAGCTGCGGCGGGCCGCCCCCATCTGGTGGAACGCGCAGTCGCCGGAGGTCGGCGGTTTCCACGACGACGGCTTCTGGGTGGTGAGCAAGCACGCCGACGTCAAGGAAGTGTCGCGACGCAGCGACGTGTTCTCCACGTACGAGAACACCGCCATCCCGCGCTTCAACGACGACATCCAGCGCGAGCAGATCGAGCTGCAGCGCTTCGTCATCCTCAACAAGGACGCGCCGGAGCACACCAAGCTCCGCAAGCTGATCGCCAAGGGCTTCACCCCGCGCGCGGTCAACGGCCTGCGCGCGGAGCTGTCGGACCGGGCCGAGAAGATCGTGAAGGCCGCCGCCGAGGCGGGCTCGGGCGACTTCGTCACCCAGGTCGCGTGTGAGCTGCCGCTGCAGGCGATCGCCGAGCTGATCGGCGTGCCGCAGGAGGACCGGATGAAGGTCTTCGAGTGGTCCAACGACATGACCGGCTACGACGACCCCGACAACGTCGACATCGATCCGGTCGCCGCGTCGATGGAGCTGCTCGGCTACTCGTACCAGATGGCCGAGGCGCGCAAGGCCAACCCGACCGACGACCTGGTCACCACGCTGATCGAGGCCGACGTCGACGGCGAGGCGCTCACGCCGGAGGAGTTCGGCTTCTTCGTCATCCTGCTCGCGGTCGCGGGCAACGAGACCACGCGCAACGCCATCAGCCACGGCATGATCGCCTTCATGGAGAACCCCGACCAGTGGGAGCTCTTCAAGAAGGAGCGCCCGGCCACCGCGGTGGACGAGATCATCCGCTGGGCGACCCCGGTCACCTCCTTCCAGCGCACCGCGCTCGAGGACACCGAGCTCGGCGGCGTGCAGATCAAGAAGGGTCAGCGTCTGGTGATGCTGTACCGCTCGGCCAACTTCGACGAGGACGTCTTCGAGAACCCGGAGAAGTTCGACATCATGCGGGCCGACAATCAGCATCTGGCCTTCGGCGGCACCGGCGCGCACTTCTGCGTCGGCGCGAACCTGGCCCGGCTCGAGGTCGACCTGATCTTCAACGCGATCGCCGACCACCTGCCCGATATCACCAAGATCGGCGACCCCAAGCGCCTGCGCTCGGGCTGGCTCAACGGCATCAAGGAACTGCCGGTCGACTACAAGACCGCGGGCTGCCCGGTCGCGCACTGAGTTTTCGGAGCGCTGGCGCGCTCGAGGTCGCGGCCTCTTGGTCCCGCCGGTCAGGCACCGTTGCTTGCTCCTTCGTCGCCTACGCAACAGTGCCTGACCGGCGGGACGGCCGCGACGGCCGACTTCGTCGGCCTGCCCCTCCTCGGGGTCGGGGCGTGGTGGTCGGTTTGTCTTGATATGCAGAAAGCCCCGGTACCTCAACGGTGCCGGGGCTGTTCTGTGTGCTGTGTCAGGACACGGGACGGGTGGTGGCCATGGCGCGGTCCACCTCCCAGAACGCGCGCAGGGCGGCGATCTTGCCCTCGGCGTCGACCTTGTAGGTGAACACGCCCTCGGCGTCGATCACGTGGCCGGCCATGGTCGTGCGGATCATTCCGGTGAAGGCGATCTCGTTGCCGCAGGCGAAGGAGTCCTCGAAGAGGAACTCGATCGACTCGGTCAGCGCGATCGCCTTGTCCCAGAACGCGCCGATCGCCTCGTGGCCCCGGTGGCCGACGCCCTCGGGGTCGAAACCCGAAGGGCCGACGGGATCTTCGACGATCCCGTCGGTGGCGAACAGGGCGACCCAGGCTGCCCGGTCCTTGGCGCGCACCGCGGCCTGGGAGGCCAGGCCCGCCGCGCGCGCCGAGCGGTCGACGGCTGTCTCGGTCATGACTCGTCCTTCCCGATGACGGGGTCGGCGATGTACTTCGCGGCGAACTTGCGCAGCGAGTCCTGCTTGGCGGCGAGTTCGCCGTCGAAGCCGATGCCGTCGGACAGCCACGGCACCACGATGGTGTCGGTGACGCCGGCGTCGGCCAGATCCTGGTAGCCGTCGCGGCCGAACTTGTCGATGCACACGGCCTGGATCTCGAACGGCACGTCGGACCGGTCGTACTCCGCGCGCAGTTCGCGCAGGGTGGCGATGGTGGTGACCAGATCGTCGAACTTCATCATCGCCGAGGTCCAGCCGTCACCGATCTTGGCGGCCCGGCGCAGCGCCGGACCGGTGTGCCCGCCGACGTAGAACGGCACCCGCTCGCTCGGCGCCGGGCTGATCTGCAGCTCGTCGAAGTCGAAGAACTCGCCGTGGTACTCGACCATGCCGCCGTCGAGGACCAGCCGGATGATCTCGATCATCTCGTCGACGCGCGCGCCGCGGCGGGCATACGGCACCCCGCACCACTCGAATTCCTCCGGTGCCCAACCGATCCCGATGCCGAAGCCGAAGCGGTTGCCCGACATGTTGGCGATCGAGCCGACCTGGCGGGCCAGCAGCAGCGGATTGCGCGAGCCGAGCTTGAGGACATTGGTGTAGAACCGCAGCGTGCTGGTCACCGCGGCCATCGACGCCGCGGCGATCAGCGGGTCGACCCACGGCGTCTCCGGACCCCAGAACCGGCTGCCGTCCGGCGTGTACGGATAGTCGGCGGCCTGTGACTTCATGTAGAACAGCGAGTCGGGCAGGCCGATCGAGGTGAATCCGCACTCTTCGGCCGTCTTGGCCAGCTCGGTGAGCTGGTCGAGCGGGCTCAGCGCGACACCGAGGGTGAACTTCATTCCGGTCGCTCGCTTCCCACGACCCACATCGAGAAGTACTGGGAGCCACCGCCGTACGCGTGTCCCATCGCCTTGCGGGCGTTCTCGACCTGGTAGGCGCCCGCCCGGCCCATGACCTGCTTGGCCGCCTCGGCGAAGCGGATCAGGCCGGAAGCGCCGATCGGGTTGGAGGAGAGCACGCCGCCGGACGGGTTGACCGGGATCCGGCCGCCGATCTCGGTCTCGCCCTTGTCGGTGAGCTTCCAGCCGTCGCCCTCGGCCGCGAAGCCCAGGTTCTCCAGCCACATCGGCTCGAACCAGGAGAACGGCACGTAGATCTCGGCGACGTCGATCTCCTCGAGCGGATCGGTGATCCCGGCGGCCTTCCACAGCGCGGCGGCCGCGTCCCGGCCCGCCTGCGGATTGACCTGGTCACGACCGGAGAAGGTGGTCGGCTCGGTGCGCATCGCGGTGCCGTGCACCCACGCGACCTTCTTGCCCTGGGCCTCGACCGCCGCCGCGGCCTCGGCATTGCCGATCACCAGGGCGCAGGCGCCGTCGGAGGACGGACAGGTCTCGTCGAAACGGATCGGGTCCCACAGCATCTGGGAGGCGAGGACCGACTCGAGGGTGATGTCGGGCTGGTGCAGGTGGGCGAGCGGGTTCTTCGCGCCGTTGCGCCGGTCCTTCACCGCCACCATCGCGCCGATGTGCATCGGGGCGTTGGAGCGCCGGATGTAGGAGCGCACGTGCGGGGCGAAATAGCCGCCCGCGCCCGCGCCGACCGGCATGGTGAACGGCACCGGAATCGACAACGCCCACATGGCGTTCGACTCCGACTGCTTCTCCCACGCGATCGCCAGGACCTTGCCGTGCACGCCGGCCTGCACCAGGTTGGCGGCCACGACACCGGTCGAGCCGCCCACCGAGCCGGCGGTGTGGACGCGCAGCAGCGGCTTGCCGATGGCGCCGAGGGCTTCGGCGAGATACAGCTCGGGCATCATGACGCCCTCGAAGAAGTCGGGCGCCTTGCCGACGACGACGGCGTCGATCTCGTCGATGGTCAGGCCCGAATCTTCGAGCGCGCGATCGATCGCTTCACGGCACATGCCCGCCATGGACACGTCCGCGCGCTTCGTCACGTGATGAGTTTGGCCGGTGCCGAGCACCGCCGCGGGGAAGCTCATCGTGCCTCCGATTCCAGAACGGCGACCAGGTTCTGCTGCAGCGCGGGGCCGCTGGTCGCATGAGCGAGGGTCCGGTCGGCGGTGCCGGAGATGATGGCCGTGGCGGCGTTGCCGATCCGCTCCAGGCCCGCCGCGAACATCGGGTTGCCCGCGAGTGCACCGCCGGACGGGTTGACCGGGGTCTCGGGGGACAGGCCGATCGCCTCGGCCAGGATCAGCTGCTGATGGCTGAACGGCGCGTGCAGTTCGGCCAGATCGAAGCTGGTCTCACCGCGGGTCGCGGCCGCGGCCGCCCTGGTGGTGGATGGCGAGCGGGTCAGATCGCGGCCACCGAGCGCCTGGGCGTCGATATTGTGCGCGATCCCGGTGATCCACGCGGGACGCTCGCACAGCTCCCTGGCCCGGTCGCCGACCGCGAGCACGATCGCGGCCGCGCCGTCGGTGATCGGCGCGATATCGTGCGCCCGCAGCGGATCGGCGACATACGGTTCGGCGAGCAGGGATTCGATGTCACCACCGGCGACGGCGGCCATCTCCCGCTCGGTCCAGCGGCCCGCGTCCAGTCCGGCGCGCGCCTGCAGGCCCGCGACCGAGACGGCGTCGGGCCACAGCGGACCGACCAGATACGGATCGAGCTGCCTGCTCAGCACCTGCCGCAGGGTGCCCGCCGACGACTTGCCGAAGCCGTAGACGAGCGCGGTCTGCGCCTGACCGGAGAGCAGCTTCACCCAGGCCTCGTAGAGCGCCCACGCGGCATCCATCTCCACATGCGACTCGTTGATCGGCGGCACCGCGCCGATCGCGTCGACGGCGGAGATGAACGAGAACGCCCGTCCCGCCAGGTAATCCGAGGACCCGGAGCACCAGAAGTCGATATCGGTCTTGGTGATGCCGAGGTCGGCGTAGAGCTGCTGGAAGCACGGCACGAGCATCTCGACGCCGTTGGTGGTGCCGAAGGTCTCCGGCACGTGCGGTGCGTGGGCGAACCCGACCACCGCGATTTCTGGTGTACTCAACGTCGCCTCTCAGAGGTGGTGCTGGTAGGACTCGTACGGGGCATCGGGCTCGCCGCTCGGCCGGAAGTGGTCGATATTGGCCAGCGCGTGGCCCCATTCCGCACGCGGTTTCCACACGGCTTCGACCCGCATGCCCATGCGTACCTCGGACGCCTCGCAGCCGAGGACCAGGTGCAGGAACGGGATGTCGGCGCCGTCGAGGAGCACGTAGGCGGCCACGTACGGCGGCTTGATCCGCTGGCCGAGGAACGGCACGTTCACGATGCAGAAGGTGGTCACGGTGCCCTTGTCGGGCAGCTCGACCAGGTCGTCGGTGGGCGTGCCGTCGGTCGGGTTGGCACCGCGCGGCGGGAAGTAGACCCGCCCGCCCGCCTCGGAGCGGCCGCCGATCAGCTTGCCCTCGGCGAGACCGCGCAGGTAGGCGCTCTCCTGCGGCGACGCCGTGTGCTTGTAGTGCATGTCGACCGGTGTGGTCAGCATGGTCACCGGCTCGGCGGTGTCCGCGGACGTCTCGGCCGGTGCCGCGGCACCTTCGCCCGGCTCGAAGCAGGCGATGTCGTGGATCGTGCCGGTCCGTTCCTCGGCCCAGCGCACCCGCACCCGCAGGCCCGTGCGCACCTGGCTCGGGTCGGTCACATCCAGCGCGTGCAACATCGCCGTGTCGGCGCCGTCCAGCTGGACGAGGGCCCACGCGAACGGGCGATCGAACGGCTGTCCGGGCAGCGGCTCGGCCACCCATGTCCACGACTGCACCGTGCCGGTCGGTTCGACCTGGACCAGCTCGGCCAGCGGAGCCGAGGTGATCGGGTCGTATTCCTGCGCCGGCACCAATACCCGGCCGTCACTGCCACGCACGCCGAGTATCCGGCGGTCGCGCAGTCCGGTCAGAAAGGCGCCGATGATGGGTCCGACGGACCTGGTGTAGTCGAACTGCACCCGAAGGGGTCCACTCAATACTTCCACTGCGGTATTCCCCTGGGTCACGATATCGAGTAGAACAGGTTCTTATTCTGCTGGCAAGGATTCGCCGGAAAGGGCGTCGGTCATGAAATTCGGACTGCAACTCGGTTACTGGGGTGCGCAGCCGCCCGCCAACGCCGGCGAGCTGGTGATCGCGGCCGAGGAAGCGGGCTTCGACGCGGTGTTCGCGGCCGAGTCGTGGGGCTCGGACGCCTTCACGCCGCTGGCCTGGTGGGGCTCCTCGACCGAGCGGGTGCGCCTCGGCACCTCGGTCGCGCAGCTCTCGGCCCGCACGCCCGCGGCGGCGGCGATGCACGCGCTCACCCTCGACCACCTCAGCGGCGGCCGGGCCATCCTCGGCCTCGGCGTCTCCGGCCCGCAGGTGGTGGAGGGCTGGTACGGGCAGCCGTTCGCGCAGCCGCTACGCCGCACCCGTGAGTACGTCGACATCGTGCGCAAGGTGCTGGCCCGCGAGGCCCCGGTGACCTCCGATGGCAAGCACTACGGCCTGCCCTACACCGGACCCGGCGCCACCGGGTTGGGCAAACCGCTCAAGCCGATCGTGCACCCACTGCGCGCCGACCTGCCGATCTGGCTGGGTGCGGAGGGGCCGAAGAATGTCGCCCAGACCGCCGAGATCGCCGACGGCTGGCTGGCCATCTACTACGCCCCGCGCCTGGCCGGCATGTACAACGAGTGGCTCGACGAGGGCTTCGCGCGGCCGGGCGCGCGGCGCGGCCGGGCCGATTTCGAGATCGCGGCGAGCGCACAGGTGGTGCTCACCGACGACCCGGCCGCCGAGATCGAGCGGATGCGGTGGGTCACCTCGCTCTACATCGGCGGTATGGGCGCGCCGGAGCTGAACTTCCACGCGCAGGTCTACAAGCGGATGGGCTACAGCGCCGAGGTCGACGAGATCTCCGCGCTGTTCCAGTCCGGCCGCAAGGCCGAGGCCGCCGCCGCGGTGCCCGACGAGCTGATCACCGACACCGCGATCTTCGGCGACGAGGCGCACGTGCGCACCCGGTTGAAGGAATGGGAGGACGCCGGCGTGACGATGATGCTGATCTCGGTTTCCGATGCCGAACAACTTCGTCGACTCCAAGCCCTTGTAACGGAGTAGAACAGGTTCTAAATTCGATGGGGTGAGCAGCCAGCAGACAACGGAAGTCCTCGGACTGTGGAATATCGCCGCGGCCGATCCCGAGCGGATCGCCGTCGTCGACCCGGACGGCAGGGAGATCACCTATCGAGAATTGGCCACCCTCGCCAACCGCTACGCCAACGGACTACGCGGCATCGGATTGCGCACCGGCGACGTGGTCGTCAGCATGCTGCACAACGGTGTGGAGGCGATCGCCGCGTACTTCGCCGCCTACCAGGCGGGCCTGTACATCGTCGCGGTGAACTGGCACCTCACCGCGCCGGAGATCGCCTACATCCTCGGCGACAGCGAGGCCTCGGCCTTCCTGGCCAGTGAGCGGTTCGCCGCCACCGCCGCCGAGGCCGCCGACCTCGCCGAACTGTCCGCCGACGCCCGCTTCTCCGCGGGCACCATCGAGGGTTTCCGCCCGGTGTCGTGGCTCGGTGCCGCCGACACCGGTCGTCCCGACGAGCGTTCGGTCGGCGCGCCGATGCTCTACACCTCGGGCACCACCGGGCGCCCCAAGGGCGTTCGCCGCCCGCTGACCGGCGCCGATCCCGACCAGGTCCCCGCGCCGAACAAGGCCTTCTTCGCCCTGTTCGAACTCGCGCCCTACGACGAGCACGTGCACATCTGCGGCTCGCCGCTCTATCACACGGCCGTGCTGAACTTCTCGACGATCTCCATCCAGATGGGCCACAAGCTGGTGCTGATGGACAAGTGGGACCCCGAGGACATGCTCGCCCTGATCGAGCGGCACAAGGTGACCCACAGCCACATGGTGCCCACCCAGTTCCACCGCCTGCTCGCCCTGCCCGAGGACGTGCGCGCCCGCTACGACGTGTCCTCGCTGCGCAGCATGGTGCACGGCGCCGCGCCGTGCCCGCAGGCCACCAAGCGGCAGATGCTCGAGTGGTGGGGTCCGGTCGTCACCGAGTACTACGCCGCCACCGAGGGCGGCGGCACGGTGATCAACGGGACCGAGTGGCTGTCCAAGCCCGGTTCGGTCGGCAAGGCCTGGCCGTGGTCGGTCATCAAGATCCTCGACGAGACCGACGGCTCCGAACTGCCCGCGGGCAAAGAGGGCATGGTCTACATGAAGATGGGCGTCTCCAGCTTCGAGTACCACCACGCCAAGGAGAAGACCGAGGAGTCGCGCGTCGGTGACCTGTTCACCGTCGGCGACATCGGCTACCTCGACGAGGACGGCTACCTGTTCCTCTGCGACCGCCGCTCCGACCTGATCCTGTCCGGCGGCGTGAACATCTACCCGGCCGAGATCGAGGGTGTGCTGATGAGCCACCCGAAGGTGGCCGACGTGGCGGTTCTCGGTGTGCCCGACCCGGATTGGGGCCAGCAGGTCAAGGCGTTCGTGCAGCCGGTCGACGGCACCGCGGGCGACGAGGCGCTCACCGCCGAGATCCTCGAGTTCGCGGCCGGTCAGCTCGCCAAGTACAAGCTGCCCCGCACGGTGGAATACCGCGCGGAGCTGCCCCGTGATCCCAACGGCAAGCTGTACAAGCGCCGCCTGCTGTGAACGATGTTCCCGCTCAGACGGCTTCGCGCCACTCCGGCGCGAGCCCGAAGAGCGGGAACAACTTCTCGGTGTCGAGGAAGAAGTTCAGGCCCGAGATGATGTCGCCCTCGAGCTCGAGCACCGTGATCGACCACGGCACCCACACGCCGGGCTCCTCGCTCGGCTTGTAGTGGCCGAAGGCGGGCAGCCCGTTGGCGCCTTCCAGGGGAACCATCCGCGAATTGCGGCACGCGCTGCCGGTGCTGAGCATGAACGCGGCCACATTCTCCGGCCCGGAGATCCAGAGATCGAACGGCGGCATCGACAGCGCCACATCGGCTTTCAGCAGGGTGGTGAGCGCGTCCATGTCGTAGGCCTCGAAGGCCTTCACGAAATCGTCGACCAGCTTGCGCTGCTCGGGATCGCTCTCGTCGAACCCGTCGGTGACGGTCGGCTGCACCTTCGACATGGTGGCGCGGGCCCGTTGCAGCGCGCTGTTCACCGACGCGGGCGACATCATCAGCGCCTCGGCGGTCTCGCCCGCGGAGAAGCGCAGCACCTCGCGCATGATCAGGATGGCGCGCTGGGTGGCGGGCAGATGCTGGCAGGCGGCCACGAAGGCCAGGCGCAGCGTGTCCTTGGCCGAGGCGTGCTCGGCCGGATCGGCGCCGAAGGCCAGGGCGTTGGGGATCGGCTCGATCCACACGTAGTCGGGCTGCGGGGCGGGCAGCGGGGAGTCGGGGCGACCCGGACCGTTGAGGTCCATCGGTCTGGCTCGGCTCTGCGGCCGGTCGAGCATGTCCAGACAGATATTGGTGGCGATTTTGTACAGCCACGAGCGCAGACTCGCGCGGCCCTCGAACGAATCGTAGGAGCGCCAGGCGCGGGTGAAGGTCTCCTGTACCGCGTCCTCGGCCTCGAACGAGGAGCCGAGCATGCGGTAGGCGTACGCGCACAATTCGCGCCGGTGAGTTTCGAATTCGGCCAGTACGGCGGGGTCCGGGCCGGTGGTAGCGGTTGTGGCGTCGCTCATAGTTTCCCACGATGCCACAGGGGTCCGACAGCCGACAGAGGAGAAAACGGACCATCGAGATTCCGGGAAGTTCACCGCTCGGCGATGAATCGGCGGGCATCGCGGCGTCTACATGAACGAGACCGCAACGACGCCCCCGAAAGGCTGACACCCATGAGCAGCAAGATGATCTTCATCAACCTCCCCGTCGCCGACCTCGACCGCTCGAAGAGCTTCTACGAGGCGCTGGGCTGGAAGGTCAACGAGGACTTCACCGATCAGAACGCGTCGTGCATCGTCATCGACGACAACATCTGTCTGATGCTGCTGACCAAGCCGTTCTTCTCGACCTTCAGCACCCGCCCGATCGCCGACACGATCACTACCGCCGCCGCGGGCTACGCGCTCTCGCTGGCCAGCGCCGAGGAGGTCGACGCGCTGACCGACGCGGCCGTCGCCGCCGGCGCGACCGAGCAGGTCAACGAGGACAAGCGCGCCCAGGAGGCCCAGGTGGGCATGCACGGCCGCACGTTCCTCGACCCCGACGGTCACCAGTGGGAGCCGTTCTACATGAACTACCCGGGGTAGTTGGAGCGCCGGCGCGCTCGAGCTCGCGGCCCCTTGTGTCCCGTCGGTCGGGCACCGTTGCTTGCTCCTACGTCGCCTACGCAACGGCACCTGACCGGCGGGACGGCCGCGAACCACCACTGCGCGGCGGCCTCTCCTCGAGGTCGGGGCGCAGCGGCAGTGCGACCGGCGACCGTGCTACTGCCCGGTGAAGTTCGGCTTGCGCTTCTCCGCGAAGGCGCGCGGCCCTTCCTTGGCATCGGCAGATCTGAACACCTCGATGCCGATCTTCGCCTCGATGGGGAACGCCTCGTTCTCCGGCATCGCCTCGGTTTCGCGCAGCGTGCGCAGCATCGCCTGGACGGCGAGCGGGCCGTTGTCGGCGATCTGGCCGGCCAGCGCCAAGGCCTTGTCGAGGGCGGTGCCATCGGGGACCACGTGGCCGATCAGGCCGATCTCCTTGGCCTCGGCGGCAGTGATGTGGCGACCGGTCAGCAGCAGATCAGCGGCCACCGTGTACGGGATCTGCCGGGCCAGCCGCACCGCGGAACCGCCGAGCGGGAACAGGCCCCAGCGGGCCTCGGAGACGCCGAACTTGGCGCTTTCCCCGGCCACGCGCAGATCGGTGCCCTGCAGGATCTCGGTGCCACCGGCGATGGCCGGGCCCTCGACCGCCGCGATCAGCGGCTTGGACAGTCGCCGCCCCTTCAGCAGCGCGGGGAGGTAGGCGGGGTCCCAGCTGCCCTCGGAGGCGGTGTCCCCAGGGTGCTGTGAGCTCATCGCCTTCAGGTCCATCCCGGCGCAGAAGGCCCCGCCCGCGCCGGTGAGGATCGCGACGCGGATATCAGGATCGCTGTCCACCTGGTCCCAGGCGTCGCGCATGATCGCCATCATCTCGCCCGAGAGGGCGTTGCGCGCCTCCGGTCGATTCATGGTGACGATGAGGACGTGGCCTCGCTTCTCGACCAGACAGTGGGCCATTCGATATCTCCTGACGTTCGAGCTGTGTCACGGCGCGCTGACGCGCCACCCCCTTGTCAGAAACAGTAACACGTTCTATTTTTGTTCCTGTGAGCTACAACATAGCCGATCTCGTCGAACACGCCGTCGACCTGATGCCCGACCGGATCGTGCTGGTCGGCGAACATCGCGAGTCGACCTACGCCGAACTGGAGGAGCGGGCCAACAAACTGGCCCACTACCTGCTGGAACAGGGTGTGAAACCCGGCGACAAAGTCGGAATCTACTCCCGCAACACTGTCGAAGCCGTCGAAGCGATGGTCGCGATCTTCAAGGCGCGGGCGGTGATGATCAACGTCAACTACCGCTACGTCGAGAACGAGTTGCTGCACATCTTCGACAACTCCGACATGGTCGCGCTGATCCACGAGCGCCGCTACACCGACAAGGTGCAAGCGGTCCTGCCCAAGGTGCCCGACCTGAAGACGGTGCTCGTCGTCGAGGACGGCACCGACGGGCCGACCGCGCCCGGCACCGTGGAGTACGAGGCGGCGCTGGCCGCCTCCTCCGGTGAGCGCGACTTCGGCGAGCGCTCGCCCGACGACATCTACATGCTCTACACCGGCGGCACCACCGGCCTGCCCAAGGGCGTGATGTGGCGCCACGAGGACGTGTGGCGGGTGCTCGGCGCCGGCATCAACTTCATCACCGGCGAGTACACCAAGGACGAGTGGGAGCTGGCCAAGATCGGCGCGGCCAACCCGCAGATGGTGCGCTACCCGATTCCGCCGATGATCCACGGCGGCGCGCAGTGGGCCACCTTCCACAGCCTGTTCGGTGGCGGCAAGGCCGTGATGATCCCCGAGTTCAGCGGGCACGGGGTCTGGCAGGCCGTCGACAAGCACAAGATCAACCTGATCTTCATCACCGGCGACGCTATGGCGCGGCCGATGCTCGACGCGCTCGAGGAAGGCAACCCGGAAACCGGTGAGCCCTACGACCTCTCGTCGCTGTACGTGCTCGCCAGCAGTGCCGCGCTGTTCTCGCCGCCGCTGAAGGACAAGTTCCTCGAGCTCCTGCCCAACCGGCTGCTCACCGACTCCATCGGTTCCTCGGAGACCGGTTTCGGTGGTCTGGCCACGATCGCCAAGGGCCAGACCCACACCGGCGGCCCGCGGGTGAAGATCGACGCGGCGACCCAGGTGCTCGACGAGGAAGGCAATCCGGTCGAGCCGGGTTCCGGCGTCGTCGGCCTGCTGGCGCGCAGCGGCCACATCCCGCTCGGCTACTACAAGGACGAGGTCAAGTCGGCCGCGACGTTCAAGGAGTTCAACGGCGTTCGCTACGCGATCCCCGGCGACTTCGCGCGCGTCGAGGAGGACGGCACCGTCACCATGCTCGGCCGTGGTTCGGTCAGCATCAACAGTGGTGGCGAGAAGATCTACCCCGAAGAGGTCGAGGGCGCGCTCAAGGCGCATCCGGACATCTTCGACGCGCTCGTCGTCGGTGTCGAGGACGCGCGCTGGGGACAGCGGGTGGTCGCGGTCGTGCAGTGTCGCGGTGACAAGCGCCCGACCCTGGCCGATCTGAAGCCGGTGCTGACCCAGGAAATCGCGTCGTACAAGCAGCCGCGCAGCCTGTGGTTCGTCGACGAGATCAAGCGCTCGCCCGCGGGCAAGCCGGACTACCGGTGGGCCAAGGCGCAGACCGACGAGCGGCCTGCCGACGAGCACGCCGACGCCGGCTCG
>Ga0247823_10002687_pt1 | contig 14588 bp, 11 predicted proteins | sample 13C_PalmiticAcid_2_FD_192426 | JGI IMG/M metagenome (GOLD analysis project Ga0247823, IMG submission 192426) | Soil microbial communities from agricultural site in Penn Yan, New York, United States - 13C_PalmiticAcid_Day30 | ecosystem: Environmental > Terrestrial > Soil > Agricultural land...
GCACGCTGACGGATTCTCCGACGGCGGCGGCGCTCATGGCCTTGCCTTGCAAGGTGAGGGCCACGCCGGCGTAGTCGTAGGTGACTGCGACAACATCGCCCTTGGCGATGACCTGGGCGGCGGCGACGTCGCGCATCGAGGCGGCCGAGCCCTCGCGCAAGGGGCGCTTGGTGGTCATGCCGATCATGGCGTCGGCGTCGGGCGGGGCGTCGAAGGGCGCCGAGGCGACCTTGATCCACACCAGGTCCTGCGGCTGCACGGTCTCGCCGGCGGCCAGACTGCGGGCGTAGGCAAGAACCTCCACGTTGCCGCGCGGGGCTGCGGCCGTAGCGCCGGCCAGCTGGCCGCCGCCTTCGGCGCCCTGACGCACGATCACGCGGCGCTGGCCCTGCGGGTTGGCCCAGTCGAGGCCAGCGCGGCGGGCGGTCATCTGCAGCTGGGCGGCGTCGAGCACGACGCTGGGGCCGACGCGGCGGGCGATCACGACCGAACCGGCCGAGCCGGCGCCGTCGAACAGTTCGCCCAGCGTGATGACGCCGTCGGCGTCGGTGGTGTCCTGGCGCAGGCTGACGGGCTGGCCGGCGAAGGCGGCCGGGGCGGCGATCAGCAGGGCGGCGGCGGCGAGAAGCAGGCTTTTCATGAGCTTACGACCGCAGGTTCGAGGTGGCCTGGAGCATCTGGTCGGCCGTGGTGATGACCTTGGAGTTCATCTCGTAGGCGCGCTGGGCGACGATCAGCGAGGTGATTTCGCTGACGGCGTCGACGTTCGAGGCTTCGGTGTAGTTCTGCAGCAGGGTGCCGAAGCCGGGCTGGCCGGGGGCGGCGATGTTGGCCGCGCCGGACGCGCCGGTCTCCAGGTAGAGGTTGTCGCCGATGGCCTCGAGGCCGCCTTCGTTCATGAAGTTGGCCAGTTCGATCTGGCCCACCGTCTGCGGCTCGGTCTGGCCGTCGAGATTGACCTGCACCAGGCCGGTCTTGCCGATCGAGATGCCGGTGGTGTTTTCCGGCAGGGTGATGCCCGGCTGGACCAGGTAGCCGTCCTCGGTGACGATCTGGCCCTGGTCGTTGGTCGAGAAGTTGCCGGCGCGGGTGTAGGCGGTCTCGCCCGAGGGCAGCAGGATCTGCAGGTAGCCCTTGCCCTGGATGGCCACGTCCAGCGGGTTGTTGGTCATGGTCGGCGTGCCCTGCTCGGTGATGCGGTACACCGAGCCGGCCTTGACGCCGCCGCCGACCTGAACGCCGGTCGGGACCACGTTGCCGTCGCTCGACGACTGGGCGCCGGCGCGCTCGATCGTCTGGTACAGCAGGTCCTGGAACTCGGCCCGTTGGCGCTTGAAGCCGACGGTGTTCATGTTGGCGATGTTGTTCGAGATGACCTCGACGTTCAGCTGTTGGGCCGACATGCCGGTCGCGGCGGTGCGCAGAGCTTGCATTGTTCGTTATCCCTTACTGGACCTTGCCCATGCGCTCGACGGCGGAGCGCGAGAGTTCGGCGGTCTGGTCCATCATCTTGGCGATGCTCTCGTAGGCGCGGCTGACCTCGATGAGCTTGGTGATCTGCTGGATGGGCTGGACGTTCGACCCCTCCAGCATGCCTTGGTGGATGATCGCGTCGGTGGCGGACTGCGGGGTCTCGTTGCCGACGTTGCGATAGAGGTTGTCGCCGTCCTTGCGCAGCGAGGCGAGGTCGGAGAAGCGGGCGACGCCGATCTTGCCCACGCGCACCTGGCCCTGGGTGACGATGCCGTCACGGCCGATGCTGGCGGGGCCCAGTTCCGGGTCGATGGTGATCTGGCCGCCGCCGTCGTCCAGCACCGGAGCGCCTTCCTGGGTGGTCAGGACGCCTTCGGGGTTGGTGGTGAAGCGGCCGTCGCGGGTGTAGCGCTCGCCGTCGCCGGTCGAGACCTTGAAGAACCCCTGGTTCTCGATGGCCAGGTCGAAGGTCCCGCCGGTCTGGTTCAGGGCGCCCGGCGTGAAGTCGCGGACCACGCCGTCGTCCAGCACGAACTTGATCGGCGCCGGGCCGCCCGCGGTGCGCGCGGGCTTGGCCGGTTCGGTGCGGACCATCAGGTCCTCGACCTTGAAGCCGGTGGTGTTCGCGTTGGCGATGTTGTTCGCGACGATGTCCAGCTCACGACGGAGCGTCATCTGCCGCGAAAGGCCCACATACAGCGCGTTGTCCATGACGATTAACTCGCAGTTTGGCGCGACAAATGCGCCGCAACCCTGCAAGCAAGGCCCGTGCCAACTCGAAAATCGCAATGAAATCAGCGGAGAGGGTGGTTAACGGCGAGGCTTTGCCAGAGTCCGCCGGGCAGATTCGACCTGCGACCAAATGGCCTTCAAAAGAGATCGTTAACCATGCTCGCGCATGAGTACGGGTCATAGATTTCAAGGAACCTGCGCGTGGCCAAGAACCCCCCCAAGGAAGCTCCCGCCCCGGAAGGCGAAGAGGGCGCGGCCGAGGGTGAAGCTCCCGCCAAGAAGAAGCCGCCGATCGTCCTGATCGCGGCGGCCGCCGGCCTGCTCGTGGTCGCTGGCGGCGGGGCCGCGGCCTTCTTCATGATGAAGCCCAAGCCGGCCGCCGAGGGCGAAGCCGGCCACGGCGAGGAGAAGAAGGAAAAGAAAAAGGAAAAGAAGAAGGAAGAGGGCGGCGAGGGCGCCAAGACCGCCGAGGGCGGCGCCGGCGCGCCGGTCGTCAAGGAAGGCCCCGACGGCGTGGTGTTCTACACCCTGCCCGATATCGTCGTGAACATGCAGTCGGCCGACGGCAAGTCGACCTTCCTGAAGCTGAAGCTGACGTTCGAGCTGCCCGACGAGGAGACGGCCGACGCGCTGACGCCGAACCTTCCGCGCCTGACCGACATGTTCCAGACCTTCCTGCGCGAGCTGCGTCCCGAGGACCTCGCCGGCAGCCAGGGCAGCTACCAGCTGCGCGCCGAGCTGCTGCGCCGGGTGAACCTGGTGGCCGCGCCTTCGAAAGTGAACGCCGTCCTGATCGAGGAGATGCTGATCAACTAGCCTTCGGGCCGGCTGAGGCGAACCATCATGGCAGACGAGATCGACGATCAGGCCGCGATGGCCCAATGGGCGGCGGAGAACCCCCCGGGGACCTTCGACGCCTCGGGCGGCGGCGAGCTGAACAACAGCTTCGGCGACTTCAGCGGCGGCATGGCCGGCATGGCCGGCTGGGACGACGGCGGCGGCGACGGCATGGGATCCGAGCGGATCCTGAACCAGGACGAGATCGACAGCCTGCTGGGCTTCGACCTGTCGGGCGACGGCGGCGACGACCGCACCGGCATCCGCGCCATCATCAACTCGGCCCTCGTCTCGTACGAGCGCCTGCCGATGCTGGAAATCGTCTTCGACCGCCTGGTGCGGTTGATGACGACGTCCTTGCGCAACTTCACGTCCGACAACGTCGAGGTCAGCCTCGACAACATCAGCTCGATCCGCTTCGGCGACTATCTGAACTCGATCCCGCTGCCGGCCATCCTGGCGGTGTTCCGGGCCGAGGAGCTGGACAACTACGGCCTGCTGACGGTCGACTCCAACCTGATCTACTCGATCGTCGACGTGCTGCTGGGCGGCCGTCGCGGCACCGCGGCCATGCGCATCGAGGGGCGTCCCTACACCACCATCGAACGCGTGCTGGTGCAGCGGATGGTCGAGGTGGTGCTGAACGACGCCAAGGCCGCCTTCGAGCCGCTGCATCCGGTGTCGTTCACCCTGGACCGCCTGGAGACCAACCCGCGCTTCGCCGCCATCGCCCGCCCGGCCAACGCCGCGATCCTGGTGAAGCTGCGCATAGACATGGAAGACCGCGGCGGCCGCATCGAGCTCTTGCTGCCCTACGCCACGCTCGAGCCCATCCGGAAGATGCTGCTGCAGCAGTTCATGGGCGAGAAGTTCGGCCGCGACAACATCTGGGAAGGCCACTTGGCCACCGAGCTCTGGACCACCCAGATGGAAGTGCGCGCCGTGCTCGACGAGCAGCAGCTGCCGCTTTCCAAGGTGCTGAACCTGCAGGTCGGCGACACGTTGATGCTGAACGCCACCCCCGACAGTCTGGTGGAGTTGCGGGCGGGGTCGATTCCGCTTACCCGCGGCCGGATGGGCCGCCGTAACCATTCCATCGCCATTCGGGCCGACGCCCCGCTGACGCCCGCGGCGAAGAAGGCGGTTCAGAAGCTGAAATGAGCCTGATCTCGGTCGCCTTGCAGGTTCTTCTGGCGGTGCTGCTGATGGTGGCGCTGGTCTTCGGCTGGCGCCTCGAGCGCAAGCTGAAGGCGCTGCGCGACGCCCAGTCGGGCTTCGCCAAGGCCGTAGCCGACCTGGACAACGCCGCCCAGCGCGCCGAGCAGGGCCTGGCCGACCTGCGCGCGGCGACCGACGAAGCTTCCGAATACCTGGCCGACCGCATCGAGAAGGCCAAGGCCCTGGCCGCGCAGCTGGACGAGCGCATGAGCCGCGCCGCCGCCCCGCGCATCGAGGCCCGCCCCGAGCCGGCCCAGCGTCCGATGCGCGAGCCGCGTGATTTCGCCGCGCCGCCGGCGCCCGAAGCCGCGCCCGCTGGCGGTCGCCGCCTGAACGCGCAGGACTTCGAGGCCATGCTGGAGCGCGAGGCCCGCGCCCGCGGCGCCAGCCCTGCGACCTCGCGTCCCGCGACGCCTGCGCAATCCTCGCCTATTTCGTCCGCCACGCCCGCGCGTGAAACCCCGCGTTCACGCGCGCGGGTGGATGATGACCTGTTCGACGGCCCCGACCCCGCGTCGCGGCCCGGATCGCCATTCAGAGACCGTCGATGAAGAACGTTCCTCGCATCCTGCCGATCGTCGGCGTCGCCGTGGTCGGCGTCCTGGCGGTCAATGCCCTGGCCGGCGCCAAGTCGGTTCCCGACCTGCTGAGCGGGGCGAAGGCCTTCGCCGAGGGCGCCAAGGCCGACAAGAAGGACGCCAAGGGCGAGGAAGCCGCCTCGGCCGAGGGCGCGTCGACCGACGCCGCCGCCAAGGCTTCGGGCGCAGCGCCGCCGCGCATCTGCGCGCCGTCGGCCACCGACCTGGCCAAGGAAGCGGGCCTGTCGCCGGCCGAACTGCGCGTGCTGCAGAGCCTGGGCGCGCGTCGCGGCCAGCTGGACCAGCGCGAGCAGGACATCGACGTCCAGCTGCAGCTGCTGGCCGCCGCCGAAGCCAAGCTCGACGCCAAGATGAAGACCCTCAACGGCATGAAGGGCGAGATCCAGGGCCTGCTGGGCCAGGCCGACAGCCAGAAGGCCGCCGAGGTCGATCGCATGGTCACCGTGTTCTCGGCGATGAAGCCCAAGGACGCCGCCGCCCGCCTGACGGTGCTGGACGACAGCGTGCGCCTGCCGATCGCCGCCAAGATGAAGGAACGCACCCTGGCCATGATCCTGGCCAACATGGCGCCGGGCGACGCCAAGGTGCTGACCGAGCGCCTGGCCAGCCGTTTCTCGGGCGACGCCATCGCCAAGGGCAAGGCCGCCGTGGCCGAGAACGCCGCCGCGCCGGCGGCCGGGGGGCAACAGGCCGCGGCTCCGCCGCTGGCCGGCGCCGCCGCGCCGAAAAAGGCCGGCTAAGGGCAAGCTGGGGGGCTCATGAACCTGCGGGGGGCGTTGAAGGCGAGCGTTGCGGCGATCTGTATCGCCAGCGTCGTCGCGCCCTCCGTCCTGGCCGCCGCCCCCGCCGCGGCGCAGGCCGCGCGTCCCGCCGCCAATCAGGGTGATCTGGTCGTCCGCGTCGCCCAGGCCCCCGACTTTTCGCGGCTGGAGTTCCGCTGGAACGGCCGCGTTCCGGTGATGAAGATGCGCCGCGAGGGCCAGCAGGCGATCCTGCGCTTCGGTCGCGACGCCAACCCCAACCTGGCCAGCCTGCGCATCGCCCCGCCGCGCTGGGTGAAGACCGTCGAGGCCCGCCACGTCGGCGGCGCGCTGGAACTGGTTTTGACCCTGACCGACGACGCCGACCTGCGGGTGGGGCGCGCCGACGGGATCGACTTCGTCAACGTCTTCGCCAAGCCGCCGCAAGCCGGGGCGCCCGCCGCGCCGACGCCCGCGCCCGTTCCGCGCGATCCCCGCCGGCCCAATCCCGCGCCCGCCAGCGGCGTGGTGGCCGTGACCTACAACAAGACCGACGGCCAGACCCAGTTCGTCACCACCTGGGCCGCGCCGGCCGCCGCCGCCGTGTTCAAGCGCGGCGAGGCGGTGTGGGTGGTGTTCGACGCGCCGGTCCGGCTGGACCTGGGCCGCACGCCTCAGACCGGCCCCAGCCACACCAAGATCCAGGTCTTCCGCGGCGCCGACTATTCGGCCCTGCGCATCGTCGCCAAGCCCGGCGTGCCGGTCTATGCCGAAGGGCAGGGCAACAACTGGACCGTGGCCCTGGGGGCGGGCCTGCAACGCGAACCCGACCCGGTGAAGGTCGCCCGCGACGAGGCCGCCACGCCCGCCAGCCTGTCGGCCAACCTGGCCGGCGCCGCGCGCCCGGTGTGGGTCAGCGATCCCGCCGTCGGCGACCGCATCGGCGTCGTGCCGGCCCTGGCCCCGTCCAAGGGGCTGGCCTCGCGCCGCGAATATGTCGAGATGGCGCTGCTGCCGTCGGCCCAAGGGCTGGCGGTCGAGGCCTTCGCCAGCGACGTGCAGATCCTGACCGAGGGCGACATCGTCCGCATCGGCCGGCCCAAGGGCCTGGTGCTGTCGCCCGCTTCCGTCGGCGGGGCCGCCGCCGAGGTGGTGACGGGCGCGCCGCAGCCTGCGGCCATGCCGGCGGTCATCGACCTGGAGAACTGGCCCAAGACCGGCTCGGGCGGCTTCCTGGCCCGCTACAACGCCTTGCAGGCGGCCATCGCCGCCGTCGATCCGGCCGACCGCCAGGGCGATATCGCCGCCCGCATGGCGCTGGCCCGCTTCCTGGTCGGCTCGGGCCTGTCGTACGAGGCCATCGGCGTGCTCAACGCCGCCGCCCGCAAGCAGCAGGCGCTGCTGGGCGACGGCGAGTTCCGCGGCCTGCGCGGCGCGGCCAAGGCCATGGCCGGCCGCTGGGCCGAGGCCGAGGCCGATTTCTCCTCGCCCGTGCTGTCGGACGATCCGTCCAGCGCCCTGTGGCGCGGCTATGTCGCCTACAAGCAGGGGCAGTGGGTGGACGCCCGCAACAAGTTCGCCGCCGGCGGCCAGGCCATGAACCTGTTCCCGGCGGTCTGGCAGGCGCGCTTCCTGGGCGCCCAGGCCGATTCCGCGGCCGCCACCGGCGACGGGATCGGCGCCGAGCGGCTGGTCAGCCAGGCGCTGAAGCTGCCCAAGCTGCCGATCGTCGACCAGCTGGAGCTGCGCCTGGTCCAGGCCAAGGCGTTCGAACTACAGGGCCGCAAGGACAAGGCCCTGAAGATGTTCCAGGCCATCGGCAAGGCGCCGAACGACCGCATCGCCACGCCGGCCGTGCTGCACGCCACCCAGATCCGGCTGGAGAAGAACCAGATCTCGCCGGCCGAGGCCGCCAGGACCCTGGACCAACTGCGTTTCCGCTGGCGCGGTGACGGCGTCGAGCTCGACGTCGTGCGCGCGCTGGGCAAGCTCTATATCGACCAGGGCCGCTATCGCGAGGCGCTCGAGGTGCTGCGCTCGGCCAGCAAGGTGCTGCCCGACCTGCCGCAGGCCGTGGCCCTACAAAACGACCTCTACGGCGCTTTCCGCACCCTGTTCCTCGACGGCCTGGCCGACGGCATGCAGCCGATCCAGGCCGTGGGCCTGTTCTACGACTACCAGGACCTGACGCCGATCGGCGCCGACGGCGACCAGATGGTCCGCAACCTGGTGCGCCGCCTGGTGGACGTCGACCTGCTGGACGAGGCCGCCAAGCTGCTGAAGTACCAGGTCGACAACCGCCTGAACGGCGTGCCCAAGGCCCAGGTGGCCACGGACCTGGCCTGGATCTACCTGATGGACCGCAAGCCCGAGGATGCCCTGGCGGCGATCAACGGCACGCGCACCACGATCCTGCCGCCGGTCCTGAACGCCGAGCGCCGCCTGGCCACCGCCCGCTCGCTGATGACCCTGGGCCGCTATGACGACGCGCTTGAGGTGATCGAGGGCGACAAGGGCAAGGACGCCCAGGACATCCGCGGCGACATCGCCTGGAAGCAGCGCAACTGGGCCCTGGCCGGCAAGCTGTACGAGGCCGCCCTGGGCGACCGCTTCAAGAACGCCGCGGGCCTGTCGCCTTCGGACGAGGCCAAGCTGATGCGCGCGGCCGTGGCCTACAGCCTGTCGGACGACGACGCCTCGCTGGGGCGCCTGCGTACGCGCTACACCAACCTGATCGGCACGGGCCGCAATCCCGAGGGCCTGCGCGTGGCCCTGGCCGGCGTCGACGGCGTCGCCTCCAGCAGCGACTTCGGCCGGGTGACCGCCGAGAACGAGGTGTTCAACGGCTGGGTCGCCAAGATGAAGGACCGCTTCCGCGCGGCCGCGACGCCGAAGGTTTAGGGCGGGGAAGCCCCTCCGACTTTCTCAGAACACATCTGGCGCTTTCTCCTCCCCCGCTTGCGGGGGAGGGGGACCGCGAAGCGGTGGAGGGGGCGAGACTGGGCGCCGAGCTCTGTCACTCGCCCCCTCCGTCACGCTGCGTATCCGCAGCGCGCCACCTCCCCCGCTAAAGCGAGGGAGGAGTAGGGCCCTACACCCGCTCCAACCCCAGCGCCGCACCTTGTCCCACGCCGATGCACAGCGTCGCCAGCGCGCGCTTGCCGCCGGTCGCCTCCAGCTGGCGCAGGACCGTCAGCGCCAGGCGCGTTCCCGAGGCGCCGAGCGGGTGGCCAAGGGCGATCGCCCCGCCGTTGGGGTTCACGTGCGCGCCGTCGTCGGGCAGGCCCAGCTGTCGCAGAACCGCCAGGCCCTGGGCGGCGAAGGCTTCGTTCAGCTCGACCACGTCGAAGTCGCCGATCGAAAGGCCGGTGCGGGCCAGCAGGCGCTGGGTGGCGGGCACGGGTCCGATGCCCATGACGCGCGGAGCGACGCCGGCGGTGGCGTAGCCCAGCACCCGGGCGCGGGGCGTCAGGCCGTGGCGCTTCACCGCGTCCTCCGAGGCCAGGATGATCGCCGCCGCGCCGTCATTGACGCCCGAGGCGTTGCCGGCGGTGATCGTGCCGTCGGGGCGCACGATCGGCTTCAGCCTGGCCAGGGCTTCCAGCGTGGTCTCGCGCGGGTGCTCGTCGCGGTCGACGATCGTGGGGCCGCCCTTGCCCGGGATCTCGACCGGCGTGATCTCGCCCTCGAAGAAGCCGGCCTTGATCGCGGCGGCCGCTCGGTCCTGGCTGCGCAGGGCGAAGGCGTCTTGGTCGGCGCGGCTGATCGCGTAGTCGGTGGCGACGTTCTCGGCGGTCTCGGGCATGGAATCCACGCCGTAGGCCGCGCGCATGGCCGGATTGACGAAGCGCCAGCCGATGGTGGTGTCGAAGATCTCGGCGCTGCGCGAGAAGGCGCTGTCGGCCTTGCCCATGACGAAGGGGGCGCGGCTCATGCTCTCGACGCCGCCGGCGACGACGAGATCGGCCTGGCCCGACAGGATGGCCCGGGCGGCGTAGCCAACGGCCTCCAGGCCCGAGGCGCACAGCCGGTTGACAGTGACGCCGGGCACGGTTTCCGGCAGGCCCGCCAGCAGCAAGGCCATGCGGGCGACGTTGCGGTTGTCCTCGCCGGCCTGGTTGGCGCTTCCATAGGCGACTTCGTCCACTGCGCTCCAGTCGAGGCCGGGATTGCGCGCCATCAGGGCCTTCAGCGGGATCGCCGCCAGGTCGTCGGCGCGGACCTTGGCCAGGCCGCCGCCGTAGCGGCCGAACGGGGTGCGGATGGCGTCGCAGACATAGGCGACCTTGGGGGCGGTGGTCATGACGGTTCCCGAAGCGGCGTTCGGCCTGCATTCAAACGAACGTTTGCGATCGGCGCAATGCGCTTGCGATGGGCTGGCAGGGGACTAGGCTGGCGGCATGAGCCCCACCGTGCAGCCCTTCCTGATGTTCCAGGACGGCGTCGGCCCCGACGCCCTGGACTTCTACGTCTCGGTTTTCCCGGGCAGCGTGGTCGAGGAGGTCGAGCTCTACGGGCCGGCCGGCCCCGGGCCGCAGGGCACGATCAAGACCGCGCGCTTCACGATCGGCGGCCAGAGCGTGATGTGCAGCGACAGCTTCATCAAGCACGCCTTTACCTTCACGCCGTCGTTCTCGTTCTTCGTCACCTGCGCCTCGCCGGCCGAGGTCGATCGCCTGGCCGCGGTGCTGGGCGAAGGCGGCGGGGTGCTGATGCCGCCGGGGAACTACGGCTTCAGCCCGTGGTTCGCCTGGGTGTCGGACCGGTTCGGCGTCTCCTGGCAACTGAACGTCGGGGAAGATTGACGTCAGTTTCGAATTAAGACTATGTCGATCGCGCGCCGCTCCAGGCGCGGGAGACCAAGCACCGTGCCCAGCTACAGCGAACTGATCGACGCCCTGCGGATCGACGGCGAGACGGTGACCGCGACCGTGGGCGACGACTGGAAGCAGGGGCGCACCACCTATGGCGGCCTGTCGGCGGCCCTGTGCCTGGAGGCGGCCGCGCGGCGCCTGCCCGACGCCCCGCCGCTGCGCTCGGCCCAGTTCGCCTTCGTCGGCCCGGCGGCCGGCGAGCTGTCGGCCAGGGTCGAGGTGCTGCGCCAGGGCAAGTCGGCGCTGTTCGCCAGCGTCGACCTGGCCGGGGAAGGGGGGCTGGCCACCCGCGGCGTGCTGACCTTCGGCGCCGGGCGCGCCTCCAAGCTCGATCATGTCGACCTGCCGGCGCCCGTGACGCCCGCGCCGGAAGCCTGCGACCTCTTCATCCCCGAGGGGGCGGGGCCGGCCTTCGCGCGCCAGTTCGAGTTCCGCTACGTGGCCGGCGGTCGCCCCTTGAGCGGCGGGCCGCCGGACTTCCTGGTGTGGATCCGTCACCGCGACCCGGCCGCCCGGTCGCTGGCGGCCATGGTCGCCCTGGCCGACGCCCTGCCGCCGCCGGCGCTGTCGGTGTTCGACCAGTTCGCGCCGATCTCGACCATGACCTGGTCGATGGACGTGCTGGGCGATGCGCCGGAGGATGACGGCTGGCGGCTGATGAGCAGCCGGGCCGAGACCATCCGCGACGGCTATTCGGCCCAGGCCATGACCCTGTGGAGCCGGGACGGGACGCCGCTGATCGCCGCCCGCCAGACGGTGGCGGTGTTTCTCTGACGCACGCCGGGGTGAGGGGCGAGGGCATTGCCTCGCCCCGTCGACTGCGGCTAAGGAGAACGCCCGTTCGCGAACACGCGTCGGCGCGCCGGTTTAGCTCAGCGGTAGAGCAGCGGTTTTGTAAACCGAAGGTCGGGGGTTCAATCCCCTCAACCGGCACCAGTTTCCCCACCCAGTCGTGAGCCGGATCCGGCGGGCGCCGCCCGCCGATGCACGGCCGCGCGTCGATCTCGTCGCTAATTCATTCGTTCACGGAGCGTTGTTCGGGTAAGTTGTGTCTTACTTGCCGATCGCGCGGGCCAGATCGTTGCGCCAAGGCGCTCGAGTAAGATTATATATTGTTGTTATTCTAGTTCGATTTTATGCAGTAATTGCAGTCCTCAAGCTGTGGCCAGATTAGGCACAACGTCGAGTGTCGTGAAAAATTCAAGCAATAGCGCCGGTTTTTTATAGCCCCGCCGTAACTTCGCGGCGTAGGCAGCGCCCCTATAATTTACAGGGGATAGACCTATGAACCATCGCCACACTTGGCTTGCTCTGTCGGTGAGCGGCCTTGCGCTGCTGGCCAGCGCGCCGGCCCTGGCCCAGCAGGCGCCGGCGGCCGACGCCACGATCACCGAGGAGATCGTCGTCACCGCCCAGCGCCGCAGCGAAAACATCCGCGACGTGCCGTTCGCCGTCACCGCCCTGGGCGGCAAGACCCTGGCGGCCGTCTCGGCCGGCGGCGGCGACGTGCTGTCGCTCTCGGCCCGCGTGCCCAGCCTGCAGATCGAAAGCTCGAACGGCCGCTACGCCCCGCGCTTCTACATCCGGGGCCTCGGCAACGTGGACTTCGACTTCAACGCCTCGCAGCCGGTGTCGGTCGTGCTCGACGACGTGGTGCTCGAGAACGTCTTCCTGAAGGGCTTCCCGCTGTTCGACGTCGAGCAGCTGGAAGTGCTGCGCGGCCCGCAAGGCACGCTGTTTGGCCGCAACACCCCGGCCGGCGTGGTCAAGATCGACACCGCCAAGCCGACCGACAGCTTCGGCGGCTTCGGCTCGGTGGCCTATGGCAACCTGGGCGCGGTGCGGGCCGAGACGGGCGTGACCATCCCGGTCAATGACACCCTGTCGGTGCGCGTGGCCGGCCTGTGGAACCATCGCGACGACTGGGTCAACAACGCCTACAACCCCTCGTTCGCCGGCGACGGCGACGACCTGGGCGGTTTCGACGACGTCGCCGCCCGCGTTCACGTGGCCTTCAAGCCGACCGAGCGCCTGTCGACCCTGCTCACCCTGCAGGCCCGCGACTACATCGGCACCGGCACGCTCAACCGCGCCAACGTGCTGACCAAGGGCTCCAACGAGCTGAACGGCAACTTCGACCGCGACACGGTCTATTACGACGGCGGCCGCAACAACCCGCAGAAGCAGCACACCACCTCGCAGAGCCTGCAGGCGGCCTACGACTTCGGCCCGGTCACCCTGACCGGCGTGGTCAGCGCCTATCAGGGCCGCTCGTCGGGCGACGGCGACATCGACGGCGGCGTGGCCTCGGCCGCGGCGACCGCGCCCTACAAGACGCCGTTCAACTCCGAGACCGGCACCCTGTCGAGCGACCTGGACCAGAAGACCATCGAAGTCCGCCTGGCCTCGAACGGGGACACTCGCTTCGGCTGGCAGGTCGGCGCGTTCTTCTGGGACGAGCGTTTCAACCTCGTCTCAGGCACCTTCAACGGCGTCGGCGGCCTCGCCCCGATCGTCGTGGGCGACGTCGTCCAGCGTTCGGAATCCTGGTCGGTGTTCGGCCAGGCCAACTACAAGGTCACCGACGCCCTGAAGATCACCGGCGGCCTGCGCTATACCGAGGACAGCCGCGACTTCTCGGGCGACCGGATCATCCCGGCCGGCAGCACCAGCACGGCCCGTCCGCTGTACGACGTGCGTCGTTCGGTCGGCGACGAGCAGGTCAGCTGGGACCTGAGCGCGCTCTACGAGGTCAATGGCGATCTCAACGTCTTCGCTCGCGTCGCCAAGGGCTATCGCGGTCCCTCGCTCCAGGGCCGCATCACCTCGTCGGACATCATCACGGCCGCCAATTCGGAAACCGTGATGTCGTACGAGGCCGGCCTGAAGTCGCGTCTGTGGGAAGGGCGCGCGCGCCTGAACGCCACGGCCTACTACTACGAGGTCAGCGACCCGCAGTTCACGGCGATCGGCGGCGAGGGCAACTTCAACCAGCTGATCAACGCCGACAAGGGCGTGGGCTACGGCCTCGAGATCGACGGCGACGTCTATCTGGGCGCCGGCTTCAGCCTGGCCGGCGGCTTCGCCTACAATCACACCGAGATCAAGGACAAGGACCTGCTGGTCGCCTTCTGCGGCGCCAACTGCACCGTGACCGATCCGATCGTGACGGTGGGAACGACGCGCCGCGCCAACATCGACGGCAACCCGTTCCCCCAGGCCCCGAAGTACACGGCCAACATCACGCTGAACTACGTGCATGGCCTGCGTAACGGGACCGAGCTCTTCGCCTCGACGGACTGGGTGCTGCAGAAGGACTTCAACCTGTTCCTCTACGAGTCGGTCGAGTTCATGCAGGACACCAGCTTCGAGGGCGGCGCCCGCGCGGGCTGGCGTGATCCGGTCAAGGGCCTGGAGGCGGCGGTCTATGTCCGCAACCTGACCGACGAGGCCAATGTCATCGGCGCGATCGACTTCAACAACCTGACCGCCTTCGTCAACGAACCGCGCACCTACGGCGTGCAGGTGACGAAGCGATTCTAAGGCTGACGGTCCCGGCGGCGCTCTTTCGAGCGCCGCCGGTGATCCGGGATTCGTCCCGATCTGCGATTTCCGGCGCCCAAGGCGCGCCGAAGCGGCGTCTTTCCGACGGCCGATTCCCGCCGAGGCCGGCGGATGACCCGATTTTCCATTCCCTGTTTCTCCGTTTCGCCGCCTGACGCTCTTTCGCGGGCGAGGGGAGGGGGCTTCGTTCGTCCATATGCAGCGGGCTTTTCGGGCGGTTCGCGAAGAAAATCGTCAAAGTGCGTTTCGGTGCGCTTGACTCAAAAAGGGCTCCCGCATAAACACCGCCCTCCCGACGCGGCCCGCCGCTTCGGGGGCTCATTCGAAGCTCTCTCTTCTTTCCGAGGCGCTGAACTCCATTCGGCGCCGCGGAGCGGTTCGGCCTCCTTCGAGGCGGAACGGTCCGGAAAAGAAAGTTGAAAATAGAGTTTGACAAAATGAGGCGCTGGTTTAAATAGCCGCCTCCGCCGACACCGGGCGCTAAACGGTGGGGCCGCTCCCCGGTTACGGAGGCGGCTTAGAGCTCCGGCTCTGGTCTTTGACCTTGTTGA
>Ga0247823_10002689_pt1 | contig 14584 bp, 5 predicted proteins | sample 13C_PalmiticAcid_2_FD_192426 | JGI IMG/M metagenome (GOLD analysis project Ga0247823, IMG submission 192426) | Soil microbial communities from agricultural site in Penn Yan, New York, United States - 13C_PalmiticAcid_Day30 | ecosystem: Environmental > Terrestrial > Soil > Agricultural land...
GCTCGGAAGCAACCCGCAACATGCCCGCGCCGCTGCGCGACCGCCACCTGCAGACCGCGCTCGACGCCTTGTCCGATTGGCAGCCCCAGCTCGAAACCATCGCAAAGGACCGTGCCCTAGCCTTGCTGCAAGACCATCGCCGCGTGCGCGAAGCAGCAGAAGGACGCGGCAGCTATCAGGTCACGGCCAGCCTGCCGGTCGATGTGATGGGGCTGTATGTGCTGCTACCCGATGCGGCAGCAGCTTCCACCGCCATGGGAGCCTGAGACCATGGCCAAGCGAACCATTCATCAGCTCGCCTACCGCGCCATCCGCATCGAAGGGGGGCTCATCCCCGCCGAAGAACTCACCCGCCTGACCCTGCTCGCCGACCCCAAGGCCAGCGAGCAGACCGAAGCACAGTACCGCATCGCCAAGGGCCTGAAGCTGCGCGACGAAATCGCCCGCGACTTCAAGATTGCGCTGAACCTATGGCACGACTTTCAAGCGCTTCGCAAGCGCCAAGACGTGCAGGCGCACGACGTCACCGTGCGCGAATGGCTGCTGCCGTTGCTGCGCGACGTGCTGCACTTCCACGACGCCGCTCCCAGTCCGGCAATCGACCATGCCGGCCACCAGTACGCCATCGGCCACGCTGCCAGCAAAGGCCGCGTGCCGCTGGTGTTCTCCGGCTTCGACCAGCCGCTGGATGCGGCGGCTGAACGCTTCGGTGAAACCAATCCGGACACCGGCCGCACCCGTCGTCGCAGCCCCTTCATGCTGGCGCAGGAGGCTCTCAATGCCAGCGACGCCTCGCTCTGGGCCATCGTAAGCAATGGACTGACGCTGCGCATCCTGCGCGACAACGCAAGCCTCACCCGCCCGGCCTACATCGAGGTCGACCTCGAGGCGCTCTTCACTGAGGAGCTGCTGGCCGACTTCAGCGCCTTCTGGCTGCTGGCCCATGCTTCGCGATTTGGTACCGCCGACACGCCGCCCACCGATTGCCCGTGGGAGCGTTGGCGCGCCGCCGGACAGCAGGCCGGTGTCACCGTGCGCGGCAAGCTGCGCTACCAGGTGGCCGAGGCGCTGCGGGCGCTGGGCACGGGCTTCCTCTTACACCCGGCCAACGGCGCCCTACGCTCCGAGCTGCAGAGCACCGAGGATGGCTACGACCGCCAGGCCTTCTTCGAAGAACTGCTGCGTCTGGTCTACCGCCTCATCTTCCTGGCCACGGTGGAAGACCGACGCGACCGGGGGACGGGCGAACGCCTGGTCTTTGCCCCCGACGCCAGCGACGAGGCCAAGGACCGCTACCTGTCCGGCTATTCGCTGACCTGGCTGCGCGAGCGCGCCGTGCGCCGCAGCCAGCACGACCGCCATGCCGACTTGTGGCAGGCGCTGAGCATCACCTTCGGCGCCTTGGGGACCGGTGAATCCGCTCTGGGTCTGCCCGCACTGTGCGGCCTGTTCGATGCCGACCAGTGCCCGCGCCTGGACGCCGCCCAACTCGATAACCGCCATCTGTTGGCCGCCGTGTTCCAACTCGGCTGGTTCCGTGCCGACGGCGGCCTCTCGCGCGTCAACTACCGCGATATGGGGCCTGAGGAGCTGGGCAGCGTCTACGAAAGCCTACTGGAGTTGGTGCCCGACCTGCAGGGCCTGGCATCGCCCGCCACGGCGCGCCTGGCCTTCGTCGGCGACGACCAGAGCGACGCCAGCACCAAAGGCAACACCCGCAAGCTGACCGGCAGCTATTACACGCCTGACAGCCTGGTGCAGGAACTCATCAAGAGCGCGCTGGAGCCCGTCATCGCGCAGACAGTGAAGGCCAACCCGGAGCAACCGGTTCGGGCGCTACTCGCGCTCACCGTGTGCGACCCCGCCTGCGGCAGCGGCCACTTCCTGCTCTCCGCCGGCCGGCGACTGGCCGACGAGGTGGCGCTGCACCGTGCTGCAGCCGAGCGCGAAGGCGGTGCCCCTACGCCTGCCGACTACCGCCACGCGCTGCGCGACGTGGTGGGCCACTGCCTCTACGGCGTGGACAAAAACCCGATGGCCATCCAGCTTGCCAAGACGGCGCTGTGGCTGGAGGCCTACTCGCCTGACCGGCCACTGAGCTTCGTGGACCATCACCTGCGCGTAGGCGACGCGCTGCTGGGCGTGATGGACCCCAAGGTGCTGGAAGACGGCATCCCCGACGAGGCCTACACCGCGCTCTCGGGCGACGACAAGGCCGTGGCCAGCGCCCTGAAGAAGCAGAACAAGGCAGACCTGAAAAGCTGGCGTCAGATTGCTGGCGGCGACCTGCTCACGCAAGCGGGTCTGGCCGCGCAGGCCGTCAGCGTCGAGACCTTGGACGACGACACCCCCGAGCACCTCGCCGCTAAACGCCAGGCCTGGGCCGCGGCGCAGGCCCAAGCGCAGCGGAGCTCCTTCGCGCGGCTGGCCGACACCTACGTGGCCGCCTTTCTGGCACGGAAGCTGGCTGGGGCCGGCGACGTGGTGCCGCTCTCGGGCCACCTGTGGGGTGTATTGAGCGGTCAGGCGCCCAAGGCCGAGCTGGAGGCTGCCGCCCAGGCTTTGTGTCATCAGCACGGCGTCTTTCACTGGTGGCTGGCCTTCCCGCAGGTCGCAGCGGCCGGCGGCTTCAGCGTGATGTTGGGAAACCCGCCGTGGGAGCAGCTGCAGCTTAGCGAGGAGGAGTTCTTTGCATCTCGCTCCCCATCCGTTGCTGTCCTTGCAGGCGACAAGCGCAAGAGGGCAATTGCCAGCCTTGAGCAAGCTGCACCGTGGCTGTGGGAACAGTTCCGTGCGGCCAAGCGGCAAAGCGACGCCGCGAACCTTTACTTTAGAGCGGGCGGTCGCTTTCCGCTGGCCGCACGCGGAAAGCTAAATACGTACGCACTGTTCGCGGAAGCGTTCCAGCAAAGCATTGCGCCACACGGAATGGCTGGCTTCATCGTACCCACGGGAATTGCCACGGATGACTCGACAAAGGCGTACTTGCAGCATCTTGTCGAGTCGCGGCGCCTGTTCTCCTACTTCGGCTTTAAGAACGAGCGATTCCTGTTCCCGCGGCCTGTTGAGCACACGGTGACATTCGGCCTTCTTACTATCGGCGGCAACCGAGTCGAGGCCAAGCAGATGCAGTTCTGCTGGTATGCCTATTCGGTGCCAGAGATGCAAGACATGCGCCGACGCATTGTCATGACTACCGAGGAGATGGTTGCCGTCAATCCGAACACCAGGACTGCCCCGGTATTCCGTACGAGCAGAGACGCGGAGCTGACCAAGAAGCTCTACCGCGCAGCGCCCGTGCTCGTCGCCGAGTGCGCGATGGACGATGCTGGAAATGTGCTGCGGCCCGAGGTGAACGGGTGGGGCATTTCGTTCTCCCAGGGGTTGTTCAACATGACCAGCGATAGCGGACTGTTCTTCGACACACCCGCCGCGCTCGGTCAGCTCAAGCGCTTGCCGCTGTACGAGGCCAAAATGATTCACCAGTTCGACCACCGCTGGGCAACCTACGTGGACGCCGCAGGTGGTGCGGCCGGCGAGGTAGAAACCGCCAACGTAAGCGACGCACAGAAGGCCAACCCTGGGGGCACCGTGCGCCCGCGCTACTGGGTGGACGAGCGCGAGGTGCTGGCCCGCATCGCCCGCGTGCCCACGCGCGTGGCGCGTGCGTGGCTCGCGCTGCATGCGGCATGCGAGGCGCCCGACGCCACTGCCCTGGACGCCGCGCTGGCCGACTTGCTGCTCGCGCTGGCCCAGTGGGTGGCCGGTGAGTTGTTCCACCGCGCGTCCGGTCCAATGCCTGCAGCCGATGGCTGGGCACCGACGCATGCCCACCCCCACATCGCGCCCACCGAGGTGCAGCTCAAGACTCGCTTCCCGCGCCTGAACGACGTGCTGCGCGGCGAAGGCCTGACGACCAAGAAGGCCCTGGCGGACTTCCCCAAGTGGGCGATGCAAGACCGAGGCGCCCGTTTGGACGACGACGAACTAGCCGCCCTGCACGAGGCTTTGCGTGTGAATGCGTTGGCGGAGGCGCTGCAGACGCTGCTTGACCAGTGGATGGACCACCGCAGCCCGCGGTGGCTAATGGGCTGGCGTCGAAACGCGCGGACAACTGACGAGCGAACCACCATCGCCACCACCATGCCACGAACGGCACAAGGCGACAGTGTTTTCCTCTTCTCGTTCACCCGTGTCACGCCGCCGGAAGCTTCCGCAGCTTTTCTCGGTTGCCTGAACTCACTTCCGTTTGACTTCGTTGCACGCCAGAAGGTCGGCGGAATCAACTACAGCTTCTACTTCATGAAGCAGCTCCCCGTGCTGCCACCCGAGCGCTACACCCCCACCGACCTCGCCTTCATCGTCCCCCGCGTCCTCGAACTCACCTACACGGCGCACGACCTACAGCCCTGGGGCCAGGACCTCGCCGCCTACGACCCACGCCCCGCCGCCGAGCAGGGCCAGCCCTTCGCCTGGAACCCCGAGCGTCGGGCTTGGTTGCGCGCCGAACTCGACGCCTACTACGCCCGCCTTTACGGTCTCACCCGCGATGAACTGCGCTACATCCTCGACCCTAAGGACGTGATGGGCGCCGACTACCCCAGCGAGACCTTCCGGGTGCTGAAGGAGGGCGAGATTAGGACGTACGGTGAGTACCGGACGCGCAGGTTGGTTCTGGAGACGTGGGACCAGCAGGCCAGCATGTCGTCCGCGGCGCAGGCAGTGCCCGTTTCGTACTCCGAGCACGGGATGATTCGCAATGCCGAGGAAGGCCGCCTGGCCGGCCTGGTGACGGCACTGGTCGCTGAGCGAACGGAAGGCAGCGCGCTTGTGGACATCCAATCAGCGGTCGCTGCGTTGGCAGCGGCAGCGCACTACCTCGCCCCTGGCGACGGCGCACGCTTCGATGCCCTGCTAGGTTCGCTCGGAATTGCAGACGTGGCGCCGCTCCTGAACCGCATCCTGCCCATCGTGCAACGCCTGGTTGGCGCAGATGTGCTCGTACGTTCAACCCGGGATGGCGAGGTCTTATATGTACGCAGCGCCGGCGCGCCACCAAGCGATGTCATTCAGCAGCCAGAGCATCCGGAAGCTGCTCGGCTTCTATGGCTTTCAGAGAGTCGGCGCCTAGCGTCAGACGCCAATAGGAGCCGGGCAGCGCCCGCAAACCCCAAGGCAACCGGTACACACTAAGAGGACGCTATGTTGACCTGGCTCATGGGTAGTAAACCGGTCCGCAAGCAGCCCAGGTTATGGGTTGAAACGATGTGGTTGGTCGAATCCCGTGAGCCCTTGGTAGTCACGCGCACTATTGACCTGCACGCTGGGCTGAACATCGTCTGGGCCAAGGAGTCCGCCTCGAACGAAGCCTCGGGGTTGGCCAGTGCAGGCCACGGCGTGGGAAAGACTTCGCTGTGCCTGTTGCTGAGGTACGTACTGGGTGACGACGCGCCGGCCATCGCCACTCTGCGGAGCAAGGCTGCAGGCGGCTTTCCCAAAGGCGGGGTGGCAGCGAAGGTCCATGTGGATGGCGCCGTCTGGTTGGTCTTCCGGCCGTACGGCCTGTACAGCCACTCCGCGGCCGCCCAATGCGACGCGTTAGACCAGTTGCTCGATGGCACCGCGCCGCACGACTTCGACGGCTACGGTCGCGCGCTGGAGCAGTCCTCGATTGGCCGGCTTGCGGCCCGCTCCCTGCCAGGGACAAATCAGCCGCTCGAGTGGCGCCATCTGCTGGCCTGGTGCATCCGGGAGCAGCGAACCCGATTCGACGGCTTCTACCACTGGCGTGAAGGCGAAGGCCTGGGCTTCAAGCGGTCACGGCGAGACCCGCCACTGCTTGTCAGCTCAGTGTTGGGCCTGGTGGACCAGGAACTGGACCAGTTGTTGCGCGACATCGAGGCCAAGCAGAAGCAAGTCGAACAGTGCAAGGAGCGTATCCCCGAGCTCGAACGGGCACCGGCCTTCGCATTGGCCCATGCCGACCGCCAACTGCGCCTGCGGGTTCGGGCAGAAGAGGACGAGCCCGTCTTCGCCGCAACGGTCGGTGACTCCGTCGAGTCTCGCGTTCAAGCAACCCTGGAGGCCGCCGAGCAGGACGAGAGCCGATGGGAGAGCGAGGTAGCGCAGGCAGAAGCAGCCCTCGCAGCGGAACAGGTACGCCTGCATGAGCTGACCAAGGCGCGCGACCTGGCGAAGCTGGATGCCGACATCGCCAAATCCCTGGTCGAGGCGAAGCAAGAGGACTTCGAACGGCTGACCAAGGCTCGAGACCGGTTGGCTGGCCTGGAGGGGCGATGCGACCCGGGGAACATCGAGTTCAGCGCGTGCGAGCATGTCCAGAAGAACAAGAGCACCGTCAACATGACCTGGTTCCAGGACGGCCGGCAGGCCGATGCAGACGTTTCATTGTTCGCCGCACGCCATCAGGCCAGCAAAGGCGCGTTCGACAGGGCCGAAAGAGCGGTCTCTGAGCAAGAGCAGCTCATTTCCAAGAAGAAGGCTGACCTTCGCCGACTGCGTGTTCGCGTCGCCACCAGTGAGAGCGCTCGGACGTTCTTGAAGCAATCCTGGGACGAACTTCAGCTGAAGCGCACCCAAAGAGCCCAGGGCGGTGACACAGCCGAACTGGTGGAGGCTCGGAAGCAACTTCGGGAGTTCGAAGCAGCGCTGGATTCACTTCGCACGGCCGAGGTCAGCCGCCGGTCCCGGCAATCGTCGAGGGTCGATGCCATCAAGGCCCTGACGGCAGCTGTCTCGACCAGGCTTCTCGGTGCCACAGGACACGCTCGGTTTGCTCCAGGGCACGAGGTGCGCCCCTTCGAAGTGGCGCGCGGTGGCGAGGCCTATCAGGTGCTGGAAGTGCTGCTCGGCGACATCGTGTGCCTGCTCGATTCAGCCATATCTGACGCCAGCAATCACCCAGGCTTTATGGTTCACGACTGCCCGAGAGAGGCCGACATGAGCGAACTCCTGTACCGGGAGTTTTTTCTCACTGCGGCCGAAGCGGCAGAGCAGCTTGGCAAACATGGCACGGTGCCGTTTCAGTTCATCGTCACGACGACTTCTGCGCCGCCCGATGAACTCAGCGGAGCACCACACGTCGTCCTAGAACTGGCGCCGGGTGCGGATGAGGCGCTCTTGTTCAAGCGACAGCTTGCGCCTGAACTGCCGGGGTTTGATTTGGCTTAATTTCCCTGTGCCCCTGGGGAGCTTGACGAAGCGAGCACAACAAGAACGAAACATGAGCCTGATTCAAGAGAAGTACCTGCACCTCGCCCCTCGGCTGGAGTACCTAAGCGACCCGGTCGTTCTATCGCTGGCATGGAAGAAGGCGTCCGCCTACGTCCGCAGGCACAACTGGTATGCCGATACGCTGGAGTTGGACAGCTCCGGGCTCGACCTGGAAGGGCTGACTCAGGCATGGGCGGCCGAGCTTGACTCAGGGGCGTTCAAGCCCGGGCCTGCACGACTGGTACCTGCGCCGAAGAATGGCCGGTGGGGCTTCCACCCTGACTTTCCGGGAGGTTGGGGTCCAGTTCCAACGGATGACGGCAAGGCCAGCACCGAACCGGTGCCGCTTCGACCGTTGGCACACCTCGGCGTTCGGGAGCAAACCGCCGCGGCGGCCATCATGCTGTGCTTGGCCGATTGCGTCGAGTCCGCCCAGGGCAACCCTGGTGTCAACTCCATCGGCGCTCAAGCCATGGGCGTCTTCAGCTATGGCAACCGGTTGTACTGCCAATGGTCGGCTGACGACAAGGTCGCCCGCTTTGCCTGGGGCAGTGCAGACACATACAGCCGCTACTACCAGGACTATCAGCGCTTTGTCGCCCGCCCTCGCGAAGTTGCCTCCGCACTGGAAGCCGACGCCAACTCTCGTGGCGAGCGCATCTTTGTCGTCAAGCTGGACCTGAGCTCTTTCTTTGACGGCATCGACATCGAGACGCTCGTCGCCAAGCTTCGTGCAGAGTACGCCAGGTTCAGGAAGGCCGTGCCCAGCCAGCGCCCGGACGACAAGAAGTTCTGGGAAGCCGCCGTACGGATTCTCAAGTTGGAATGGGCTCCCGCCGACAACGAACTCGCGTACTTGTTGAAGGGTGGAAACCTTCCGCGGGGACTGCCGCAGGGCCTGATGGCGAGTGGCTTTCTCGCCAATGCCTACTTGCTTGATTTAGACCGAGCCATGGGCCGGGCCTGCATCCAAGGCCATCACATTGACGTCGGAGAGGTTCGTGTCACCGTTCACGACTACTGTCGCTACGTGGATGACTTGCGGCTGGTTGTCGCGGCGGATGCCGACGTTGCGCCGTCCCAGTTTGAGGCAGCAGTGGCTTCGTGGGTGCAGGCGGAGTTGGACAAATCCATCGGGGCAAATGGTGGCAAGGGTAGCTTGCGCCTCAATGAGAAGAAGACCGAGAGCGAGCTGCTGACGCATGTGGCCGGGGCGACGGGCGTTGCGGCACGGATGCGCCAGGTTCAGCAACAACTCAGCGGGCCATTCGACTTGTCGTCCCTTGAAGAGCTGGAAACGGCGTTGAACGGACTCTTGTCGATGGCCGAGGCGGAGTCTGCTGACGCCAGAAGGCGGCCCGCTGGCGAACTGCCGCGACTTGCCGTGGTGTCGCGACCGCCCATGGACGTCCGCGACGACACCCTGACCCGGTTCGCGGCGTTCCGGCTTTGCAAGTCGCTAAGGCATCGGAGACTGCTGGTGGACCTGAGCGAGACGCTTGAGGGCAAGACGGCAGGTGACCTGCTCCGGCAGGACATTGAACTCACTGCTCGACGTTTGGTTGGCTCCTGGGCGGAGAACCCTTCCTTGGTTCAGGTGCTGCGGTACGCATTTGACCTCTTTCCAAGTCCTGACTTGCTGCAGGACGTGCTCGACGCGCTCGACAGGAAGCTGCAGCTCGCGGAGCAGTTCCCTGACCAGACCGCGGTCGCGTGGTATGTGCTGGCCGAACTGTTTCGCGCAGCAGCCACCGAGACGGGCAAACGCTGGGCGAACGACGAAGGGTTTGTGGCGGGTGACGTCGAGGCGTATCGGGGAAACCTGGCTGCTTATGCGGAAGGGCTGCTGCAGGTCGGAGATAGTCCTTGGTACGTTCGCCAGCAGGCCGCTCTGCTCTTGGCCACTCTGAACTCGCCGACTCGCTTGGTGGGCGGCGAGGTCGAGCTATCTCGGTACCGGGCGCTGCACGACTACCTCGAAGGAACGGTAACTGTCGAAGTGCTTCGCGAGCAGGATGTGCTAGGTAGCGCCGTCATCGGCTATCAGGTCACAGGCGACGCCAAGCACTTCGGGCGATGGCTGAAGAAGTTTTCAGCGGTTGTTGGCAAGAGCGGTGCGGGTCGCGCTTTCGAGCTCATCTACAGGGGCAGTTCTACGCTTTTCGATGCCATCACGACACCAGGCGCAGGTGCTACGGCAAGGGCGAAGGGCCTTCTTGGCCGTGAGCTGGCGATGCACGTGGACTCGCGCTGGGGAGTTCCAGCAGCCCCGTTGTCGTCTACGTGGATTCCACTGAGTCGGGTCATCACTCATCCCACGCACCCCTTCCGACATGAGAACGCCCTGCTGAGGCTTGCTAGCGGCGTCGCGGGTCTTCCTACATGGGCCGAGCAAGGCGAACGCATGTACACGGTGTTCGACCTCGACCTGAAGTGCGCCGACTGGCAGCAGCTTGATGACCCGGACGGCCCTGAGCTTGACGTACGTCTGACACCAACCTCTGCTGCTCGATATGGCCCCCGGCAAAAGACGCCTGCCTGGTGCCGATACGAGCGGGCGTGGCAATACGCACTCGGCGCCATCTTGCGCGCCGCAGCGGTGGGCAGCAATGACTTCACCTTGGGGTGGCGCGTCGGCATTGACGAAATCGGCTGGTACCGTGGGTTGCCCAGCACAAGTGCTCGACGCCGACTCGGCATGCTGCACACATCCCAGGCCCTGGGCGGCAGCGTATCGTCGGTCACACCATGGTTCAGCGGCATGTTGAGCGCGCTGCTGCGCTGGCCAGGAATTGACGACTGGGCTGATGCACACGACGCCGACCGGATAGACACCACGGCCGAGTTGCTTGTCGTCCTCGAACGGCGGGTTGACTTTCAGCGACGGCTGTACGGACGAAGCTCCGGTTCACCGGTATACCGTTACCCCGTTTCATGGCAGTTGCGAGACACACGAACCTTGCGAATCGCCGTGGTACAGGGTCTTTTGCCCGCCTTCGTGGATTTCAAGGACGGCCTCACTGAACTGGACAAGTCCCCGTACCGAACAAGGCATCGGAACCACACGGCATCGCTCCTTCGCTTGGCGGCCAAGAAGCTCGGGGCCTACGAAAGCCTGCACGGCAAACCTCGCAAGCCGGTCGTTGACTTGGTCGTACTGCCTGAGTACGCAGTCCACGTTGACGACCAAGACCTACTGCGCGCGTTCTCGGACGAAACAGGCGCCATGCTTCACTACGGCCTGCTCGGTGCGAAGCATCCTGACAACGGTGACCACACCAATGCGTCCCGATGGCTCATTCCGGCACGCACGCCCCGGCGCCGCGCTTGGATTGAGGTCGACCAGGGTAAGCTTCATCTGACGGATGAAGAGGTGAATCTCGGCGTCGCGCAGTGGTGTCCGTACCGGGTGGTTGTTGAGCTTCAGCTCGATGCCGCGACCGCGTATCGGATGGTGGGCGCCATCTGCTATGACGCAACAGACCTTGCATTGGCTGCTGACCTCAAGAACGAGTCGCATCTGTTCCTGGTGCCGGCGCTGAACAAGGACACCAAGACCTTCGACAGCATGGCGGCGGCGTTGCGGTATCACATGTACCAACACGTCGTCATCTGCAATACCGGCGAGTTTGGCGGCTCCACAGCGCAGGCTCCCTACGACGAGGAGCACCGTCGTACCATTTCCCACGCGCATGGCGCTGGCCAGATTGCAGTGTCCGTGTTTGAGGTGAAGGTTGACGACTTCGGGCCTGAACTCTTAGCGGTGAAGACGACATCGACCAAGTCGGTCAAGAAGCGCCTGGGGAAAACTCCCCCCGCCGGCCTGCGGAGACGAATCTAGGTGAGGACTCCCACATGACTGACACGCTCTTCAAAGAAGTCCACTACTCGCTGGGCGGACTCATCAGCGACATCGGCCTCGGCCGTATAGGCCTGCCCGACATTCAGCGCCCGTTTGTTTGGGCCAATGCCAAGGTTCGCGACTTGTTCGATTCGATGTACCGAGGCTACCCGGTCGGCTACTTTCTGTTCTGGCAGACAGGCGCTGAGGGCGTTGACACGAAGGTCATCGGTGATTCAAACAAGCAGAAAGCGCCGTCGTTACTCATCGTGGACGGGCAGCAGCGACTGACGTCACTGTATGCAGTCATCCGGCGCGAGGCGGTGCTGCGCGAGAACTTCGAACGCGAGCACATCCGCATCGCGTTCCGACCGCAAACCGGCACCTTTGCCGTGCCAGACGCTACGACCGAGCGGGACCCCGAGTACATCCTCGACATTTCCGAGGTATTCAACCGGCCGACGCACAGGACCATTGGCGAGTACCTGAAGCGCTTGACGGCTGCGCGCGAAGTGTCGGAGGCCGAGGAAGAGAAGGTGGCCGATGCTATCGGCAGGTTGGCCGGGCTAACGAACTTCCCGTTCATCGCACTGGAGCTGTCACAGCAGTGCACCGAGGAACAGGTGGCTGACGTTTTCGTTCGCATCAACAGCGAGGGCAAGAAGCTCAATCAATCAGACTTCATCCTGACGCTGATGTCGGTGTTCTGGGATGACGGCCGCACCGAGCTGGAGAAGTTCTGTCGTGCCGCGCGGCAACCGGCGCCCGCTGGGCAGGCCAGCCCGTTCAACCAGATTTTCCAGCCGGACCCAGACCACCTGTTACGAGTCGACGTCGGTGTGGCCTTTCGGCGAGCGCGACTCGAGCACGTTTACTCCCTGCTGCGCGGTAAGGACTTAGCCAGCGGCGAGGTAAGCCCCGAGCAACGCAACAGCCAGTTCAAAAAGCTACGCGATGCCCAGGGTCGCGTGCTGAACTTGACCTACTGGGCGGACTTTCTCAATGTCATCCGGGCTGCTGGCTACCGAAGCGAGAAGACCATCAGCTCGGTCAATGCGCTGGTGTTCGCCTATCAACTCTACCTACTAGGCCGGACCGAGTACAACGTGGAGGGCTTCAAGCTCCGCAACGCCATCGCACGCTGGCTGTTCATGTCGCTGCTCACCGGCCGCTTCACCTCATCGCCTGAGTCTCGTATGGAGCAGGACTTGGCCGAGTTGCGCGAGCTGAAGTCGGCAGACCAGTTCCTTAGCCGTTTGGCCACGGTGGAGTCGGCCTCGCTGACGGATGACTACTGGACCAAGACATTGCCGCTGGACCTGGCGACCTCAGCTGGCCGAAGTCCGGCCCTCTTCGGTTTCTACGCAGCACAGACCCTCCTCGGCGCTCGCGCTTTGTTCTCGCAGAGCCCTGTCGTCGACCTTCTGGACCCGCCCGCGCTCGGTCAGAAGAAGGCGCTCGAACGGCACCACCTTTTCCCGAAGCAGTATCTGAAGAAGCAGGGCATCGACAGTGTCCGGGACATCAACCAGATTGCCAACTACGCGCTGGTGGAGTGGGACGACAACATCGCCATCTCCGACGCCCCACCCTCACAATACTGGAGCAAGTATGCCGAGCGCTTCGATGCGGAGACGCTCGCAGCCATGATGCAGTGGCACGCTTTGCCCGCTGAGTGGTGGACGATGAGCTACGAGCAGTTTCTTGCAACTAGAAGACCGCTCATTGCCGACGTCATCCGGCGCGGATATGCGAAGCTGGCATCGTCAACAAGCCCATGAGCCCTCTGGAACGACTCCGCATCGAGAAAGCGGCCTCGGACTGCGGATTTGAGATGACGCCGCTGGAATGTGAAGGCGGGCTTGAGCTGCGGTCCGCCCACTTCCCCGAGGCGGTTGTGGTTCGTTCGGTCGGTGACCTGGTCTTCGAAGTCGCCTCCCCGGCTGGACTTGCGCTCAACGCGGTGGATTCGCATCTACCCGTCAATGCCCAAGGCTACGAAGAGCTGTACGAGCTGCTTCGCATGGCAGCGTCGCGAGGGCGCACGCTACCAAACCGTGTTGCCGATGCGTTCCGTCAGGCGACTGCCGACATGCCCCGGACCACCGAGGTTGACCGTGTCGTTGTGGCGAGAGTGGGCCAGACCATGTTCCGAGCCGCTCTGTTCGACTACTGGCAAGGCCGATGCTGTGTCACCGGGCTGGAAGTGCCGGAGCTGCTACGCGCCTCGCACATCAAGCCCTGGGCGAGCTGCGGACAAGACAACGAGCGCCTTGATGTTTTCAATGGGTTGCTCCTAGCGCCGCACCTGGACGCTATGTTCGATGCGGGCTGGATGACCGTGGCGCTTGACGGTGCAGTCGAAATCTCGCCGGCCCTTTCCGCACAGGCGCGTCAGACGCTCGGGGTGGCTCTGCCACTCAAGGTTCATCGAATCCGAGCCGAGCACGCGCCGTACCTTGCCTTTCACAATCACCACGTCTACCGACGCGGCCTGTAGCTTGGCTCATGCGTATGAACGGCCCGTTTTGCACTACTCAGCCATCAAAGCGAATCGACTGGGCGTTGTAGTGATGAACCCAGTCCACCTCGCCAAACTCGATTGCCCGCTCAAGGTCCAGCACCAGCTGCATCTCGTCGACAGGCACCGGGCTCTGACGACGGGATGCCTCGACCCTTGACCGAAGGCCCTGATGCTCAGCCAGCACTTTCGCCGCTTCAGAGCGTCGAGCCACCCTGAAATCGTGCCATGACGGCGCAGGTGTTGCATATCCTGCGGCCTCCCACGCCTTGGCGATATAGCGGCAGGCTGCGCGAGGCGACGGCTCCAGTTCGGTCGAATCGGAAAGCAGATAGGCAGCCTTCGTCGCCCTGCGCTCGGCGATGAACTCGGCGAGTCCGCACCGAACCAGCACACTGTGGACCGATTGAAGCCGCCCACTCCCCCATCGCGAGGTAGGTCGCCGGAAGAGTTGGCCCGCACAGGTCGTCAAAGGAAAATCGTCCGGCCTCAGGTGCACCAGTTCCGTCGCCTTCATGTCGGTGAACAGGGCAAGCAGCCCCGTCCAGTATGCGGCGCGCTGTCCAACGACGCTGGACGTCTTCATTGCGACAAAGTCCTCGCAGTTGAGCAGTTGCCAGACCCGTCCAGCTCGCCCCTCCGTTTCATACTGGGTGAGGAGTTCCCGCTGCTCAACGAGCACGGACATCACCATCACAAAGGGGTTGTGCGCATCAGCCTTCGACGCCCGCCACAGACGTTCAAGGGATGCCATGTTGAGCATCAGCGTGCTGATGGAACGTTGGCGCTCACAGGTCGCCTGGAGGTAAGCCATTGCATGTTCCAGCCCAATCATCGCGAAATCATGGCAGCCGGTGACGGCAGCGAACTCCTTGCACAAGGCCAGCAGGCGCTGCTGGTACGCAAGCGAACATCCGGGCCGGAGCTTCGCGACGTCGCTCAGCGAGGTGGGCAGCGGCGCCTTGAGCCGGGCACGCCGAAGTCTGTAG
>Ga0247823_10002690_pt1 | contig 14583 bp, 16 predicted proteins | sample 13C_PalmiticAcid_2_FD_192426 | JGI IMG/M metagenome (GOLD analysis project Ga0247823, IMG submission 192426) | Soil microbial communities from agricultural site in Penn Yan, New York, United States - 13C_PalmiticAcid_Day30 | ecosystem: Environmental > Terrestrial > Soil > Agricultural land...
GGATGGGGGGGCGGAGGGGTCGGTATTCTGGGCCTTGTTCTTCTTGTTCTTGGTCTTCTTTTTGGCCTTTTTCTTGAAGGGCGGGTTCTTGGGGGTTTGTCGGGTCTGGATGGGAGGATGGGCCTCTTTCTGCTCTGGCTCTGCAGGGCCCTCAGCAGCAGGGGCCTGGGCCTGGGAGCTGTCGACAGTGTCTTCCTGTTCTGGCTCCTCAGACTCTTCGGCAGAAGGTTTCTTTGAGGAACTCGCACTCTCGTCGGGCGGTTTGGGCTCCTTGGGGTCTCTGGGATGGTCTTCCTGCTCGAGCCTCTCGCTTTTCTGATCGCCGTCCCCTGGCCGCAGGTCCCCGTCCGAATCCGAGTCCGCCTCCCCAAGCTGCTCGAGTGCTTGAAATGTGTTCCGACTCTCCTGTGCCTTCTTTCTTGACTTTGGCGAGAGCCACGCCGGAGCGTCCAGGTCTTGGTCCGGCTGCGGAAGCTGGTTCAGCGATGGAGCTTGAGCTGGAGTCTGACGCTCTGGTATTTTTTCTTTCGCCTTCTTGGCGAGCCCTGTAAACCCGGGGCGGTGCAAAGCTTGTTGGGGTTGCCATGCCGGTTGTTGCTCTGCGACCTGGGACCACAGTGGTTCCACACTTGTCTTCTCGAGTGAAGGTATTTTCGTCTTCTCAGGTAAAGGAGACGGCACGGGCTGCGCTGGCCTCGCCTGCTTGGGTTGGTTGGATCCCGCACCGGGGGCCACGATCCGGCTCCACAGCTTGTCTTTGGCGACAGGTGTTGGGGTCTGGCTTTGCGGTTGCTGGGTGTCTGATGTTGGCGGGCGCTGTCCTGACTGGGACGGGGTCTGAGGCTGCTGAACACCTGATGTTGGCGGGCGCGGGGTCTGTTGGGACGGGGTCTGCAGTTGCGGCAAGTTTCTCTCCTTCCACTCGGCAAAGCCAAGCTCGGGGTCGTCGTCTGACACTTCAGCCCAGTCGAGGCACGGTCGGGGTTTCTCTGGCTCCACGGGTCGCTCTCCATCCGGCGACTGGTCCTCGTCTTGTTCACGCGGCGTGGGCGGCGTGGGCGGATCGGGCGAACTGTGTCCCTCGAGCGGTGTGTGCTGTCCGGGTGAACTGTGTCCCTCCGCCGGCGTTTGCTGCCCGGTTGTCGTCCCTGAGGAGCCTAGGGGGGTATCCTCGTCGTGCTCTTCGATGGGGTCCACTGTCGGCTGATATCCACTCGACAACGTGTGTCGCCTTGGTCCCGCATGCCGTCCCCTTGCGTCCTCCGAGGTATCCATTGGAGGAGTGTACCATACTTCCGGCTCTGTGTCTGAGTCGGCCGGCTGTGACTGTTCCGCCTCAGGATGGTGTCTAGGCTCGGATCGCGGCTCCTGCTCCGTTTGCCGCTTGCCCTCGACGTTCGAACCGGGCAGCCCGTGCAGCGTAGGCTCTTTCTGCGGCTCGGATCCCATGTTCGACCCAGGTTTTGGTTGCTGCCTCTGCTGCTGCCCTAGCTGTGTGAGCTGCTCTGGACGCATGTGCATCTCGGGGCGATTGTGCTGCGTGTGTCCCTGCCCTGGCTCCGCGTGCTGCCTCTGCTCCATGGGCTGCCTTTGGTCCACGGACTGCCCTGGCTCGATGCTCTGGTCTGACCCCCTGCGCCTCCACGGCGGTATGTACGGTCTTGACTGCGGGTTCGGTGCTGGCTCGGTTTGCTGCTTGGGCTCCTCGGACTGTTCACATACCGGGTGCTGCTCCGGCTCGACACGCTGCTCCGGCTCAACACGCTGCTCCGGCCCAGCACGCCCCTCCGGCTCCGAGGCGCGAGCGAAGCCAGCATCCTGGCTCTCCCGAAGCTTCCTCCCCACCCACTCCGTGAAGTCCGTCCCCGAGCACTCGCCTCGCTTGGGCCTGACATACCACTCCGGCTGATCCTCTTCTGGGTCCTTGGGCTCGGGGGGCGGCTGCCAAGGCTGACAGTCCGGCAACTTGCCCTTGGCCTTCTCAGAGAGACCCGCCACGGGTTCATGATTCCTGTCGGGTTTGGTGCGTGCTGGCGATGAAGCCTGCTGCGGTTGCTGCTCCTCAGGGATGTCCCCCGGGGTGTCGGGCTTGGTGTGTGCTGGTGACGGAGCCTGGCGCGATTCTTGGACTTCAGGGACGTCCTCAGGGATGTCGGATTTGGTGGGTGCTAGTGACGAAACCTGCCGCGGTTGTTAGTCTTCAGGGACGTCCTCAGGGGGGTTCTTGGGGTGTTCAACCACGAGCTCCTTCTGCGGTTCCCGTTCCTCTGGGATATTTTTTATTATATTCTCAGCCTGGTCCACCACCAAAGCTGGCAGCCGTTCCTGCTCCTCAAAAACACCACCTGGTGGTTCCACCGCCGCCACAACCTCCGGCCCCTCAGAAATAACCCCCAAGTTATTCTCAGGCTGTTCCACCAGCGAAACCTCCTTCCGCTCCAACACCTCAGCAACCTCGCCCGCAGCCACAGCAAATCCAGAAAACGCCCCAACCAAACCCTGCTGCTGCTCCGCCACTACCCCAGAAACCTCCAAACCACCCTCACCATGTTCTCCCGGCACCTGCTCCTCCTGATACCCCAGCTCAACCTGCCCCTCCTCATACCCCAATTCAACCTCCCCTACCACACTCCGCACAGGACTGACCATCTCCAAGCCCTCCCCCCCAAAACCGACCGCCTCCTCCCGAGGAAACGTCGGATGCCGCAGCACTCTCCTTGGCCGCTTGCGTCTCCGCTTCTTGCATCCCACCGCCGCGTCCCACGTCTCCTGCGTCATCCCCTCCGGAAAGAACAGCTGCGGTTGTTGCCCCCGAGAAACCCCCGACTCGGGTGGGAAGGGGGGGAAACGGCGCAGACTTGGTTGGGTGTCTGGTACTGGATTGTCCGGAGGCAGGGGGGAATCTGAGGTGCCTTGGGGACCGGCTGGAAGGTTGTTTTGGATGAAATTTGGTGGGATGTAGGGTGTCGGTTGTGGGAACATAGAGTAGGCAGGGGGCGCGATGAGTTGGGGTTCGCTCAGGGGGGCAGGTTCCGGCCTCCGTGCATATGGATGAAATGCAGTGCCTGGGTAGCGAGGAAATGGCTGGGCAGGTAAGCTGGGTTGGTAGAGTGGTTCATCCAAGACCGCTTCGGTTGATATCCTTTCCAACTGTGCAAAACTCATGGGGGGTGGCGGTTGTGGTGCAGACGGGTAGATCAGATCTGGCCTCCTGATGGGTCCTACGCTTGATGTTGCAGGATGGGAGCCAGCCGGCATGGAAACCGCAGGGACCGGGAAGGCTGCAGCATCGGGCGCAACAGTTGGATACGGTGCAGAGTATGACACTGTCGAGGAACCGCATGCTCGCCTCAAAGCTGTCGTGTAAGAATATGGTCTTCTGGGAGCGGCACCAGCCCGACAAAATGGACGCTCGGGCAAGAATCTTTGTTGGCTTGGTGTCTCTCTGTTGGAGAGGGGCGGCCTCTCAGCAGCAGTGGGCTGGGACGTTTCAAGGTGAGATCCCAGCGTTTCGCCGAACTCGCCTGCTGGTGGCGATTCGGAACTCTCGGACTTGAAGGTTACTCTCGGCCGTGGCCCCCGAAAGAAAGACTGCCCTGAAGACTCGGGCCAGGAAGGCAAGGTCTGTGCAGCGGCATCAATTTGGGAGCGCCCTGGATCCGGGGTGGGCCTCTGTCTAGATGCATCCCCGTAACAGGAGGATGAGACCCTCGGGATGTTTAAACCACATGGGCCATTTTGAGGGCCTGGGTGGCGTAATATTGGAACTAGTGGAGGTTCAAAAGCCCTAGGGCGGGAGGGGAGGGTTTGCGCGGGCGAACTGTTTCGATCCCAGCCTTCGGGGTCGCTCTCCGTCGCACTGGATAGTGAGGTTTGTGGCTCTGACCGAACCCTTGATCTTGATCGGCGAATGTCCGGCTCCGAGTAGCGGGAGTGTCGCCTTGGAAAAAGCGGTTGTCTTGATGGGCCCGTAGGAGAGGATGAGGACCGTACTGCAGTTCCGAATCGACGAGTATACCGATGATTGGTCCCCTGCCTCCTGCGCAACGAGTGGTATTCCCTCTGTTCAGGGCTGCTGCTGGGAGAATCGTGTCCTGCATCCTCAAACGCGGCCTCCACAACAATGCGGTGTCTTCGCCTGCAACCAAACTCTCGATATCCATCAAGTCCTGAGTTGGCGGCACCTGCAGAGACACCACGCCTGCGATCTGAGGGGAAAGGCGGGTGCGATCTGCGGCTGTGACGCTACTATGGCCTGCGCAACACCCCCAACACTCTCCCAGTCGGACCTCTCAAATAGAGGTCACCGGTCGAGTTCTCACAGACGCAAATAGCAGACTCCATGAGGAGGGCCCTAAGCTCCTGACATGTTGCCGTGCAGATACTGATCCGTCGGAATTCAACCTCGTTGAAGATGGTCGGAGCAGCCCGCCGCTCATTGAAACTCCTGGGCGTGGGCAGTTGTGTTCGCAAAATCCCATCAGCGTCGCGCAGCCGAAGAGAGCCGGCGTCGTCCGTCCAGACCGAAAAGCCAGCAACAAAGAAGAGCTGGGTGAAGTCTTGGATCAGCAGTTGCGAAATGGGAATCCGTCTCCAGTCTGTCACGGGCCCGATATCATGATCGGCAGGGCTCGGCTCAATGTAAACGGCCCTACGAGGCCGGTGAGAGTTTGGATCCCAGTCGCTCCGGCCATCAGAGCCCCCAGCTTCGTGATGGGGACTCGGACGCCCAGTCCGGGAGCGGCGGTATGCCCTGTCCTCGTGCCGAGAACTCATGGCCCTCCTCTCCCCAGCAGCCTCGGCGATGGTCGGTGGAACAGGTGTGCTCGACGCTTGAGATGCTGCGTGGTGCAAAGCAGATGCTGTCCTCGGGATTGACGGTGGCGTGCTGGGTGAAGGGGTGGCCCTCGGAATTGACGGTGGTGTGCCGGACGACGGGGTGGCCGGTCCAGCCAACGGGGGCGGAGAACCGGGCGACGGAAGGCCCGCGTCAGCCAACCCGGGCAGAGAGCTTGGCGTTGGAATGTCCAAGTCAATCAACCGGGGCAGTGGGCCGAGGCCGATAAGCAGACGCGCAAAGTCCCGCAAGAGGGCTCCCCTGTCCGAGTCGGGCTCGTCGTCGTGGGAGGGCGACTCGACACGCGACGGAGGTACTGTTCCCGGCAATGGAGGTGGTGTGCCGAGAGCCGGGGCCGCCGAGCTTTGGGATACAGATGGTGTGGGTGTGTTTGGTGGTGAAGATGTATGACGTTTCCTGGAACAATGTGAGAAAGAATGTTCATCAGATTTGTGTCGGATATTCGCTGGCAGCTGCAGATAGTCCCAGCAGAGGTGACGTGTTGCGTGTGGTGCTCTGGTGCACGGAAGGACAGAGTAAAGAGAACAATAAGAATCAGACAGAGTACTCACTCTGGTCGAAGGACGGGGGATCCAATGGCGCCGTAATTGGGCCAGGTGTGACGCATGGAAGAGTCAAGCGGCTCGGAGCCTTCCAGGAGCCAACGGTACAGGGAAGGCTGATCCATCGTGGCTTCCTCCTCCGTGGTTGGTTGAGTCGTCATTGTGATTCTTGTTTGGAGAGTTCAATGTGGAAGTCGTCGTGCGTTGTTGGCTCGTTTGTCGAGTCGAGGAAAGATCAATGGGAAAAGCCTGTAACTTGAAGACGCAGTATACAGTTGGTCGGGAAACCGTGAGGGAAGAGAAGATATACCCGTCAGGGCCAGGAAGATGCGGCCAGATAGATGCACGGCAATGAGAAGCCCGATGGATGAGGTCACTGGTAAAGCAATGCAATGCAGCATGTTGGCGCAACAGGAGCATGCGTATGGCGGCGTCAGGTGAGTTCCATCAATTCCGCTCCTCCTACTTAGGGTTTTCGAGATACCAGACAGCATGTTTCTCATGCCCATCTGATGGGCATGCAGAGGCTGTCCCGCGCCACTCGACTCTGCCGCCTCATGCGGGCATGCAGGCTTTGGTTTCACACGACCCGCCTGGCAGTTCAGACGTGCATCATTTCCAGATGCTCGCGCTTTCTGCCCCGGCTTTCTTGCCCTCCTGATACGTTGCGTCAAGAGACTTGTAAAGCTCCTTGACCCTGGCGATCTCGCCGGCCCAGTGCTCTCGCTCGGCGGCGTCCGGTATGTCGGCGAGGAGATCAACAAAACTCTTGGCAGTGAAGAACTTGTTCTTGCGGTTATAGAGCGGGCGAGCAGCCAGGGTCTCGGGCGTGTCTGATGGCCCGGGGACGCGGAAGACTTGCTCCAGGATGTCGATGTCGTAGGGGATGGAAAAGAGATCCCGGCTGTCCTCGTACGTGAACAAGTAGTAGAATTCGTTGAAACCGGCCCAAGTGATACCACTCAAACAGAGCGAGCAAGGCTCGTGGGTGGAGAAGAAGACGCAGTCCTTGGTGGCCGGGCGGCCCTCGGCGGGGGAGGCAAAGAACTCCTGAATGCAGTTGATCTCGCCATGCAGGAGGGGCGACGCTCGCTCGTTGTTGGTTGCAACCGTCACGGGTGTGAGGTCGGAGCGAGCCAGAATTGCGGCGCCAAAAACCTTGCTGCCGGAGGAGACGCCCGCTCGTGTCAGGGGCACGATGCGGTCCTCGGTGATGCGCAGCAGCGTCGAGAGAAGCCCGGTTGCCGACATGGTGCAGACGTGACGTGATGCAGATCAAAATAAACGAGACAGAGGGAATGTGCTCTTAGTCCGGAGTGATTTCCTGAATTGCCCAAGAGCTGCAACCAAGATACAATGGATCTCGAGGTGGTTGAGGCCAATGCATGTTTTATGATCCCACAGCACACGACCAAGCGGCAACCCGGGGCCCGGCACCGACCGAGGGCCAAGCGACGAGCATCGGCAGGGCCCGCATCGCCACGGGCTCCGGAGGGCGTTATCTGGCGGTGCCGGGAATCGGAGACGACGGGGCTGTGGGGTCGTGACCCGCCATCCTTATCGAAGAACGAGCGGGTAATGATATGACAACCATGTGTTTGGCATGGTTGGAGCTGGGAGGTGTTGGAGGGTTGAGAGACGAGAACGGCGTTAGGCGGCTTGGCAAAATTGTGCCGTCGAAAGAACCCTAACCCGGTTCCGCAACTTTTCCAGCATGGTCCGAATATCGCAAATTAATTTCCCTGGTTGTGCTTCATCCCAGATCACCCTCGTCCTCATTAACCTGTAACATAAAGCTCGCCGCTCACAGACTCACACAGTAACCTCCCTACGGCATGCATTACATCAGATTCTGCCGGCCACCCGAAGTGCAGGCAGGCCGATCGCATGCGACCGTCAAGATTGTCCTGACCATCACCACCGACCTCAGTGACGCTTTCCTCTCGCCGCGGAACCCCATCCAGCTTGCTGTCGTCGGCGCATACACGCTGCACAAAGATGGGAAGGACCAACTGGTTCCCGTCAATCTGACGCAGAACAGCCCCCCAACATGGCGCGCCGGCATGAGGGTGCTTAAGCTGGACCTGCCGCTACCGCCACAACCCATCGAGACCATCCAGATTCGCCCGCTGAGTCGGCAACTGACGGCGTTGGGCACGAGCGATGTCCTTCCTGGCAACCAGGGGTTGATCATGGCCGTCTATGCAGACATGCCCCGCCCAGGTGATGGGCGTCCGCCTTCTGTGTGTTTCCGGAGCCTGCGATTTTCTGTGGGCGATGTCGCTGCCGGCCAGACGCTGCAAATAGAGGAAGACCTTGGCGAGAGCATTGCGCGCCACATTTGGGATTCCGGTATTGTCATGGTCTCGCTGCTTGAGGACATATGCTTGGGCAACATGGGCGGGATTGCTGGCAAGCAGCTGCCCCTGCTACGCAACCTCCTCCAAGTCCAGGCCGACGACCAGCCTTTGAACATCCTAGAACTCGGATGTGGCGTCGGTGTTATGGGCATCGGGTTGGCGCGCATCCTGGCGCTCAGACAAGCAAAAGCGATGCCGCGCATCCTCATGACCGATCTCCCGGAGGCAGAGGAAAAGGCTCGAGCAAACATTGCACGGCAGGCCGCGAGCCTCGGCGAATCGTCAGCCCGTCTCGACTTTGAGGCGCTAGATTGGGAGGACGGGAAGAACGGCGCTTTTCGCAGCCAGGTCTCCTCTCACGCATGGGACCTTGTTGCTCTGTGTGATTGCACCTACAACACCGACACCCTGCCGCCCTTGGTCAAAACACTCTCCGCCCTCCACAGCCACTCTGCAACTCTAGGACAGCCTGTCAAGACCGAGGTGCTCGTTGCCACGAAGCTGCGGCACTCGTCCGAGAGGACCTTCTTCGACGTGATGTCCGCAGAGGGATGGTTCGTCCGGGAAGAGACGGTGCTGCCCCTACCTCACCTTGACAATGAAGGGCAGGAGGTGGAGGTGTATCTGTTTGGGAAGCAGGAATGAGGGAGACAGCCTGCATGCTGAGTGAGATAAACCCGCGCAATCACAGCCTCTCAAAGCAACAAGCGCCATAACCAACGCGGTTTCAGGCAGCTCCATACCGCAGGAGCCACCACGGTTCCAGAGAGTGTTTACGCCAATTCCGGTGAGGAGGACGGCATAAGCCAAATTTGCTCAGCGTGGCTACCCGACATACCAGTCGTCAATGCTGGGATTCTCACCCTCCATGTTGGTGCTCCTTTCACTTAAGTGTGGCGCAAACGGAGTGGGAGTGCGAAAATAACCACTTCAACTCGGGTAGCTCCTGTGGCACATGCGACTGCAGCGCCCCGTCGGGTGAGCCAATTGTCAGAAGTCCAGGCACGCCAAACAGAAAGGAGGAAAGTGCCTCCTCCCTACGCTCATGACTGGCAGCAGTCCCACTCGAGCGTGGAAGTCTCCAGACTTTGGCAGGAAGTCGTGCCACCGAGTGTCTGCAGGTACGAAGGACAGTCCACGACCAATGAGCGCTGCAGGTTGACCTCATCGTGGAAGGAGGTCGAGTCTCAGCCGTGTCATCAGGAACGGTGATGTGAAATACCACGCATATTATTGGCCAGACAGTTTTGGTTTGTCCAATCAGAGAGCTCACAATGACCCGATCTGGTTGTGCCTGGCCAGGGCGGCGTTGGGGACCCACAGTTTCAGCTTGCAGCCTCGCCGCCAACGACTCTCGTCCCAAAGGGGTATAAGTTGCCCTCCATCGCCCTTTCTCTGTGCAGAAGAGTTCTTGATATCTGGCATCAAACTCGCAATCGAACCCAACTTCCCCCACTTCACCTCTGTAAACTCGATCCTTCTTCCACCACAACCAGCCGCTCGGCAACACTTGCTCGCTCAGCTCAGCACGCCACCTCTCAACCTCACACCTTCCACTTCTCACAAACACTCCAAACACAACAGCAATGGCTTCCAAGGCTTCCACCTGCTGCGGCAAGAGCGCCGAGTGCGTCTGCGGTATGTTCATATCCCACTCCGACCCAACTTCATCCCCATTTCTTCTTTTTCCCACCGCACCTCAAACCCTCCACCAACCTCGGCGGAGAGCGAAGCATCCTCCTATCACCACCCCAACGGCCCTACCTAAGATTGTCTCTTTTGCCTCCGCACATTACTAACTCGTCTCTTTTTTGTTTGTCCCAGCCCAGCAAGCAACCTGCTCCTGCGGCAAGCAATCCGCCCTGCACTGCAACTGTGACAAGGCCAGCACCGAGAACTCCGTCGAGGGCGCCCGTTGCTCGTGCCGCTCTCGCCCTGCCGGTCAGTGCAACTGTGCCCGGGCCGACTCTGAGAACAAGACGCCGTGTGGCGACACCTGCGACTGCGGCTGCCGTGCTTCTGGTGAGTCCCTTCTCCCTTTCTTGGCAGTGCTGGGATGTACAGGCAAGATGCTAACAGCGACACAGGCTCCTGCACATGCTCCAAGGCTGCGGACGGCGGATTCAACCCCTCTGAGCACGAGACGGACTTCACGACCAAGCAATAAATCCGCCTCGGCCTTTGCGCGAGGTGTCAAGCGTGGCTAAACTGCCTTTGGAGGGAACGGCGTCGACGGCGTTGAGAGATTGGGCTGGGTTTCTGGGATCTTGGAACGGCACAGGGCATTTGGGAGGAACGTGTGGACTTGTTATGGATCTTGTCTCTGCGAATTACTTTGACCGAATTCGATTTCCGCGATGAGCGGTGCTCCCAACGTTAACGTTTCAGCAATGTCGCAAAGTTCGAACGGAGACAACTGCGTTTCTGGACACCAGCCTCCGAACGGGGAGCACCAGAACGGAGAACATCAGAACGGAGGCCTTCAGAACGGATACCACCAGGACGGGGACCACCAGAACGGAGACCACCAGAATGGAGAGGCTGATCATGGTGTAATCAATGATGGTCTCGGAATGGGCTTGACGGAGCTCTTTGCTTCTGGCGAAGATGATCTCCAGGCAGGCATAACCAACCCCGTGCCGGACAACGCGGGCAACGCGCCAGAGGACACCGCCGTCCCCCTCGCCAATGAATGGAGTGTCTTTTTTTTCGACCTCGGTCGGCCCGCTGCAGGGTCTGGCCCTCTCGCCAGTCGTCTTCAGGGACACAAGGGGGCCAAGAAGGGGCATTCGTGGCTCCATTACGTTTCTACCGGCACTTCTGCCTCGACCGCCGCCTCGTTCATTGGCACTCCGGTTGCTGTTGACCCTCTGGCCAGCAGCAGGGTCCGCTCTTGGGACCCCATCTACCCCAGATGCACGCCGGTCTTTTCCGGTTCTACCCCGGTGTATCTCTTCCCTCAGTTGACTTAGGAGGACGAGGTGCAGGGCGAGCGGCTGTTGCGGTCCCGGCTAGACAAGCTTCCCGGGAAGCCATCTCGCGTCGGGAAGCGTCGCCGTCTCGGTGGTGTCAGGTTTGCAGGCAAGAGAGCCCAGGGGCTTTACCAGGAGATGGGTTGCATGTGCGTTTGCTAAGGGACCAGCGATTGACGAGAATTTCCTTTTGTATGTTAGACTGGTAATGGCAACTTGAATTGAGAAGCGCTGTATTTGAGGTGTAAAAGATGCTGGCGAGCGGAGACTGTCGATGTGATTGCCCTTTTTTGTCGTTGGTGACCCGATCTCGCCTGAACAGCTGACAACCCATTCGAAGCATGCCACGAGGCGGCCACCCATCCCAAATTGGTGTGTGGCGCGGAGTGACTGTTGGCATTGTCAAACATTCCAACAATGAGCCACGACGCGGGCTGGCTCAGATGTGTTGGTGGTGCGATGAGACCAAGAGTGGGTCGGTCAGCTGGGGGTTTGGCCAGATCGCCAGGCTCACCAGGGAACAACGACAAGGGAGCTCAACCTGACCACCGCCTGGCAGAATTCTCCAGGAATTTGGGGTCGGACAGGGGTACCCGGGTACCTGCGGCGCACGGAGCCTATGAGCTCATTGAAGAACCGGACAAAAATTGGAGACGGCGTTGACTCGAGATTTGGATCAATTGCTGAGCGAATGGTGCCAATTGGGCTGTAAACAATGCGAAGTGCCGGGAAACTCGGTCTTGGTCTTCGGATTTCTGAATGACTGCAAGTACTCTTGACTTTGTGGATGGAGGAACAATGGATTCCATCGCCGGATGCGGTTATTGTGGGACCCCGCGTTGCCTATTGAGGCGCTGTGCTGAGCGCCCCGAAGGCCAAAACAAAAACTCGAGTTGCAGCCCAAAAAAGTCGCGCCTTGCATGTTAAAATTCCTCGACCTCTTCGCCCAACTCCCACACTCCAATTCTGTCAACAACTTCATCTTCGCGACAGAAGTTGCTGCAATTTGACCTGGTTGCATCGTTGACTCTTACATCGAGCCATTTCCATCGAGTTGACCCTTTTCTTTGCACCTGCTGCATCGTACCATCATCTCCGACATCACCTCGCGTCGAACCACACCCAACCATGCCTCCCAAGAGAGCTGCCGCTGCCGCGGCCGAGACCGCCACGGCCACCAAAAAGACCAAAACCGCTGCTGCGACTAAGAAGGCACCCGCGACCAAGTCTGAAGCACCAAAGAAGACCGCTGCTGCTGCGAAGAAGGACGCCCCGGCTACAAAGCCTGCCGCGACCATGAAGACTGCAACCAAGACAAAGAAACCCGCAGCTCCCAAGAAGACTGCCGCGCCCGCAACCAAGAAGGCTGCTGCTGCCCCTGCCCCCAAGAAGACTGCCAAGACCTCCGAGAGCTCCGACAAGGAGAACGAGGCCGGCGCCCCCCAGACCAATGGCGTGAAGCGCAAGCGCGACGGCGAGGACCACGAGGAGGTCGGCAACGATGTCGCGGGCGACGTCCAGACCAACGGTGAGCGCGGCACCAAGCGCGCGAAGAAGGCCGAGCCCGCAGCCGCCCCGGAGAAGAAGAGGAAGGTGGCTGCTCCCAAGGCCGCACCGAAGCGCGTCGCGCGCGAGCTCAAGGCCATCAACGAGGTGCCGACACAGGTCATGGACATTTTCGTCTTTGGCGAGGGCACCGCCGGTGAGCTCGGTCTCGGCAGCGTCCGCGTCGACGGCAAGAAGCCCATCGACGTCAAGCGCCCGCGCCTTAACCACAACCTCAAGGGCGTCGTGCAGGTGGCCTGCGGCGGCATGCACGTCGCGGCTTTGACCCAAGACAACAAGATCCTGACGTGGGGCGTCAACGACCAAGGCGCGCTCGGTCGCGATACGAACTGGGATGGCGGCCTGAGGAACGTCGAAGACGAGGACGAATCCGACGACGAGGATGACACCGGTATGAACCCCAAGGAGAGCACCCCCGCGGAGGTCGACACATCCGACGTCCCCGAGAACACCACGTGGGTGCAGGTGGTCGCCAGCGACAGTGCGACCTTTGCCTTGACCACCACCGGCCAGGTGTATGGATGGGGCACATTTAGAGTAAGTTCGCTCGCCATTCTCGTCTTTGCCTCACGCTAACACAGTCTGCAGAGCAACGAGGGCATCCTCGGCTTCAGCAAGCGCGTCATGGTCCAGCGCACCCCCACTCTCGTCCCCGAGCTCTCCAAGGTCAAGCAGCTCGCCGCCGGCCTCAACCACATCCTCGCACTTGACGAGAAGAACAAGATCTACGCCTGGGGCGCGGGCCAGCAGGCGCAGCTCGCGCGCCGCCTCCTCGAGCGCGACGACCACGCCGCCCTCTACCCCACGGGCGTCGGCTCCCTCCCCGGCCGCGCCAAGGCCGAGAAGATTGCCTGCGGCTCGTACCACTCCTTCGTGCTCGACACCAAGGCGCGCGTCATCGGCTGGGGCCTCAACAACTACGCCGAGCTCGGCGTCGAGGACGAGGCCGGCCAGGACGGCGGCTTCGTCCTCCGCCCGCAGCTCATCAAGGCGCTCGAGCCGTACGAGGTGACCGACATCGCCGGCGGCGAGCACCACTCGCTGGCCTGCACGCGCGCGGGCGAGCTGCTCACGTGGGGCCGCATCGACGGGCACCAGGTCGGGCAGCCCTCGGCGTCCTTCTCCGAGGACAACACCATCTGGGACGAGCGCAACAAGCCGCGCATCCTGGTCGTGCCCACCGTCGTCCCGGACATCAAGGACGTCGTGCACGTCGCCGCGGGCACCGACCACTCGTTCGCCATCACCGCCGACGGCAAGGTGTACTCGTGGGGGTTCTCGGCCAACTACCAGACGGGCCAGGGCACGACCGACGACATTGAGGCGCCGACGCGCATCGACAATAGCGCCATCCGCGACAGGAAGATTGTCTTTGCTGGTGCGGGAGGGCAGTACGGCATTGTCGGGGCGCTGCCGGAGGAGAAGTAGATTTTTTTGATCTCTTGATGTTGACATTGAGGGTTGCGACTGGGCAGGGGCAAGGCGTTGACGCTTGGCTTTTTGGTGTGTGTCTCCTGTTCCCCCGTCGGGTTTCGACCGAGGTCGTTGGAATGCAATGCATGGATGGTCGGTTGGCTTGGTGGTTGGGGTGGTTGGAGATATATCACGGCTCGTCGTCCCTTGACCTAGATATCTCGGCGCGGCCGTTTTGTCTCTCTGGACCTGGCAGGCAGGCATGTTTAATCATCTTGTTATTTGTTTGCTACTCTCTTGCTTTTTTTCCTCCCTCAGGCTTGCTTTTTAATCGCAGCTTTGGGCGAGTCTGGGCACGCTTTTATCTGGCGGCTTGACTTTGGCCTGCCTGTACACTACACTAGTTCGCCTGCATGCGTGTGGGCATGGAATGCTTTGCTCCGGCGTTAAAGGGAATGGCATGGGCTGGTTACTTTTGAGGATCGGGAATGGATTGTCCTTGAGGTTCTGATGGATTGCTGACTCTGCAATGTGACGTGGCATGTGACATGGCATGGCTGTTGACAGGAGGTGAAGAGTGAAGAAGGTTGGGGTTGGTACCGGGTAAGGAGCCGTACACTTAAGTCGGGAAAATAGCCCGGCTTGATTCCCACCTTCAGTTGCTCCGCCTCCGGCCCTCCTGTGTTGCGTTGACACGATAGGGTACCAGGTTCCTTTAAAGTCTCTATTTCTTTTCATCTCATCATTGTCCGGATATATCAACTGTCTCTCCCTCTGACTGCCCTGCATGTAACCATACACAGCACACAGCACGCAGCACACAGCCAACTCCCCCTGTACCCTCCCACTCCAACACTCCCATTCACCACCAC
>Ga0247823_10002691_pt1 | contig 14583 bp, 14 predicted proteins | sample 13C_PalmiticAcid_2_FD_192426 | JGI IMG/M metagenome (GOLD analysis project Ga0247823, IMG submission 192426) | Soil microbial communities from agricultural site in Penn Yan, New York, United States - 13C_PalmiticAcid_Day30 | ecosystem: Environmental > Terrestrial > Soil > Agricultural land...
CCTGGGCCGTGCGCAGGGCTGCCCACACGTCCTCGTCGGGGACGTCGAGCCCGAGCGTGACGTTGCCGCGGACGGTGTCGTCGAAGAGGAACGCGGTCTGCGGTACGACGGCCAGCGCCTCCGCCAGCGCGCCGCGACGCAGGTCGCGGACGTCGGTGCCGTCGACCCGGATCGCGCCGTCGTCGACGTCGACCAGCCGCGCCACCAGGGTGGTGAGGGTGCTCTTGCCCGACGCGGTGGCGCCCACGAGCGCGACGGTCCGGCCCGGTGCCACATCGAAGCTCAGGTCCCGCAGCAGCGGGCGGTCCGGCGTGTAGCCGAAGTCGGCGCCGGCCACCTCGAGGCGGGCGCCGCCGGCACGTGCGGGGAGCACCTGGTCGCCGTACTCCATGGCGCCGGAGGCGCGCAGCACCGCGGCGACGCGGCGGTAGCCGACGACGCTGCGCGGGAAGTCGCCGAGCAGCCAGCCGATCGAGCGGATCGGGAACGCGACGACGGTGAGCAGGTAGGTGATGGTCACGACGTCACCGGCGACGGTGGCGCCGGAGATCACCCGGTGCACGCCCAGCACCAGGACCACGAGGACCGCGAGGTTGGGCAGCGCGGCCAGTGTCGGGTCGAAGGCCGCGCGGATCCGGCCGACCTTGATGTTGGCCTCGCGCAGCTCGGCGGCCTTCGCGCGGAACCGCTCGGTCTCCTCGGGCTCGCGGCCCAGCGTCTTGACGACGAGAGCTCCGTCGAAGGACTCGTGGGCGATCTCGGAGAGCTCGGCTCGCAGCTGCTGCGCGCGCGTCGCCCAGCCCTGCGCGAGGCGCTGGTAGACGACATTGGTGCCGATCACGATCGGGAAGACGAGCAGGCCGACCGTGGCGAGGACCAGGTCTGTCAGCAGCATCTGCACGACGGCGATGACCATCATCGCAACCGTCCCGACCGCCATCGGCAGCGGCGCGATCGGGCCCCACGCGGCCTCGACATCGGAGTTGGCGTTGGACAGCAGCTCGCCCGTCGGGTGCCGCTGGTGCCACTCCATGGGGAGGCGGAGGTACTGGCGCGTCACGGCGCGGCGGCTGTGCGCCTGCATGCGGTACTGCATGACACCGGCGCCCAGGCGGCGCGCGACGATGCCGACCGCCCGCAGGATCGCGACCCCGACGAACAGGCCGAGGACCGCCCAGAGCAGGCCGCCGCCGATCTCGCCGTTCGCGAAGGCCGGGAGGACCACGTGGTCCGTCGACCAGCCCAGCACCCACGCGTCGGCGACCGTCAGGGCACCGAAGAGCACGCTCCCGACCGTGGAGAGGGTGAAGATCCACGGCTCCCGCTTGATGGCCACCCAGAGCACGCCGAACCCGGCGGACGTCGTACCGGTGCTGGGGGTGCTCCCTGCCGTTGCCACTGATCCCTGCTCTCCACTCGTGAACCTCAGCCCAACCCGGGCCCGGCGGAGCCTATTCCGGACCGCCGACGCCGTTCCTGCGGTCTATCGTTCCGACGTGGACGTCGCGACGATGCTGGAGCACTGCCTCGCGAAGCCGGGCGCGTGGCCGGACAACCCGTGGGACCACGAGTATCCGGTCGTGAAGGTCGGCGAGGGCGAGCGGGGCAAGATCTTCGCCTTCCTCGGCGCCGACCACGTCGGCGTCAAGGCCGGCGCGAGCCGCGAGGTCGCCGACGAGTGGCTGCAGCGGTATCCCGACGACGCGACGGTGATGCCGTACATCGGACGGTCGGGGTGGAACAACCTCGCGCTCGGTGGCGGGATCCCCGACGACGAGCTGCTGGAGGCCGTGGATTCGTCGTACCTCGCCGTGGTGGCGAAGCTGCCGAAGAGCCAGCGGCCGGCGGGCTGGGAGGGCTGAGCCCGGGTCGGCTGCGTGCGTTCGGTCGCCGTTGCGGGTCCGGCGCGGGGTCGCATTACCCCTGTGGAGACGTGTGGCGGTCGCCGGTTCTCCACAGGCAGCCCGGTCGTTGGTTGCGCCAGCAGCGCGGCACGACGAGTCTCGAGCCACCGACGACGAGAGGAAGGGCACCGTGGACAGCACTGGTACCCGTCTCGGGATCCTTGCCGTCGCGCTCGCCCTGACGCTGAGCGCGTGCAGTGGTCCGGAGACCGCCCCGGCCGACCTGCGGGCTCCGGCGAGCCGGGGCACCCCACCCGCGACGGCGGGGACGCTCGCGAGCGAGGGGGGCGCCGGCCTCGGGCTCAGCCCGGGGTCACCGCACTGACGATCCGAACGCCCATGTGGAAGGTCGAGGTGGCAGGGGTTCGGCGCCGACCGGCTCGGTGGCACCGCGGTCGGCGTCGGACGGCTGGTAGGGCTCGTAGATCACGCCGGGGACCTTCCCCGTCAGCGGACGGGCACGCCCGCCGCGGCGAGCGACTCCTTCACGTCCGCGATCCGCAGCGTGCCGAAGTGGAAGACGGTCGCGGCAAGCACCGCGTCGGCGCCGGCCTCGACGGCCGGCGGGAAGTGCTCGACGGCACCGGCACCGCCCGAGGCGATCACGGGGATCGACACCTCCTTGCGGACGGCCCGGATCAGCTCCAGGTCGAAGCCGTCGGTCGTTCCGTCGGCGTCCATGGCGTTGAGGAGGATCTCCCCTGCGCCGAGCTCGGCGGCCCGGACGGCCCACTCGACGGCGTCGATGCCGGCCGACTGCCGCCCACCGTGGGTGGTGACCTCGAAGCCGGAGTCGGTGCGCACGTCGGAACCGGCAGGCACGCGGCGCGCGTCGACGGACAGGACGAGGACCTGGTTGCCGAAGCGCTGGGCGATCTCGGCGATCAGCTCGGGGCGCTTGATGGCGGCGGTGTTGACCGCGACCTTGTCGGCGCCGGCGCGGAGCAGGCGGTCGACGTCCTCGACCGAGGAGACGCCCCCGCCGACGGTGAGCGGGATGAAGACCTGCTCGGCGGTCGCCGAGACGATCTCCATGGTCGTCGCCCGTCCCTCGTGGGAGGCGGAGATGTCGAGGAAGGTCAGCTCGTCGGCGCCCTCCGCGTCGTACAGCTTGGCCAGCTCGACCGGGTCGCCGGCGTCGCGCAGGTCCTGGAAGTTGACGCCCTTGACCACCCGGCCGGCGTCGACGTCCAGGCACGGGATGACCCGGACGGCCAAGGTCATACGAGTCCGCCCTTGGTGAGGGCGAGTGCGTCCTCGAGGGTGAACTGGCCGGTGTAGAGCGCGGTTCCGGCGATGGCGCCCTCGACGCCGACGGGCACCAGTGCCATCAGCGCGCGGATGTCGTCGAGGGTCGTGACGCCACCGGACGCGACGACCGGCCGGTCGGTGGCGGCGCAGACGTCCTGCAGCAGCTGCAGGTTCGGGCCCTGGAGCATGCCGTCCTTGTTGACGTCGGTCACGACGTAGCGGGCGCAGCCCTCGGCGTCGAGGCGGGCGAGGGTCTCGTAGAGGTCGCCGCCCTCCTGGGTCCAGCCGCGGGCGGCCAGCGTACGGCCGCGGACGTCGAGGCCCACGGCCACCCGGTCGCCGTACGTCGCGATCGCCCGGGCGCACCACTCCGGCTGCTCGAGCGCGGCGGTGCCGATGTTCACCCGGCGGCAGCCGGTCGCCATCGCGGCCTCGAGCGACTCGTCGTCGCGGATGCCTCCGCTCATCTCGACCTTGATGTCGAGCTTGCCGACGATCTCGGCCTGCAGCTCGCGGTTCTGCCCGTGACCGAACGCGGCGTCGAGGTCGACCAGGTGCAGCCACTCGGCGCCGGCCTCCTGCCAGCGCAGGGCGGCCTCGATGGGGTCGCCGAACCGCTTCTCGGAGCCGTCCACGCCCTGCACGAGCTGGACGGCCTGGCCGCCCTTGATGTCGACGGCCGGCAGTAGCTCCAGGTAGGAGGTCACAGCGACTTCACCCAATTCCTCAGCAGTTGCGCGCCCGCGTCCCCCGACTTCTCGGGGTGGAACTGCGTGGCGCAGAGTGGTCCGTTCTCGACGGCGGCGACGAAGCGGTCGCCCCCGTGCTCCGCCCAGGTCACCAGGGGCTGGTGACTGTCGGGCGTGCGGTCGTTGGTGACCAGGGTCCAGTCGCGGACGCCGTACGAGTGCACGAAGTAGAAGCGCTCGCCCTCGATGCCCGCGAACAGGCGGGTGCTCTCCGGCACCTCGACGGTGTTCCAGCCCATGTGCGGCACGATCGGCGCCTGCAGACGCTCGACGACGCCGGGCCACTCGTTGCAGCCGTCGGTCTCGACACCGTGCTCGATGCCTCGCTCGAACAGGATCTGCATGCCCACGCAGATGCCCAGCACCGGGCGGCCACCGGACAGCCGGCGAGCGATGATCCGCTCGCCGCGGATCGCCCGCAGGCCGCGCATGCAGGCCTCGTAGGCGCCGACGCCCGGCACCAGCAGCCCGTCGGCCTCCATCGCGGTGTCGAGGTCGCCGGTCAGCGACACCTCCGCACCGGCGCGCTCGACGGCGCGCACGGCGGAGCGCAGGTTGCCGGAGCCGTAGTCGAGGACGACGACGGACGGCTTGCGGTCGCTCACCGGGTGCGGGCGTCTCGTGACGGTCGCTGCGCGACCTCCTCGACGACCGCGATCACAGCGCGCCCTTCGTGGACGGGATACCGGTCTCGCGCGGGTCCAGGGCGACCGCGTCGCGGAAGGCCCGCGCGAACGCCTTGAACTGCGTCTCGACGATGTGGTGCGGCTCGCGGCCCGCGAGCACCCGCACGTGCAGCGCGAAGTGGCCGTGGAACGCGATCGACTCGAAGACGTGCTGGGTCAGCGAGCCGAGGTAGGAGACCCCGGAGCCACCGAGCTGGACGTACTGCTGGCCCTCGGGCTCGCCGGTGTGGACGCAGTAGGGCCGGCCCGACACGTCGACGACCGCGTGCACGAGTGCCTCGTCCAGCGGGACGGTCGCGTCGCCGAAGCGGCGGATGCCCACCTTGTCACCCAGCGCCTCGCGCAGCGCCTGGCCGAGCGCGATGGCGGTGTCCTCGGTGGTGTGGTGGGCGTCGATGTGGACGTCGCCCTCGGTCTGCACCGTGAGGTCGACGAGTGCGTGGCGAGCGAAGGCGGTGAGCATGTGGTCGTAGAAGCCCACACCCGTGGAGATGTCGTGACGGCCGGTGCCGTCGATGTTCACCTCGACGAGGACCTTCGACTCGCTCGTCTGCCGCTCGACGCGGGCGGTCCTGGCAGTCATGCGCGTTCTCCATCCACATCAGTCAGTGCGGCCCGGAAGGCCGCCATCTCCTCGGGGGTGCCGACCGAGACCCGCAGCCAGCCGTCCGGCCCGGTCTCCCGGATCAGGACTCCCCGGTCGAGGAGACCCTGCCAGACAGCATGACGGTCGGCGAATCGCCCGAACAACACGAAATTCGCGTCCGAGTCGGCGACGTCGTACCCCTCGGCGCGCAGCCAGGTCACCAGCGCGTCGCGCTCGGCGCGCAGCTCGTCGACCTTGCCGAGCAGCTCGGGCGCGTGCCGCAGGGCCGCGAGCGCGACCGCCTGGGTGACGGCGGAGAGGTGGTAGGGCAGGCGCACGACCCGGATGGCGTCGCAGATCTCGGGCGCCGCCGCGAGGTAGCCCAGCCGCAGCCCCGCACCGGCGAAGGCCTTGCTCATGGTGCGCGTCACGACGAGGTTCCGGTACGACGGCAGCAGCTCGAGCGCGCTCGGGACACCCTCACGGCGGAACTCGCCGTAGGCCTCGTCGACCACGACCAGCCCGTCACCCGCGGCCTCGCACAGCTCACCGACGGCCTCCGGCGGCAACGCCGTGCCGGTCGGGTTGTTGGGGCTGGGCAGCAGGATCACGCTCGGCTGCTCGGTCTTGACCAGGTCGCGGGCGGCGTCGAGGTCGAGCGAGAAGTCGTCGGCGCGACGACCTGCCACCCAGCGGGTGTTGGTGTCGCGGGCGTACTCCGGATACATCGAGTAGGTCGGCGCGAAGCTCACCGCCGTCCGGCCGGGCCCGCCGAAGGCCTGCAGCAGCTGCAACATGACCTCGTTGGACCCGTTGGCCGCCCACACCTGCTCCGGGACGATCCCGGCCGGCGTGTCCCGGGAGAGGTACCGGGCCAGCGACTGGCGCAGCGCGACGAACTCGCGGTCGGGATAGCGGTTCAGCGTCACCGCGGCCTCGGCCGCGGACGTCGCGATGTCGGCGACACACGCCGGTGAGGGCCCGTACGGGTTCTCGTTGACGTTGAGCTGCACCGCGACATCGAGCTGCGGAGCGCCGTACGGCTCGATCCCCCGCAGCTCCTCACGGAGCGGGGGCCAGGTCATCGGCTCACCCGCACCGTGATCGCCGCGCCGTGACCCGGCAGGTCCTCGGCCTCGGCGAGCGTCACGACGTGGCCAGCCACCTCGTCGAGCGCCGCGGCGGAGTAGTCGATCACGTGGACCGACTTCGTGAACGCGCGGACCGAGAGCCCCGAGGAGTGGCAGGCGCAGCCGGCGGTCGGGAGGACGTGGTTGGAGCCGGCGCAGTAGTCGCCGAGGCTGACCGGCGCGTAGGGACCGACGAAGATCGCGCCGGCGTTGCGCACGCGGGCAGCCCAGGCGGCGGCGTCCTCGGTGTGGATCTCGAGGTGCTCGGCGGCGTAGGCGTTGACCACGTCGAGACCCTGCTCGAGGTCGCGGACCAGGACGATGCCGGACTGCTGACCGCCGAGCGAGGTGGTGATCCGCTCGGTGTGCTTGGTGGCGGCGACCTGCTGCTCGAGCTCGCGCTCGACGTCGGCCGCGAGGCGCTCGGAGGTCGTGACCAGCACGGAGGCGGCCAGCGGGTCGTGCTCCGCCTGGCTGATCAGGTCGGCGGCGACGTAGGCGGCGTTCCCGGTGTCGTCGGCGAGGATGGCGATCTCGGTCGGACCGGCCTCGGAGTCGATGCCGATCTGGCCCTTGAGGATCCGCTTCGCGGTGACGACCCAGATGTTGCCCGGACCGGTCACCAGGTCGACGCGCTTGCAGGGACCGACCCCGTAGGCGAACATCGCGATCGCCTGGGCGCCGCCGACGGCGTACACCTCCTCGACGCCGAGCAGCGCGCACGCCGCCAGGATCGTGGGGTGCACGGAGCCGCCGAACTCCTTCTGCGGCGGGCTGGCCAGCGCGATCGACTCGACGCCGGCGGTCTGCGCCGGCACGACGTTCATCAGCACGCTCGACACGAGCGGCGCCAAGCCGCCCGGGACGTAGAGGCCGACGCGCCCGACGGGCACCTTGCGGTGGGTGACCCGGGCACCGGGGCCGAGGTCGGTGACAGCGTCCTGCTCGAGCTCGTTGGCGCAGGTCGCACGGAGACGACGGATCGACTCCTCCAGGCCCGCGCGGATGTCGGGATCGAGGTTGTCGAGTGCCGCCTGCATCACGGCCGGGGCGACCCGGATGTCGTCGACGCGCACGCCGTCGAACTTCTCCCCGAACTCCACGATCGCGTCCAGCCCACGCGTGCGGACCTCCTCGCAGATCGCATGCACCGCCGGTACCGCGGCTTCGATGTCGAAGTCGGCACGGGGCACTGCTGCGCGGTAGTCGACGGAGGCGTCGGCGCCGCGCAGGTCGATGCGGCGGATGAGGGACATGTCCCCGATTCTACGGTTCCGTCGAGGTCTCCCCCGCCCCGGCGACGCCTGCCGGGACGACCGCGAGGGCCAGGCGGCGACCGGTGTCGAGGGCGGCGTCGTCGCCGAACAGCTCGCGGCGGGTGTTGGCCGCGACGAGGTAGGCGTCGATGCGGAACGCCGCCTCGGCCGGATCCGGTACGCCGGCCGCGGACAGCTCGCGCTCGAGCACGCCGATCCACTCCCGCTTGAGGTCGCGGACCGCGTCGGCGACGCGGCCCTCGCGATGGCCGAACTCGGCCGACGTGGTGGCCACGAAGCAGCCGCCCGGAAAGACCTCGTCGTGCAGGTAGCCGACCCAGCGGTCGAGCAGCGCACGCAGCCGGGGCGCTCCCGACGGCTCGACCCAGGCGGGCCTGATCACGTGCTCGACGTACAGCGACCGGGCCTCGGCCACGGCGGCGAGCAGGATCTCCTCACGGTTGCCGAAGACCGTCAGCAGGCCGCTCTTGCTCGCCCCGGTGGCCTCGGCCAGCGCGCCGACGGTGATCGAGTCGAGGCCCTGCACCGTCGCCAGCCGGGCCGCCGTGCGCGCCGCGTGGCGGCGGGTGCGATCGCCACGCTCACGTCGGCCGTCAACCGTCGAGGTCATGCGGACCAAGATACCCGACCGACTGGACGCATTGATTCGCGGCCACTACCGTGCGAAGTAAGCGACCGATCGGTCGTTCAATCTCAGGAGGCAGCCATGACCACCCGCACCGATGTCCCGGCCCTGCAGGACGAGGAGCCGATCGCCGCTCCGCCGGATGCCGTCTGGGCGCTGGTCGGCGACCCGACCCGGATGGCCGCGTGGAGCCCGCAGGTCGACTCGACCCGACTGTCCGACGGCGCGGCAGCGTGTGCCCTGGGCACCCGGTTCACCAACCGCAACGTCCAGGGCGACCTGGCCTGGATCACCCACGGCGAGATCGTCCGCTACGAGCCCGGTCGCGCCCTCGCCTTCCGGATCGAGGAGAACTGGGCGGTCTGGTCCTTCGAGCTCGAGCCGACCGCGGACGGCGGCACCCTGCTGCGCCAGTGTCGCGAGACGCCCGACGGCATCTCCGACCTGTCGCTCCAGCTCACCGACGCCTACCTCGGCGGCATGACGATGCTGACCAGCAACCTCCGCGCCGGCATGCGCGAGACACTCACCCGGATCCGGGTCGCTGCCGAAGGAGCTCCCCAGTAGGGCACTAGGGTCGGTGACGTGCCCGACGAACTGCCGATGTTCCCGCTCAACGCGGTGGTCTACCCGGGGGTCAGCCTCCCGCTGCACGTGTTCGAGGACCGCTACCGCGCGCTCGTCCACCACCTGCTGCGGATCGAGGACCCGGCCGAGCGGGTGTTCGGCTCGGTCGCCATCCGCGAGGGATACGAGGTCGGCGACCACGGCGCGCAGTCGCTGTTCCGGATCGGCGTCCGGCTCCAGCTCACCGACGTCGAGAGCAACCCCGACGGGACGTTCGACATCGTCGCGGTCGGCCGCGACCGGATCCAGCTCGATCGGCTGCGCACCACCGACGCCTTCCCGCTCGGCGAGGTGCGCCTCCTGACCGAGCCGGAGGTCGTCGTACCGGTGGAGGTGGTCGAGCGGGCGCGGGCGACCTTCGCGGCCTACCGCGCGATGGTGCGCCAGATCGCCGGCGACCCGCTCGACGGCGAGCTGCCGCAGGACCCCGGCTACCTGTCATGGACCCTCGCCGCCTGCTCGCCCCTCCCGCTCGGCGAACGCCAGGAGCTGCTCGAGGCCACCGACCCGGCCGAGCGGCTGCTGCTGGTCACCGACCTGCTGCGTGCCGAGCTGCGGGCGATGAACGTGATCACCTCGCTGCCCGCCACCGAGGTGGCGCGGACCCGGTGGTCCCCCAATTGATCGGGCCACGCTGATGGCGCGGAGGAAGCCGGCCGGAGGCACGCCGGCCACAGTGGCGCTCACCGCCGCCGGTGTGCCGTTCACCGTCCACGAGTACGCCCACGACGCCCGCGCCGAGTCCTACGGGACGGAGGCCGCCGAGGCGATGGGCCTCGATCCCGGCCGGGTGTTCAAGACCCTCTTCGCCGACCTCGACGGCGCGCTCGTGGTCGGCATCGTGCCGGTCGCCGGGCAACTCGACCTCAAGGCACTCGCCCGAGCCCTCGGCGGGCGCAAGGCCGCGATGGCCGACCCGAAGGCGGCCGAGCGGGCGACCGGGTACGTCGTCGGCGGGATCTCGCCGCTCGGTCAGCGCAAGGCTCACCCCACCGTCGTCGACGACTCCGCGCTCGACCACGAGACGGTCTTCGTCTCGGCCGGACGGCGCGGGATGGAGGTCGAGCTCAGTCCTGCAGAGCTGGTTCGGCTGACGGCTGCCCGGGTCGCTGCCATTCGCCGCTAGGCGTGCGGGAGTTCAGCGCGAGCATCACGACCAGGTAGCCGAGCAGGCAGCCGACCGGCCATGCGAGGTACGGCGTCCAGCCGCTCACCTCCAGGTGGCCGGGCAGCTCCGTGCCGATCTTCACCTGGTCCACCTTGGCCTGCGGGTCGGACGGGCTCTGGACCAGGCCGATCACGGTCATCAGGGCCGCGGCCACCACGCTCCCGACCCCCGCGGCGGCCAGGCCGACCAACGGCCGATCGCGGGCGAACCAGCCGCCGACGACGCCGAGCAGCAGGGCCAGGCCGAAGGCGATGACCACGAAGTCCGCCGTACCACTGAAGTCACGGGTGATGCCGGGGTCGAACGGGTCCGGGTACCAGTGCGGCCCGGCCGCGGTGTCGTAGACCTTGCCGTCGGGCGCGGGACCCCACCACGTCCACCACAGCCAGCCGCCGGCGGCACCCAGCACGACGCCCAGCACGACCGGGGCGCCGATCGCCCGGAGGACCTCCTTGGGGCTCATCCGGCGAGGCACCCCGGCCCGAGGAGCTGCTTGAGGTCGGCGAACAGCGCGGAGGAGGGAGTCACCCGGAGATTGTCCCCCAGCCGCATGACCCTGGTGGAGTCGCGGCTCAACAGCTGGAGCCGGACCTCGGTCAGCCCGGCGTGGCTGACCAGCACGTCCTTCAGCTGCTGGACGACCGGACCGGTGCAGCGGGTGGACGGGAGGCTGATCACGACCGGCCCGTCGGCGGTGTTCTCCAGGTCGGGGACGGTCACCTCCTGGCCGCGCAGCTGCGAGGGCTCCCGGTCGGTGTCGAGCTGGCCGCGGACGCGCACGATCGCGTCCTCGGTGAGGTACGGCGCCGCGAGCCGGTAGCTGCTCGGGAACAGGAGGACGTCGATCGCACCCTCGAGGTCCTCGAGCGTCACCGTGGCCCAGGGATCGCCGTTCTTGGTGATCTTGCGCTGGATGGACGTGATCAGTCCGGCCACCGTGACGGTCGAGTTGTGGGCACGGTCCTCGTCGGTGACCAGCTGGCCGATGGTGCAGTCGGTGCCGTTGGACAGCACGTGCTCCAGGCCGAGCAGCGGGTGGTCGGAGACGTAGAGCCCGAGCATCTCGCGCTCGTGGCCGAGCAGCGTCATCTTGTCCCAGTCGTCGATGTCGGGGATCGCGACGCTCACCCCGAAGCCACCGTCGCCACCGTCGTCGTCGCCGAGGCCCGCGAACAGGGAGTCCTGGCCGATGGCCTCGTTGCGCTTGATGTCGACGTACTGGTCGACGGCGGTCTCGTGGATCGCCACCAGGGCCCGGCGACGGTGCTTCATGTCGTCGAAGGCGCCGGCCTTGATCAGCGAGTCGATCACCCGCTTGTTGCAGACCTGGGCGGGGACCTTCGAGAGGAAGTCGTTGAAGTCCGCGAAGCGCCCCTCCTCGGTGCGTGCCGCCACGATGCCGTCGACGACGTTGGCGCCGACGTTGCGGATGGCGGTGAGGCCGAAGCGGATGTCGGGACCGACCGCGGTGAAGTCGTGCGCCGACTCGTTGACGTCGGGCGGCAGGACCTGGATCTTCATCCGGCGGCACTCGTTGAGGTAGATCGCCATCTTGTCCTTGTCGTCCTTGACGGACGTCAGGAGCGCAGCCATGTACTCGGTCGGGTAGTTGGCCTTGAGGTAGGCGGTCCAGTAGGTGATGACGCCGTAGGCCGCCGAGTGCGACTTGTTGAAGGCGTAGTCGGCGAACGGGACGAGGATGTCCCACAGCGTCTTGACCGAGTCCTTGGGATAGCCGCGCTCGAGCATGCCGGCCTCGAAGCCGTCGAACTGCGCGTCGAGCTCGGCCTTCTTCTTCTTGCCCATGACCCGGCGCATGTTGTCTGCGGCGCCCAGGGAGTAGCCCGCCAGGACCTGGGCGATCGCCATCACCTGCTCCTGGTAGACGATGAGACCGTAGGTCTCCCCCAGGACCGGCTCCAGCGCGTCGGCGAGGGCCGGGTGGATCGGCTCGATCGGCTGCCGGCCGTTCTTGCGGTGGGCGTACTTGTTGTGCGAGTCGGCACCCATCGGGCCCGGCCGGTAGAGCGCCGAGACGGCCGTGATGTCGGCGAACTTGTCGGGCAGCATCGACCGAAGCAGCGCCCGCATGCCGCCACCATCGAGCTGGAACACGCCGAGGGTGTCGCCGCGGCCCATCAGCTCGTAGGTCGCCCGGTTGTCGAACGGCAGCTCCTCGAGGACGACGTCCTCGCCCTTGTTGGCCTTGATGTTGACCAGCGCGTCCTCGAGGATGCGCAGGTTGGACAGGCCGAGGAAGTCCATCTTGACCAGCCCGAGCGACTCGCACATCGGGTAGTCGAACTGGGTGATGACCGCGCCGTCCTGCGGACGGGCCATGATCGGCACGATGTCGAGCAGCGGCTCGCTCGACATGATGACGCCGGCGGCGTGGACGCCCCAGTTGCGGATCTGCCCCTCGAGGCCCAGCGCCGTCTGGTAGATCGTGCGGACGTCGGCGTCCTGCTCGTAGAGAGCGCGGAACTCGCCACCGTCGTTGTAGCGCTTGTGCTCGGGGTTGAAGATGTCCTTGAGCGGGACGCCCTTGCCCATCACGTCGGGCGGCATCGCCTTGGTGATCTTGTCGCCGATCGCGAACCCGTGGTCGAGCACCCGGGCCGCGTCCTTGATCGCGGCCTTGGACTTCAGGCGGCCGAAGGTCGCGATCTGGCAGACCCGGTCGGCGCCGTACTTGTCGGAGACGTACTGGATGACCTCACCGCGCCGGGCATCGTCGAAGTCGATGTCGAAGTCGGGCATCGAGGGACGCTCGGGGTTGAGGAAGCGCTCGAAGTAGAGGCCGTGCTCCAGCGGGCACAGGTCGGTGATCCGCAGTGCGTACGCCGCGATGGACCCCGCACCCGAGCCACGGCCCGGTCCGACCCGGATGCCGTTGTCCTTGGACCAGTTGATGAAGTCTGCGACCACGAGGAAGTATCCGCAGTAGCCCTTCTGGGCGACGACGGCGAGCTCCATCTCGACGCGGTCCTTGACCTCCTGGGTCAGCCGGTCGCCCGGGTAGCGGGACTCGATGCCGCGCCAGACCTCCTTGCGGAACCAGGACTCCTCGGTCTCCCCCGCCGGGATGTCGGCCTTGGCCATGTAGCCGCCGGTGTTCTCGTTGAACTCCACCGCGCAGCGCTCGGCGATGGCGACCGTGTTGTCGCACGCCTCCGGCATGCCGAAGCGGTCGGCCCACAGCTCACGCATCTCGGCGGCCGACTTGATGTAGTAGCCGCCGCCGTCGAACTTGAGGCGGTTGGTGTCGGAGAGCCGCTTGCCGGACGCGACGCAGATCAGGGCGTCGTGGGCGTCGGCGTCCTCGGGGTTGTTGTAGTGGGAGTCGTTGGTCGCGATCGGCGCGATGTTCATCTCGCGGCCCAGGCGCAGCAGGTCGTCGCGGACCCGCTTCTCGATCGAGATGCCGTGGTCCATCAGCTCGAGGAAGACGTTGTCCTTGCCGAAGATGTCCTGCAGCTCGGCGGCCTCACGCACGGCCTCGTCCCACTGCCCCAGCCTCAGCCGGGTCTGGATCGCGCCGCTCGGGCAGCCGGTGCTGACGATGAGGCCCTTGCTGTGCTCGGCGAGGATCTCCTTGTCCATCCGCGGCTTGAAGTAGTAGCCCTCGAGGCTGGACCGGGACGAGAGCCGGAACAGGTTGTGCATGCCCTCGGTGCTCTCGGCCCACATCGTCATGTGGGTGTACGCGCCGCCGCCGGCGACGTCGTCGCCGCCCTCCTCGGCCACGTCGCCCTTGCCCCAGCGGACCCGCCGGCGCTCACCCCGGGGGGTGCCCGGGGTGATGTAGGCCTCGATGCCGATGATCGGCTTGACGTCGTACTTCTTGGCCTTGGAGTAGAAGTCGTAGGCACCGTGCAGGTTGCCGTGGTCGGTCATGGCGATCGACGTCATGCCGAGGTCGTTGACGCGCTGGAACAGCCCGTCGAGCAGCGACGCACCGTCGAGCATGGAGTACTCGGTGTGGACGTGCAGGTGGACGAAGTCCGCTTCCCCGGAACCGGCTGCCATCGGGTGTGGTGACTCCTCGAGAGATGGTGGACTGGACGTCGGGGAAGGGGATCAGCCTACGCGACCCGACCAGAGGAATGGTGACAGGGAGGTCCGACACGCAGCCCGGCTCAGGGGTCCCAGGACATCCGTACGTCGGGCGCCCGCTCCTCGTTTCCGGAGCCGTCCGTGCGCTCCCGCTCGACCAGCCCCCGTGCGGCATAGAAGGCCTGTGCCGGTGTGTTCGACTCGAAGACCCACAACCCGAATCCGTCCGGGTGCCGGGCCTTCACCAGGTCGAGGAGGGCACCACCGATGCCTTGTCCGGCGTGGTCCGGGTCGACGTACAGGTCGTCGAGCCAGGTGCGGGTGAACCGGGCGTAGCCGACCACCCGGCCGGCCGTCTCGGCGACCCAGACCTCGTCGCCGCTGCCGGCGAGGCGGGAGGCGAGCCAGGCGCGGACCTCGGTGTCGGTGTGCACGCCTGCGGGCATCGGCGCGGCGGCACGCGCCCGGAGATGGACGTCGGCGACCGCCTCAGCGTCGTCCGGCGTCGCCGGGCGACGCTGAGG
>Ga0247823_10002693_pt1 | contig 14578 bp, 13 predicted proteins | sample 13C_PalmiticAcid_2_FD_192426 | JGI IMG/M metagenome (GOLD analysis project Ga0247823, IMG submission 192426) | Soil microbial communities from agricultural site in Penn Yan, New York, United States - 13C_PalmiticAcid_Day30 | ecosystem: Environmental > Terrestrial > Soil > Agricultural land...
ACCCTGGGCGCCCTGGGGTAGGACGAGTTGCGGCGCGCCGACGGTCAGGGCGCCCAGGGTGGTGCCGCTGCCGCCGTGGTGGACGACGACGGCGGCGTGGCGCAGGAGGTCCGCCTGCGGGACCCAGGCCCGCACCGCCACGTTGTCCGGCACGTCCTCCAACTCCTCCAGCGGCACCCGGCCCGCGGCGACGACCACCTCCACGCCAAGCCGAGCCAACCCCTCGATCGCGGTCCTGAGCAGTTCAGGGGTACCGAACGCGGTTCCGAGGGTCAGGTAGATCAACGGCGCGGAACCCCACTCGGGCCCGGGCGTGGAGTAGGGCACCGGCCGCAGTTCGATCCGGCTTCCGGCGGCGAGGAAGTCCTTGTCCTGCAACGAGGGCGGACAGATGTCGAGGTGCGACCCCGCCGTGGGCCGGTCCAGGCCGATCCCCTCGGGGAACATGCGGCCGAAGCCGTGCCAGAGGCCGGGGACGCCCGCCCGGTGGGCGGCGACCGCGACGCCGGGGACGCCCCAGCCGTGGATGACCAGGTCGGGGCGGAGGCGAGCGAGGTCCGGTTCGAGGTCCTCGGCGTAGATCTCATAGAACGAGTCGGCCGGACGGAAGGGGCGCAGGCCGTTCGCGGAGAGTGTCGAGTGCACGCCCTCCCCCGCGGCGAACCACACCTCGTGGCCGGCGTCCCGCGCGGCGATCGCGAGGGGGATCATCGGGTAGGTGTGGCCGACGGAGGCGAGGCTGGCGAACAGCAGACGCATACGACCGAATCTACGCGTGGCCCCCGGCGTCTACGCTTGCCCCAGCACCACCGTCGCGGCCGGTTTCGGCGATCATGGACGGCGGCGCCGGACCCACCGGCCATGCCATACCCCGGGAGCAGACATGCCAGTCGCCGATCTGACGGTGAGCGCGAGCAACGACGGCCCATGGACCGCGGGCGGCGTGGGCACCTACACCCTGGTCGTCAGCACCAGCCCGACCTTCGACCAGTCGGACAAGCTGGTCAACCTGGCCCACACCCTCCCGACCGGCCTGACCCCCGAGTCCGCCGCGGGCGATGGGTGGAGCTGCTCGGTCTCGGGTCGCAAGGTCACCTGCCTGTCGCGGCTGACCGTCGCCCCTGGTGACTCGTACCCGCCGGTCGTGATCAAGGTCCTGGTCGGCAGGCATGTGGCTGGTCCGGTGTCGGCGGACTCCGGGGTGTCCGTCGCGGGCGCCGAGGCGGACACGACGAACAACACGGCGACGTCGACCACCACGGTCAACTAGACGCCGTGACCGCCCCCGGTCCGGGGGCGGTCACGGGATGTCACAGCGTGAGCGTCCAGGTGTCGATCGTGCCGACATCCGCGTTGGCCGCGTCCTGCACCCGCAGGGTCCACGTGCCGTTTCGGACCTCGGTGGACAGGTTCACCGTGTAGACCTTGTCGATGTTGTCCGTGCCCGACCCGGTCCGGTTGTGCAGCACGTATGAGGTGCCGTCCGGCGCGATCAGGCTGACGACCAGGTCACCGATGTAGGTGTGCTTGATGTGCACCTCGGCGGTCGAGGTCGCCGACGCGTTGCCCGTGCAACCCGACATGACGATCGTCGAGTTGACCGTCGCGTTGTCCGGGATCGCCACGTCCGTGCCGTTGGTGTTGACGCAGCCGCCGACCGAGGCGACCGTCAGCGTGAACGTGGTGCTCCTGGTCGCCGACGCCGCTGTGCCGGTGATGGTCACCGGGTAGGTGCCCGCCGGGGTGGACGCCGAGGTGGCGATGGTCGCGGTGGTGGAGCCGCCCGCGGTCACCGAGGTCGGGTTGAACGACGCGGTGGCGCCTGACGGCAGGCCGGTCGCGGTGAACGCCACCGACTCCGCGGTGCCGGACACGACCGCCGTGCTGACCGTCGTGGTCGCCGACGAGCCCTGGTTCACCGTCGCCGCGGCCGGGGACGCGCCGATCGAGAAGTCGTTGCTCGGCGTGCCCTCTGGCCGGATCTGGTAGATGCCCAGGCCGTAGGTGGCCGCGGTCAGCACCGTCTGGTTGGACGACACCGACGGCTCCAGGTCGGTGACCGGAACCAGCGGCATCCCGGTGCCAAGCGGCGACCAGTTCGCGCCGCCGTTGGTCGAGGTGAACGCGCCGACGTCGGTGCCGACATACAGCACAGTGCGGTCACGCGGGTCGAGCACGAGGTCGTTGACCGGCGCGTCAGGCAGGTTGCCCGAGATCGCGGTGTAGGTCGCGCCGCCGTCGGTCGTGCGGAAGACCTGCGCCGCGCTGGAACCGTTGCGGTAGCCCGACACCGTCACGTACGCGAGGTTCGCGTCGGTCGGGTCGACGGTCACCCTGGTCACGTACCGGCTGGGCAGGCCCGCGCTGATGTCGGTCCAGGTCGTGCCGGTGTTGCGGGTGACCCACAGCTTGCCGTCGTCGGTGCCTGCGTAGATCACCGCGGCGTTCGACTTGGCCACGCCGATGGAGGTGACGGTGCCCCAGGTCGTGACGGTGAGGTTGGGGCTGATCACGCTGAACCCGGCGGCCGAGTTCGTCGAGCGGTTGACCCGGTTGCCCGCGAAGTACACGATCGCCGGGTTCGACGGGTCGAGCACGACCGGTGCGAACCAGTTCCAGCGGTCGGAGGTCGCCGAGCCGAACGACGACATCGAGTTGCCGCCGTTGGTGGACCGGTTGCAGACGCCGTTCTGCGAGCAGGCGTAGACCTTGAGGTGGTTGGTCGGGTCGATCACGTTGGCCAGGCCGTCACCGCCGTTGTACGAGCCCCAGCCCGCCCAGGAGCGCACCGAGCCGTTGTCCTGCAGGCCGCCGTTGATCCGCGTGGGGTCCTGCTGGGAGACGCCGACCGAGTAGAACTGCATGTTCGCCAGGTTGGTGCTCTTGGTCCAGGAGCCGCCGAGCGAGCCGTTCTGGGTCGAGCGGTAGATCCCGCCGTCGTTGCCGATGTAGACCTTGTTCGCCACAGCCGGGTCGAAGGCGACCGCGTGCTGGTCGACGTGGAACGACGAGCTGTTGCTGGTCCAGCTCGTCCCCGCGTTGGTCGATTCCAACATCGGCACGCCGGGCACCCAGATGTGCTGGGCGGCCAGCGGGTCGACGAAGATCCGGCCGAACCACCAGCCGAAGGTCGACTGCGAACCGCTCAGCGTCGACGAACTGGTCACCTGGGTCCAGCTGGCACCCGCGTTGGTGGAGGTCCAGAAACCGAGGAAGTTGCCGGGGGTGTTCGCGGCGATGGCGTAGAGCCGGTTCGGGTCGCTCTTGGCGACCGCGACACCCATCCGGCCCAGGTTCGAGCTGGACGCGGGCAGCCCGCCCGCGAGCCTGGTCCAGGTGGCGCCGCCGTCGGTCGACTTGTGGATGCCGGAGCCGACGCCGCCGTAGACGCGGCCCGCCGGGGTGCGGGTGTGGTCCCACATCGAGGCGTAGATCGTGTTCGAGTTGCCAGGGCTGATCGAGACGTCGATGGCGCCGGTAGTGGTGTTGGCGCCCGCAAGGACCTGCTGCCAGGTCGTGCCGCCGTCCTCGCTGCGGTAGAGGCCGCGCGCGCCGCCGGGCTGGTAGAGCTTGCCCGCGGCCGCGACGAACAGCCGGTTGGAGTTGTTGGGGTCGATGGAGATGCGGCCGATCCGGTCGGTGCCGGTCAGGCCGATCGCCGTCCAGGTGACGCCGCCGTCGGTCGACTTGTAGACGCCGTTGCCGGGGAAGGAGTAGGACGCGGAACCTGGGTTGCCCTCGCCGGTGCCGACGTAGACGGTGCCGTTGGGGGCCACCGCGAGCGCGCCGACGCTCTGCGGCAGCGTCGGTCCCCAGGAGTAGCTGAAGGTGCTGCCGCCGTCGGTGCTCTTCCACACGCCGCCGGACGCGGCGCCCGCGTAGACGGTGTTCGCGCGGGTCGGGTCGCCCGCGATGTCGGTGACGCGGCCGCCGAGTCCGGGGCCGAGCGACTGCCACGCCGCGGCGGACGAACTCGCGATGCCCGCGCGGTTGTGGCCCGCCTGCAGCGACTTCGCGTGGCCCTGGGCGCGGGACAGGTTGCCCGCGAGATCGACGGTCGGGTCCGGGAACAGCCGCTGCCTGGCGAACCATTCATCGGCGCCGGTCGGACCGGTGGCCTGGTCGGGGTCGACCGCGACGACGCCGATGACCCGGTCGGCCTCGTTCGGCACGGCGGCGGCGGGCAACACGGTCATTCCCAGTACCAGTAATGGGAACAGAGTTTTCTTGGACAGCCTCATTGACGCCCTCTCCCTCGCGAAACACGGCGTGTGCAGGACGCCGGCGCCATGATCGGGCACCACGATGGCCAGCGGAAAGGGCCAAATCGGGCAATCCGTCTTCGGGTTATTACCGGTGTTGCCATTGTGTTGAGCGCGGGCCGTGTGCCACCGTTCCCCGGCCGCGGTGGCACGCCGCGGCTTGTCCCCGTGGTCAGGAGCGATTCCCCATGCACACCAGGCCCCTCGGGCGCGCGGCAGGCGCGTTCGCGGTGATCACGGTGTTCGGGGCGCTGCTGGTCCTGCTGGTATCGGGGTCGCTGCACGTGCCCGGTCTGCCGCCACCGGTCACCCCCGACCTCGTGCCCGATCCGTTGTCCACCGAGGGATACGGCCATTCGGTCGAACTCGGCGGGCTGGCGCGGGCGACGCTCAACTCGATGCTGGTGTGCCTGATCGCGGTCCCGGTGAGCGTCCTGGTCGCGGCTACCGCCGGGTTCGCGCTCACACAGGTGTCGCCGCGGACCGCGCGCGTGGTGATCACGTTGTCGCTGGTCGCGCTGATGGTGCCCGCGATCTCGTTGCTGGTGCCCAAGTTCGCGCTGTTCCGGGCGCTGGACCTGACCGGGACCCTCGCCCCGCTGATCGCGCCCGCGCTGATCGCCACGTCGCCGCTGTATCCGCTGGTCTACTACCTCGCGTTCCGGAACGTGCCCGCGGAGCTGTACGACGCGTGCAGGCTGGAGGACATGTCGCCGCTGCGCACGTGGTGGCAGGTCGGCATGCCGCTGGTGCGGCCGGTGACCGCGGGGATCGCGGCTCTGACGTTCGTGCTCACGTGGTCGAACTTCCTTGACCCGCTGGTGTTCCTCTACGAGCGCGACACGTTCACGCTGCCACTCGCGCTGCGGTCGCTCGCGACGCTCGACCCGACCGACTTTCCGATCTTCCTGGCGGGCGCGGTCATCGCGACCGTGCCGGTGCTAGTCGTCATCGCCGTGGCACAACGAGGCCCGCGGCTCAAGAAAGGACATCGGGGATGAGACTCGTTCGTTCGCTGGCGTTGGCCACGGCGGCCGTGACGCTGGCCGCGGGCTGCTCGGCGACGGGTGAGGCCGCCGGGCCGACCGAGCCGGTGAGCCTGCTGGTGTTCGGCGACCCGAACGAGCTGGCCGCCTACCGCGAGCTCGAAGCGGCCTACGAGCGCGCCCTGCCCGGCGCGGATCTGAAGCTGATCGAGGCGAGCGACCGCAAGGACCTGATCGCCAAGCTGTCCACGTCGATCTCCGGCGGCAATCCCCCTGACCTGTTCCTGATGAACTACCGCTTCTACGGCCAGTTCGCGAAACGCGACGCGATCGAGCCCGTGCAGGAGCTGCTCGACAAGTCGACGGCCATCCACGCCAAGGACTTCTACCCGCAGGCGATGTCGGCGTTCCAGATCGGCGGCAAGCAGTTGTGTATGCCGCAGAACGTGTCCAGTCTCGTCGTCTACTACAACAAGACCCTGTTCGCCAAGCACGGCATCGCCGAGCCGAAGGCCGGGTGGGGCTGGCCCGACATGGTGGCCACCGCGGCCGGACTGACCCGCGACACCAACGGTGACGTGGTCAAGGGCGCAGACCCGGACGCCGCGCCGGGCACCCCCGTGCCCGCGGGCCCGCCGCCCGCGACCTACGGACTTGGCCTGTCGCCTGAGGTGATCCGCCTCGCACCGTTCGTCTGGTCCAACGGCGGCACGATGTTCGACGACGAGAAGCAGCCGACCAGGTTCGCCCTCGACGCGCCCGCGATCGAGGCGCTGTCGGAGTTCATCGACCTGCGCGGCAAGCACGGCGTGGTGCCCACCGACCAGGAGGTGGAGAGCGAGGACGATGAGGCCAGGTTCGCCGCGGGCAAGCTCGGCATGCTGATGTCGTCGCGCCGGTCCACCACGACGTTCCGCAAGATCACCGGATTCGAGTGGGACATCGCCCCGCTGCCGGTGCACAAGACGGCGGCCACGGTCCTGCACAGTGACGCTTACTGCGTCACGAAGGGCTCGAAGAACAAGCCCGGCGCGTGGCGGTTCGTGGAGTTCGCGCTGGGCACCGAGGGCGCGACGATCATGGCGAAGACGGGCAGGACGGTTCCGTCCACTATGGAGGTCTCGAAGTCGCCCGCGTTCCTCGATCCGGCGAAGCCGCCGCACAACGCGGCGGTGTTCCTCGACTCGATCGCCACTATCCGGGCCACTCCGACGATCTCGACCTGGCCGGAGATCGAGGACGTAGCGAACGGGATCCTGGAGAACGCGCTGTACTACGGACACAAGCCCGATGAGGTCGCGCGCCAACTGGACGAGCAGACCCGGTCACTGTTCGAGCGCGGCAAGTGACAGAGGGACTGGAGCTGGTCGGTGTCCGCGCGGCCCACGGCAAAGCCGAGACGCTGCGCGGCATCGACCTGACCGCGGCGAAGGGCGAGCTGCTGGTGCTGCTCGGCCCGTCCGGCGCGGGCAAGTCGACGCTGCTGCGGGTGATCGCGGGCCTGCACCCGGCGGCGGGCGGCCTGGTGCGTATCGCGGGCCGCGATGTCACCGCCCTCTCCCCCGGCGAACGCGACGTCGCCATGGTCTTCCAGTCCTTCGCGCTGTTCCCGCACCTGGACGTGCTCGACAACATCGGCTTCGGCCTGCGCGCCCGCGGCGTCGGCAAGCGGGAGACCCGCGAGCGGTCGGCGGCGGCCGCCGTCGTGGCCGGTTGCGACCAGGTGCTCAGTCGCAGGCCGGACCAGCTTTCCGGCGGCGAACGCCAACGTGTCGCGCTGGCCAGGGCCCTGGTCCGGGAACCCGCGCTGTTCCTGCTGGACGAGCCATTGTCCAATTTGGACGCGGAATCGCGGGTGCGCACCCGGGTGGAGCTCAGGGCGCTGCATGACCGGGTCGGCGCGACGATGGTGCACGTCACGCACGACCAGACCGAGGCCCAGGCCATCGCCGACCGGATCGCCGTGCTGCACGACGGCCGGGTCGAGCAGGTCGGGACCCCGGAGGAGATCTGGCGACGACCGGCCACGACGTTCGTAGCCGGTTTCGTCGGCTCCCCCGCGATGAACCTGTTCCCCGGTGACGGTCCATGGCCGGTCGGCGGAGCGCATCGGGTGGGCGTCCGCCCGGAGGCGCTGCGGCTGGTGGCGGAAGGCAGTGGACATCCCGCGACCGTGACGGGCATGGAGGTGATCGGCGAGGACGCGTGGGTGCGGCTGCGGATCGGCGATCACGCACTGGTCGCCCGGGTACCCGCCACCGACCGTCCGGAGCCGGGTGCCACGCTGATGGCGAGCGCGGCTGAGGCCGACTTGCACGCGTTCGACGTCGACGGAAAGCGGGTCGGCTAGGTGTCCCGGCGCGGTCAGCTGGCCCTGATGCTGGCGCCGTTCCTGATCGGGCTGGTGCTGCTGGTACTCGGCCCGGCCCTGGTCACCTTCGCGCTGGCGTTCGCCGACTACGACCTGATCGGCGCCGTCGAGTGGATCGGCCTGGCCAACTTCGTCGAACTGGCCAACAGCACCGCGTTCCACGCCGCCCTGTCCAACTCGCTGTCGTTCGCCGCCATCGCCGTCCCGCTGCGCCTGCTGCTCGCGTTCGGCCTGGCGCTGCTGCTGTTCCGCCGCGGCCCCGCCGTGGGCACCGCGCGGACGGCGGTGATCCTGCCGTCGGCGGTACCGGAGGTCGCCTACGGGTTGCTGTGGCTGTGGCTGCTGAACCCCATGTACGGGCCGATCAACCAGATCCTGCGGACCTTCGCCGAACCCGACTCCATCCCCAACTGGCTCACCACGCCATCGGACGCGCGCGCCGGGATCATCGTGATGAGCCTGTTCACCATCGGCGAGACGTTCATCGTGCTGCTCATCGCCCGCCGCGCGCTGCCGAGCGAGGTCTACGAGCTGGCCGCCATCGAGGGCGCCACCGGCTGGTACCTGCTTCGGCGGGTGACGCTGCCGCTGATGGCCCCGGTACTGGGCTTGCTGCTGCTTCGGGACACGATCCTGAGCTTCCAGTTCTCGTTCGTCCCCGCGCTGGTGGTCACCGAGGGTGGGCCACCGCCATATTCCACGACCTACGTACCGCTTTTCGTCTACCGAAACGCCTTCGAATACCTCCGCTACGGCTACGCGGCGGCGGCCACCCTGGTCATGCTCGTGTGCACCGGCGCGGCGGTGTTCCTGCAGTGGCGACTCATTCGCCGTTACCGCTCCCGGTACGCGGTCGCCTAGGCATTTCGCCGCGAGATGCCCGCTCGGCGCAGGGAATGGACACCTACCGGGTGACCGGAACCGTCACGGTGCGCGACCGCGTCGTCTTCTCGGTGCGAAATGTCGTGCTGACCGGCTGATTCGTGGTGCCGGATGGCGCCGAGTCGTTTGGTGGCGTGCCATGGTGGGGTACCCCTTGGTCCCCAGCACCACTTGGTCGGAGGGCCCGCGATGACCGTCTCCGCATCGACTCCCCTGGCCCCGACGCTCGGGGTCGAGGAGGAGTTCCTCCTGGTCGACGCGCACACCGGGCTGCCCGCACCGAAGGGGCACGACGTCATCCGGCACAGCGCGGAGGTGTCCGGGGTCGAGCTGGACCGGGAGCTGGCGCTGTCGCAGGTGGAGATCCGCACCGGAATCTGCGACAACCTGGCCGAGGCCCAGTCCCAGCTCCTTGACCTGCGCAAAGTGGCCGCCGCGGCGGCGCGCGCGGTCGGCTGTGAGCTGCTCGCGGTCGGCGTGCCGCCGGTGGGCGGGCCGGGCATCGAGATCGCGCGGGACGGCCGGTACGGGCAGGTGGCCGAGGCGTACCGGCAGCTCGCGGCCGAGCAGTCGATCTGCGGCTGCCACGTGCACGTCGCGGTGCCCGACCAGGAGACGGCCGTCGGAGTGTGCAACCACCTGCGGCCGTGGCTGCCGGTGCTGGGCCTGCTGACGGCGAACTCGCCGATCACGGCGGGCCGGGACACCGGGTACGCGAGCTGGCGTTCTGTCGTCTGGTCGCGGTGGCCGATGTCGGGGCCGCCGCCGTACTTCGAGTCGGCCGCGCACCACCGCGACATCGTCGGCCTGCTCTTGGAGTCGGGCGCGGCGAGCGACCCTCGGACGGTCTACTGGGACGCGCGGCCGTCGCCCCACCTGCCCACGGTGGAGGTCCGGGTATCCGACGTGGCGGGCACCGTGGCGGAGGCGATATTGCTCGCCGCGCTTGTCCGCGGTCTGGTCATGACGGCCATGGACGACCTCAGCCAGGGGCTGACGGCACCCCGTGTGCCGGTGGAGACCCTGCGCGCCGCGACCTGGCGGGCGTCGCGCGACGGGATCACCGGACACGCCCTGGACACGCTCACCGGGCGGCTCGTCCCGGCGCGGAGCCTGGTGGACCGGCTGGTCGAGCGGGTCAGCGGGGCGCTGGCCCAGGCAGGCGACCTCGACACGGTCGCCGGACTGCTCGCCGAACTGGACCGCTCCGGCACCGGCGCGGCGCGGCAGCGGGCCGCGCTCGCACGCAACGGGCTGCTGCGCGACGTGGTCGACCAGTGCGTGGCCGACGGCGCCACCCGCCAGGTGCAGCACATGACCTGACCTGCGGAGATCGTTCTGGCGCGCGGATCGCGGCTGCCCGGATGATGATGTCCGGGTGACCACTCTCGAGGCCGCGAGGCCGACAGCGGGCCCGCCCGCGCTCAGTCCAGCGCAGCGCACCGTCGTCTTCACCGCCATCGCCATGGGCATGCTGCTCGCCGCTCTCGACCAGACGATCGTCGGCACCGCGCTGCCCACGATCGTGGCCGACCTCGGCGGGGCGGCGCACATGTCGTGGGTCGTGACGTCCTATCTGCTGGCCGAGACAATCGCGACGGCGCTGGTGGGCAAGTTCGGCGACCAGTTCGGCCGCAAGGTCGTCTTCCAGGCGTCCACCGTGATCTTCACCGTGGGCTCCCTGCTGTGCGGGCTGGCCGACAGCATGACGCTGCTCATCGCGTGGCGGGCCGTGCAGGGCATCGGCGCGGGTGGGCTGATGGTCACCGCCATGGCACTGATCGCCGACGTGATCCCGCTGCGTGAGCGCGGCCGCTACCAGGGCGCCATCGGCGCGGTGTTCGGGCTGTCCACGGTGATCGGCCCGCTGCTCGGCGGCCTGTTCACCGACCACCTGTCGTGGCGGTGGGCCTTCTACGTCAACGTTCCGCTCGCGATCGCGGTCATCGTGGTCTCCGCGCGCGCGATCCCGGCGATCCGGGCCGCCGCGAAGCCGATCATCGATTACCTGGGCATCGTCCTGGTCGCCGCCGGGGCCAGCGCGCTGATCCTGGCCACGACGTGGGGCGGCAGCGAGTACGAGTGGGACTCGCCGGTCATCATCGGCCTGTTCGTCGGCGGTGCGGTCGCGCTGGGCCTGTTCTGCCTGGCCGAGACCCGCGCGAAGGAGCCGATGCTCCCGATGCGGCTGTTCCGCGACCCGGTGTTCGCGGTGTGCTCGGTACTCAGCTTCGTCGTCGGCTTCGCGATGCTCGGCGCGATGGTCTTCCTGCCGACCTACCTGCAATACGTCGACGGCGAAAGCGCGACCGGGTCTGGACTCCGGCTGCTGCCGATGATCATCGGCCTGCTCGTCGCGTCGATCTTCAGCGGCACGATGGTGAGCCGGACCGGGCAGTACCGGCTGTTCCCGATCGTGGGCTCGCTGGTGATGGCGGTCGGGCTGTTCCTGCTGTCGCTGATGGACCGCGGCACCGGTTTCTGGCTGACCTCGGTGTACATGCTGGTCCTCGGTCTGGGCATCGGCCTGTGCATGCAGGTCCTCACCATCGCCGTGCAGAACACGGTCGACTACGCCGACCTGGGCGCGGCGACGTCCGGCGTGTCGTTCTTCCGCACGCTGGGAAGTTCGTTCGGCACAGCGGTCTTCGGCACGATCTACGCCAACCAACTCGCCCCGAACCTCACCGAGGGCGTGACGGCCGCTGCCCTGCAGACCGGAGCGGATCCACGCGTGCTGGCCGCCGCCGCCCAGAGCCCCAAGGGCGTGCACGATCTGCCCGCCGCCCAAGCCGCGCCGATCATCGACGCGTACGCCGATTCACTGCACACGGTGTTCCTGTGGACGGTGCCCGTGGCGGCGATCGGGTTCCTGATCTCGTTGTTCCTCAAGCAGGTCGAACTGCGCGACCCGGCGCGGGCTTCGTCGACCGACGTCGGCGAGGGCTTCGCGTCTCCCACGTCGAGCGAGTCGGCCGCGGTGCTGGAGTCGTCGGTCTGCGCGGTCCTGCGTGGCTTCGGGCCGGAGGACGCGCGTGACGTCCGTCAGCGCTCCGGGACGCATCTGGACCCCGCAGGTGCTTGGACCGTCGTCCAGGTACGCGTGTACGCCAGGGCTCTGGGCGAGGCCGCGCTGTCCGACATCGCCAGGGGCAGGCGGATGCCGCCGGAGGTGCTGGAACCGGTGTTCCACCGCATGGTCCACGAGGGCTACCTGACCCGCCACGACGACGTGTACGCCCACACGCCCGCTGGGGAACGCGAGTTCGACCTGATCAGCACCGCGTGGGCCGACTGGATCCACGACCACCTCCGCCGCGACCCGGCCGACGACCGTCCCGAGATCCGCGCGGCAGTGGAATCGATCGCGCGCAGGATCGTCACCGAGGACGTCGCCGAATCGTCACAGCGCGAGTTGGTCAGAGCGGGCTAGCTTCCCGGGGTGCAGACGCAGGTCCGGCTGTAGGCCCCGGCCACGGTCGCGGTGCAGAAGCGCGCGGCGACTCGGTCGTGGTCGGTCCAGGGATGCGGGCAGACCGCACAGGTATCGGTGTGCTGGGGTTGGCGTGATGTGGTGTCGATGGGTGTCTCGGACTCGGGCATGCTCACCCCGTTCGTCAGCTGGTCGAATCGGTTCACCGGCGGGGTCACCGCGTCTTCTCTGGCACGGTGTCGATCACGCGCACCATCTCGGTGGCGAGGGCGGCCGACGCCGTGTCGTCGAGTTCGGTGTGCTTGCGCACGATGTCCTGGACGAGTCGTACTCGGCGTTCGTAGCGGGACACGAACTTGGTTTCGATCTTCATGGCGATTCCTCTACTTGATGGGTCCGACCGCCACCGGGAGCCGCTCGGCCGAAGGCGCCGACGCGAGTTCTTCCAGTTGGCGGATGATGGCGGCGGGTGAGATGGGCCGCGGCCGGGTGAACACCCGCAGCAGTTCGTCGACCGACTGGGCGACGGTGAACCGACTACCGGCGTCGCGTCTGGCCGCGGCGGGCAGCGGGCCGCTGTCGACGGCCTCCCGGATGCCCCAGGCGAGCGCCTCGGCGTCGTCCGGCTTGACGAACACGACCCCGCCGCAGTCGGTCTCGGGCAGGCCGCCGTCGTCGGAGGCCACCACGCGGCAGCCCGCGTGCTGGGCCTCGATGGAGACGATGCCGAAGGTCTCGTGCCAGTACTGGCTGTTGGACGGCATGACCACGATGTCGTGTTCGGCCATCAGCGCGGCCATCGCGGCGGGCGTCTTGCGGGTGGCGACCACGCGCACGCCGGGGTGTTCGCCGAGCAGCCGTTCAATGATCTTGCCCTGCGGCTTGTCCGCGCCCGCCGTCGTCGCGGTGAAGGTGAGGCCGCGGTCCTGCTCGATGATGTCGATGTGCAGGGTCTCCAGGAGGGTGTAGATGCCCTTCTCCGGGCTCAGCCTGCCCGCGAACAGGATCCGCGTCATGCCCGTCGCATTGTCCACTCTGGACTGGGCGGCGAAACACGGTTCGGCGAAGGGATAGACCACGCTGATCGTCGCGACATCGACGTCGAGGTAGTCCGACCACAGCGCCGCGGCGTACCGGCTGGTGGCGATCAGAACGAGATCCCTGGTCCCCGCGACGGCGAAGTCACGGTACTTGTCCCGGATCGGCGGCGGGTTGTGCAGGATCAGGAACGCGGGCCGCTTGGTGGCCACGACGTGCGGTTCGTTGACGAAGACGACGGTGCCGTCGAGGTCGCCGACCTCGGCCAGCGTCGGCAGCGATCGGAACGGGATGTCGTCGAACTCGACCCGGCCGTCGTCAACGCCGAGTCCGATGGTCACGACCTGCGCCGGGACACCTCGGCGCAGCAGTTCCCTGACTTGGCCCACGGTGTAGTTCTCGGAGCCGCCAGTGCCTGCGGGGAGCGGATTCCCCGGGGACCAGACGAACGAAATCACGGTATGCCGCCTCACGGTTCGGTGTTCATCGGGTGTTCGACCGGGTGAACCTGGACGGCGACGGCGCTACAGCAGCATTCAGGGTGATCCTCGGCGAAACGCTCGAAACCAGAGATGTCGGCGAGACCCACGACATTCGCGATGGTGAACGGTGACAGCCATCCGCAGCGTAGCACGGCGTACGCGGGACCCGACCAGAACCACCTGAGCGGGTACTTGTCCGACCCGGTGCCGGGTGGTTGGTTGGCCATGGCCTGGAACCGAGTGGATGAGGTACCTGATGACGCTGACCCTGGACCCCAAGACGACCGCAGTGGTGCTCATCGAGTACCAGAACGACTTCACCACCGAGGGCGGCGTCCTGCACGGCGCGGTCGCGGATGTCATGGCGGAAACGGGAATGCTGGGCAACACGGTCGCCGTGGTGGAGGCCGCCAGGAAGGCGGGCGTGACGGTCATGCACGCGCCGATCACGTTCGCGGAGGGCTACGCCGAGATCTCGGCGCACCCGTACGGGATTCTCAAGGGCGTGGTCGACGGAAACGCTTTTGTGAAGGACAGCTGGGGCGCCACGATCGTGGACGACCTGACCCCTCAGGACGGCGACATCGTCGTCGAGGGCAAGCGCGGCCTGGACACCTTCGCAAGCACGAACCTCGACTTCATGCTCCGCAGCAAGGGGATCACCACGATCATCCTGGGCGGCTTCCTGACCAACTGCTGCGTCGAGTCGACCATGCGCAGTGGGTACGAGAACGGGTACCGGGTGATCACGCTGACGGACTGCGTCGCGGCGACGTCGCAGGCCGAACACGACAACGCGCTGGCCTACGACTACCCGATGTTCTCGATGCCCACCACCGCGAAGGAGATCATCGCCGCCCTGGCCGACTGATCAAGCGGGCGCGGGCGGGCCGATCGGCCCGCCCTACCGCCGCCGACGTGATGCCGACGCCGCCGCGCTACCGCCGAGAATCAGGACAAGAGCGGTCAGGCCCCACCTGCGCTTCTCGTCCGTCCGCTGCTGGTAGTCCACCGCGGCCGGAGCCGGAACCGGCGCCGCCCGATAGGGCTTCCGCGACGGAGCGGGCGGCGGTGGCGGTGTGACCGATGGCGGGGCCGGGGTCGACGGCGGTGGGGTCGTCGGC
>Ga0247823_10002695_pt1 | contig 14573 bp, 11 predicted proteins | sample 13C_PalmiticAcid_2_FD_192426 | JGI IMG/M metagenome (GOLD analysis project Ga0247823, IMG submission 192426) | Soil microbial communities from agricultural site in Penn Yan, New York, United States - 13C_PalmiticAcid_Day30 | ecosystem: Environmental > Terrestrial > Soil > Agricultural land...
ACGCGCTGCGAATAGAGCATGCGGAAGACATAGTGATCGGGCGCCAGGAACAGCTCGGTCGCATTCTCCCACGCGTCATCGGTCGCGAACCATGCCGGATCGGTATGGCCGTGCGGCGACACGATCGGGAGGCCGGCGATCTCCTTGTACAGCGTGCGCGCGATACCGCGGGTGGTGGGATCGGCCGGAAACAGCCGGTCGGGATCGAGTGCGAGCCGGGCTGTCATATCCATTCCTTTTGAAATTGTCGCAGTGGCCTTACCAATTCAATTGAAATTGGCAAGGTTCCTATTTAGGGCGCGAAGCAAGAGCAACTGAGGGAATCGTTCATGAAGATCACCGCCGCGCGCGTCAGCGTCACTTGTCCGGGGCGGAACTTCGTCACGCTCAAGATCGAGACCGATCAGGGCGTGTACGGGATCGGCGATGCGACCCTGAACGGGCGCGAACTGTCGGTCGTGTCCTACCTCCAGGATCACGTCGCACCGTGCCTGATCGGCATGGACCCGCGACGCATCGAGGACATCTGGCAGTATCTCTATCGCGGCGCCTATTGGCGGCGCGGGCCGGTGACGATGCGCGCGATCGCCGCCGTCGACGTGGCACTGTGGGATATCAAGGCCAAGATGGCGGGGATGCCGCTCTACCAGCTGCTCGGCGGCCGCAGCCGCGATGCGGTGATGGTCTATGGCCATGCCAACGGCAGCGACATCGCCGAAACGGTCGATGCGGTCGGCCATTATATCGACATGGGCTACAAGGCGATCCGCGCGCAGACCGGCGTGCCGGGGATCAAGGACGCGTACGGCGTCGGGCGCGGCAAGCTCTATTACGAGCCCGCAGATGCTGCATTGCCCAGCGTGACCGGCTGGGACACGCGCAAGTCGCTCAACTACGTCCCGAAGCTGTTCGAGAAGCTGCGCGAAACCTATGGCTTCGACCATCATCTGCTGCACGACGGCCATCACCGCTACACGCCGCAGGAAGCCGCCAATCTCGGCAAGATGCTCGAACCCTATCAGCTGTTCTGGCTGGAGGACGCGACGCCCGCGGAAAATCAGGAAGCGTTCAAGCTGATCCGCCAGCACACCGTGACGCCGCTCGCGGTCGGTGAGATCTTCAACTCGATCTGGGACGCCAAGGATCTGATCCAGAACCAGCTGATCGACTATATCCGCGCCACCATCGTCGGTGCCGGCGGCCTCACGCATCTGCGCCGGATCGCCGACCTCGCCGGCCTGTATCAGATCCGAACCGGCTGCCATGGCGCGACCGACCTGTCGCCCGTGACGATGGGTACGGCGCTGCACTTCGATACCTGGGTGCCCAATTTCGGTATCCAGGAATATATGCGGCACAGCGAGGAAACCGACGCCGTCTTCCCGCACGACTACCGGTTCGAGGACGGCATGCTGATCTGCGGCGAAACGCCGGGACATGGCGTCGACATCGACGAGAAGCTTGCCGCAAAATATCCCTACAAGCCCGCCTATCTGCCGGTCGCACGCCTGGAGGACGGGACGATGTGGAACTGGTGAACCCCTCCCCCATTCCGGTTCCCGACAGCCGCCGCGCCTTACCGGGCACGGCGGCTTTCTTTTTCGATGATCTCAGGCGGCGGCCGGCACCGGCGGCTTGCGCCGCAGCATCGTCCAGAGCAACGCCGCGCCGAGCAGATCGAACAGCGCAAGGCAGACGAACAGCGGATTGTAGCCGATCGTGTCCGCCAAAGCGCCGATCACCAGACTGAAGCTTAGCCCACCGATCCACGCCGCCGAACCCGCCATGCCGGTCGCCGTCGCCACCACCCGCTTGTCGAACAGGTCCGCCGACAGTGTCATCAGCGCGCCAGACAGCATCTGGTGCGCAAAGCCGCCGACGCAGAACAATGCGATCGCCATGCCGGGGCTGCCCGCGAGACCGATGCACGCCGGCCCGACCATGCAGATCGCGCCGCTCGTCACCACGATCTTGCGCGACGTGAGCAGCGAAACGCTGAAACGCTTCATCAGCCAGGGCGAATAATAGCCGCCGATGATCGATCCCGCATCCGCCGCGAGAAAAGGCAGCCATGCGAAGGCCGCGACCGCCTTCAGATCCATGCCTCGCGCTTCGACCAAGTAGAGCGGGATGAAGAAGCTGAAGGTCTGCCATGCCGGCTCGGCGAGGAAGCGGGGAATAGCGATGCTCCAAAAATCGCGCGTGCGGATCACCTCATGCCATCGCGCCGGGGCGCCGGCCGGCACGTCACCCCCCTCTCCCGACAGAATGTGTATGCGCTCCGCTTCGGACAGACGCGGATGCTCCAGCGGCGTGCGGTAAAAGCTGTACCAGATCGCCGCCCATATGAACCCGACCGCGCCGGTCACGATGAACGCTGACTGCCAGCCCCAGGCATAGATGCAGAAGATGACGACCGGCGGCGCGATCATGCCACCCAGCGACGAGCCGATGTTGAACCAGCCTGTCGCCACTGTCCGCTCGCGCGGCGGGAACCATTCCGACACCACCTTCAACCCCGCCGGCATCGCCGCGGCCTCGGTCAGGCCAAGCATGCCGCGAAACAGGGCGAGGCTGGGCCAGCCGACGGCGAAGGCATGCGCGCAGTTCGAGATCGACCAGCCGACGGCGAACAGCGCAAAGCCCAGCCGCGCGCCCAGCACGTCAAGCAGATAGCCGGCGAAGGGCTGCATGATCGTGTAGGCGGCCTGAAACGCCGCAACCACCCAGCTGTACTGCTGGGTCGACATGTCGAAGGTTTCCTTGAGCGTCGGCGCCGCAACCGCGAGCGAGGAGCGCGCGAGGTAATTGAGAATGGTGCCCAACGTCACCAGCCCGATGATCCACCAGCGCAAATGCCCGGTTTGCATGCCACATTTCCCCTACCCGCTCCGCCTATCGAGGCGCCGGTCTCTTAGGCATTTTGGCCTGACCAAATGTCAAGCATGAAACTCACATGGCCCGACCAATCAGGTCAATGACAACGGGGTCATTGACGTTGCATCGTCGCTCGCCCAAGCAATGGTCAGGATTGCATGCGGGCCCCGGTGACATGATACCCAACCAGAAACTCTACCAGCGCATCGCGGACTCGATCGCAGCGGATATCGCGGCGGGGGCCTATGCGCCCGGCAGCCGCCTGCCCGCGGAACGCGACTTGGCCGAGCAGTTCAAGGTCAGCCGGCCGACCATTCGGGAAGCCATGATCGCGCTTGAGATCCGCGGTCTGGTCGGTGCGAAAAAGGGGTCTGGCATCTATGTCAGTCAGACTCCCATCGAATCGCTCGTTCCGCCTGAACTCGATGCCGGCGCGTTCGAGCTGATCGAGGCGCGCACCCTGTTCGAGAGCGAAGCGGCCGCGCTCGCCGCGGCGGCGATCGATGACGCGCGATTGGCTGAGCTGCGCGCGCTACTGACGGAAATGAAGCAAGAGCGGGATTCGGATGCCGCGTTCGAGGCGGACAAACGCTTCCATATCGCCATCGCCGAAGCCACAGGGAACAGCCTGATCGTCTCGGTGGTAGAGATGCTCTGGGCCGTTCGCGAACAATCGCCGCTGTGCGTGCACATGTTCGCGCGCGCGCGGCGCAAGGGCGTCACGCCACGCGCCAACGAGCACGAACTCATCGTAGACGCCCTGGCACAGCGCGATCCGCAGCAGGCTCGCGACGCGATGCGTGCCCATTTGCGGCGCGTGACCGAAGACTTGCTCGACGCCACCAAGCTCGAGCTCATCGAAAAGGCCGAAGCGGACTTCGCAGCGCAGCGCCGCCGCGTGGCGGCGCGCACCGCGGTCTAGCCTCTCCGGCTAGTCACGGCGTCTGCAATGCCCTGAAATCGTCGATCCAGCGATAGTTGAATGCAGCGGTGCCATCCGCATTCCGCTTCGCCGTACGATCGGCATAGATAGTATGGAGCAACCAGGGCTGCCGGGTCGCGTCAAAATCGGTACGGAGCGACTTGCCCTGCTTAAAAGCATAGGTGGCGACTGCGAGGCGACCGGTATCGCGGAACAGCTTCATCTGCTGTTGCAGATAGTGCTTGTTGGCATCGATCCATTTGGTCTGAGACAGAAACTCGTCCCACTGCGCCTTTGAGAACGGCGTCTCCAGCGCGGCGCGGACAATCTGCCAGGTCTGCGCGTTGCGCGGCGCCTGATATTTGTCCGCGAACGCGGGCGGGATGTTGGTCTTGAGGTTCGGAATCCACGACCAAACCAGCGAGAAATCCGGAACCACGAACTTCTGCTCGGGCCGCATCCTCGGCAGGGTATAGTCAAGGAACGCCTTCGACGCGCCGAGATTGGGCAGATACATGCGCAAGCCGACGCCCTCGATCTCGGGCGTGGCGCGGACATAGTCCATCCAGCGGGCAGTCGAGGGGCTCTGGTAGGACTTGATGTCCAGCCGGTTGGGTCCCGCCATGAACAGGCGGGTCTTGCACGCATCGGCACAGTTGGCCTTGCGATAGGCGATGACGCGCGCCGCGACCGCCTCATAAAAGGCGTTGAGGTCGAGGTCACGGTCAGCCAACCGGCTGTCGATATAGGGATCAGCCCCGATGATCAGGATATCGACCTTGCCCATCACCACCGGCAGTACCGCGTCGATCCGCCTGAACTCGTGCTCAAGCTCCGGTGTGCCAGCTCCCGGGAAGTCGCGGTCGCTATAGGGAAAGCGCAGCGAGAACATGGTTTTGAAGCCCGCCGCCGAAGCGGACAGGACCGTCTTGACCGCGCCGTTGGCGGCGGGTGGCGCGCGATCGAGATGCGGCATATTGAGCTGCAGGTGCAGCCAGCTCGCCTCGGCGCGCTTCAGCTCGTTGAAATCGACGTCCTGCGCCTGCTCGTTGAAATTAGCGCCCAGCGCGCCTTGCGCATGCGCGGCGCTTGCGGTGCCGAGTAGCGCGGCACCGGCCATCAGAAGCTTGAACATCCCTTCCCCCTTTTGCGGATTTACTTCGAAATCGTCTCTGGCGGCGCCATGTAAGATGTCGCCAACCCGCCGAAATCGAGCATGAGCGAGTCGAGCACCACGCCGGGGTCGAGCGCGTAGACACGCAGCCTGTGCTCGCCGGCCTTCGTGATCGTCCAGTTGGTGATGGACGTCATCGCATTGCGCTCGACGCCGTCGCTCCAGTCGCGCTTGTCGGCATTGACGACCTGGATCGGGCCGCCGTCGATCGACACGCCGTAACGCAGCTTGTTCTCCGCGCTCAGCGCAAAGCTGGGCAGTAGCGTCGCGCGCAGCTTGGCAGCGCCGGTACTGGTGGTACGGAAGCGGTACTCGACATAGGGCGTACCCGCCGGATCGGCGGCACTCGGCAAATCGACGCCGGTCGCGATCGCGTGACCCGAGCGGCCAAGACCGGGCATGCGCTGCCATCCCGGCTGGGCCAACGCATAGCGGCTCGCGTTGAATGCAACGATGCGGTTGTCCTCGACCAGCACGCCCTTGGGCGCCGCGACGTTACGCGCCTCGATCGCAATGCTGCGGCTGGCGCCCGCCGCGGAGACCGTCACCGTGCCGTTGCCGCTCACGCCACTCCCGAACTTGCGCCAGTCGACCGAGACCCACAGACGCTGATCGCCGCCCGGCTTCGCCTCGCGCTCGATCCGGATCCACGGCACTGAACTCTCAGCGGCGATGTCCAGCGTGCCGCTGCCAATGTTGAAGGCGTCGATGAAGTAGCGCCGGTCGGTCGCGCGCTCGAACACCGGCAGACGGTCGTTCGCAACGCCCTTGGTCCGCCAGCGCTCAACGCGCAACGAGGTATCGGCCGCTTCAAAGGCGCTGGTCGGCCGCTGCGTCCAAGCGTCGACCGATCCTTCCACCGCAACGCCAAGTCCCGGCGCGGCCAGCGGCTTCACCCCGCTCACCGGCGGCATGTTGAACACCGACTGATAGCGCGGCTCATCGTGCATGAAGTGCGCCCATTTGCCGTCGCCGCTGGCGTTGTAGACGTCGGTCGCCTTTTTGATCGCGCGGAACGCCTCGGCCGAGGAAGCCGCATAGAGATTTGCGCTGGCGCGGCCCTGATGCGCGTAGAGGAAGCTGCGATCGGCATCGAGCATCTTGACGTTCATCATCGCGCTGCCCCGCACCGGGTAGAGCACGAGATGGTAGAAACCGTCGCGCCTGTCCTTAGGCAGCGTCGCGGCGATCGCCTCTGCACGCTGGTCGAGAGCCTTGTACTCGGCGGTGCGAATGCCCGCCTCGTCACCATAGGCCACCGGTGAAAACTGGGTCGGCCGTGGCGCGGTCTCCGCGTCGTTCCAGCCCATATGCTCGGGCTTGCGCGCGAAGTTGAGCCGGTAATAGTCGCCGAGCAGCGTGGCGATGGCATCGGCCTGCTCGGATCCGAACGTGTTTTCGGCCCATTGCTTCAGCCAGCCGTGCTGACCCAGCTTCGACGTGCCGTCGAAATCATAGGCCAGGTCCATGAAGTAGCTGATGCCCTTCTCGCCCGGCTTGATGTCGCCGACATTGAGCACCCACAGCCGCCGCGCATTGGTAGCCCAGGCCTTGCCCATCTCCTCGCCGATCAACGCCGGCGGGGTGCTGTCGAGCCACAAATAGTCGTTCGGCACACCCCAGTAGGAGATGTGATAGTAGACGCCCGCGCCCCCCGAGCGCTTCTGCTCGGCCTTGGTCGAGAGCTGACGGATATAGCCGTAATTATCGTCGACCCAGCCGAGCGTCACGTCGTCGGGCACCGTCATACCCTTACGGTAGATGTCCAGCACTTCTTTATAAGGCACGAACACCTGCGGGACCTTTGTGGGGTCCATGCCAGCATCCTTGAACAGGCCGCGCTGGTCGCTGACCACCTGTTCCAGCAGGCGCACCCCGTCATTACCGCGGTTCATCTCCGCGGGGCTGTCGTGAATGCCCCGCATCCCGACCGTATAGACGTTTTCGTATTGATGGTTGGCCCGCACCCGATCGCGCCAATATTGCACGATATTGAGCCTGTTCTTGGCGTAGTTGAATTCGCCGCGTTGCTCGAAATTCCATTCGGCGACGTTGTTGCGCAGCATCGGCTCGGCATGGCTGGCGCCCATGACGATAGCGTAACGGTCCGCCATCTCTGCGTTACCCGGCACTTGGTTGAAGGCCGAGGTCACCTTGTGCATCGCTGGCCACAGATAGTTGGCGCGCAACCGTAGCAGCAGTTCGAAGATATGCGCGTGCGTGGTCGGACCGATATCACCCGACGGGTCGATCGTACGCGTCGCCCAGGGGCGGATCGACCAGTCCTCGTCGTTGATGAAAATGCCGCGATAGCGCACCGAGGGCGAACCCTGTACTATCGTCCCGGCGTCGAGCTTCAGGCTCGAGCGGCGGGTCGGAGCGGCTTCCGCCCACCACACCCATGGCGAGACGCCGATCTTCTCGGAGAGCTTGAAGATACCATAAGCGGTGCCACGACGGTCGGCACCGGCGATCACCAGCGCGCGCGCCACGCCCGGCACGGGCTTCTCGACCAGCGCGATTGTATAGGCCTCGCTCTGGCCCGCAATCTTGTCGACCGCGATCCGCTTCTCCGCGATCAGCTTGTCGATCAGCGGCGATCCACCGATCGTGCCTGCAAGGATCGCCGTCCGTCCGTTCGGTGCATCCTGCGAGACCCTTGGCTTAACGCCCGAAACGCGCTCGACGTCACCGGCAAAGGCACGCGCTGCAATTTCCACCACCGGCGCATCGCCGCCGCTTACGAAGATCGTCGGCGCGCTGCCATTGTCGACCAGATCGAAACCGGTCGGCGGCTTGGCCGCTTGCTGTGCCAACGCCTGTACCGGCGTCATGCCGGGGATGATCGCCGCAACGCTCAACGCGGCGAGTATGCGGACGAGTGCCATCCTGCTCTCCTAGATATCTGTGGTTCGCCGGTGTCTGGCGTTATTTCAGGTAAGGGCCGCGCCTGGTCCAGCCGATCTCGGTAGCGGCGAGCGTCCAAGTCTTGCCGCGGTCGGCATTGCCCTGGAAGAACAGGACGCTGCGCCTGCCGTCGTCGAAGATGGCGGGGTGGCCGGATTCGGAATCGTTCCAGCTGCCGCGGGGACCGTCCGCGAGCAGCGGCTTGTCCGACAGCCGCTTCCACTTCACCCCGTCGGTGCTGACCGCGACACCGATCTGCTGCGGCTCGTTATTGTAGCCGCCGGCGTAGAACATGTAGAGCTTGCCATTGCGGCGGATGATGCTCGCCGCTTCGATACACTTGCGCTCCCAAGGCAGTTCCGGCTTCAAGATCGGTCCGTCATTGCTCAGATGCTTCCAGTCGCTCCGGCCGAACTTGGAGTTCAGCGGGGCCGCGGCCACACCGATCTGCTGGACCTCCATCTTGGGGTCACGCGTCGCGTAATAGAGCAGCAGCCTGTTGCCCACGACGAACGGCTCCGCGTCGATCGCGCGGCCGACGCTCCACGGAGCCTCCTCCGGATTGGGACGGAAAACCGGGTTGCTCGGATCGCGCTCGAAATTGATGCCGTCGCTGGACCAGGCGTGGTTGATCGCGTCGAGCTTGCCGTTGCCATAGGTCTGATAGAAGATGTGGACCTTGCCGCGGATCACGATCGCGCCGGGCGCGGCGATGCCGTTACTGTCGCCGCCCTGTCGCGCCGGCAGCATCTCGCCGATCTTCTTCCATGCCTTGAGGTCCCGGCTCTCGGCGATGCCGATCGCGAGCCCCTTCGGGAAATCGGGAACGCCGACCGGATTCTCTTTGAAGGCCGGGATCGTGTAATACATCAGGTAGCGGCCACCGAAGCGGATTACCGACGGATCCTTCGCCCACGGCGTGCCGAGCCGGCTGCTATCCGAATACTGCATGATGAGCTTGGCCTCCCGCGGCGCTGGCGCTGCGCCTTGCGAAAACGCGACAGGGGCAAAGGCGAGTGCGGCGACGATCGAAGCGCCCGACACGATGATTTTCGCCTTACCTCGTTGGGTGGCCATGCAATCCTCCTTGTTTCGGTCAGGTATCTATAATATAATTTATCTGACCAATCCAGCAAAATCATGCGCGGGACCCTGCCGCCGGCGCTGACACGGGAGAGAAAATCCAATGCTTCGTTCCTTCGCCAGCCCCCGCCAGCACCTTCCGCGGCGAATCCTGAGCGGGCTGGCGATCTGCGGCATATTCGGGGGCGGTGCGCTGGCACAGACACCGAGCGAAGTGCCGCCCGGGGCGCCGGACACCCCCTATGTGGACCCCGCGAGAGCCTATCTGTTCGCGCACATGACAAGCGAGCGCTACGGCGTGCTCTATTATTCGGTCAGCCTCGACGGGCTGAATTGGCGCCGGCTCAACGGCGGCAAGCCCGTGTCGGAAGACTATCACGGCCACGCCTCGATCACGCGCGCACCTGACGGCCGCTACATCCTGGTCGGCAACAAGAGCGACAGTGATCCCTATGTCCGCTTCTGGAGTTCGACCGACCTGATCCACTGGACGCCCCTCGGCACCTACCGGCCGGACGTGTCGGCCGTCCGGGGACTGCCCAATCCGCTACAGCGGCTCGGCGCGCCCAAACTGTTCTTCGATAAGGCGTCGGGCCGGTATCTACTGACCTGGCACACCCCCAACGTGCCGCACACGCCCGCCGATCCCGAACGCTACTGGGCCAGCCAGCGCACGCTCTATGTGGTGTCGAAGGATCTCAAGACCTTTGACGGCCCGCCCAAGCTGCTGTTCGACTGGGATATCGCGACAATCGACACGGTCATCATGCCCGGCGACGAGGGCAAGGGCTATTGTGCCGTCATCAAGGACGAGCGCTATCCCTCGTACAACTGGCCGACCGGAAAGACGGTGCGGATCAGCTGCGCACCCGATCTGCTTGGCCCCTATCCGATGCCGGGGTCGCCGATCAGCCCCAATTTCCGCGAGGCGCCGACCATCATCCGTGCGCCCAACAAGCGCGACTGGTTCGCCTATTACGAGCAATATGCCGGGGTGAGCTACGGCTTGTCCAAGGCGCCGCGGCTGGAAGGGCCATGGTACCAGGTGCAGGGCAACAGCGGTGTGAAACGCTGGAACCGCTTCGAGATGCCGGCCGGCACGCGCCACGGATCGATGGTCGAGATCAGCCGTCAGGAATATGATGCGATCGTCGCCGCCTTCCCGGAGGTGCCCGCGCGCGCGCCATGAAAATGGCGGCTCCCCAGGCACTCGCACCATTGCGGACACAAGCGAGGGCAATGTCTTGGGCGGAGCGCTCGTCGCCGCCCCATGACGAGCGCCCGGAACTGGGCCGCAACCTGACCTACGGGCTGCTCGACAGCCTCGGTCGCGCGATCGTCGCCGGGGAGTTCGAACGCGAGCCGTTCCCGGTCGAAGCCGAGCTCGTCAGGCGCTATGGCGTGAGCCTGTCGGTGACGCGTGAGGCCGTGAAGATGCTGAGCGCCAAGGGCTTGCTGACCGCGCGGCCGCGTCAGGGGACGCTGGTGCAGCCGACCACCTCATGGAACCTGTTCGACACCGACGTGCTGCGCTGGCTGCTCGATCGGAAGTTCGCGGCGGACTTACTGCCTCAGCTCACCCAGCTGCGCATTGCGATCGAGCCCGAGGCGGCCTCGTTCGCGGCACACCTCGCCACCGCTGAGGACGGTCGACGGATCGAACAGGCGCTGGAGCGGGTCATAGCGGCCGCGCAGGGGGAGGATGAGCCGTTGCCGGCGGGCATCGCCTTCCATGTCGCGGTGCTGCGCGCCACGCAGAACCCGTTTTACGCGCAGTTTCGCGACGTCGTAAGCACCGCTCTACGCGCATCGATGCGCTTCAGAGGCGGGTCCGGGAGCGAGTTCGCCAATGTCCGGGACTATATCGCGGTGCACACCGCGATCCGCACATCCGATGCCGACGGCGCCCGGACCGCGATGCGCAACCTTATCACGGGCAGCGCGGGAACGGATTGATCCTTGCGCCATCGCACGCGGCAACAGCCGTCGACCGCCGGGTTACGGTTTCGGCGGAGCCTCCGCACGACGGTACAGGATCTTGAACTCGTCCGGGTTTCTGCCGGTATCGAAGATCGCTGCCGTACGCTCCAGCCCGTATTCGCTCAGCTCGGTACCCGCGGTATCGCGCTCGAGAGCTTCCCAGACGGGCTGGTACGAATTGGTCACGGGATCCGGGTCAGCAATTCCGGTCACCTCGCAGACAGTCGCCGCGCATGCGATGTGGAGGCGCCGCTTGCCACCGACATAGGCGATACCGCGCATCAGATTTCCGATCGCGCCTTCGCTGCGCTCCGCCCAAGCGCGATCCCGCTTCTCGCGGGCGACGCGAAACGATTGGTCATCGGCCAGATCGACTTGCGGCTGCGTTGCGACGATCGCGCTCCGCCCGGCCCGGGCCGTCATTGCCGGACTCGCGATTGCGGCTGGCGACGGGGCGCTGGCGGCGATCTTGATCACACCGCCCTGCTCCGGCTCGGAACCGGCTGGCAGCACCAGCCAGACCAGTGCCAGGATAACGGGAACAGCGAACCCGGCGCCCCATGCCCAGTGTCGGCCAGTCATGAGAACCCGGCTCCTTTCGACTCAACCTGCTTCCAAGCCCCCCGGGGCAGCTCGTGCCGAGCCGCTCCGGGGGCAGAACCTCAACTGATACCGGTCACGATGGTCCGGTACCGACCCACACGTCGCAGTTGGTGCCGGTGCCGGGCCGCATTTGCAGATGGACGATGGTCGATCCGCCGCTCACCCATTGCAAGCCCGGCGAGAAGCCCTGACAGCCGGCCGTGGTCGGGGCGGTCAGCGAAACCGGCGCGGTGATCGTGGTCCACGGCCCGTTCGGGTTGCCGGTCGCGCTCTTGGAGATCGACGTGCCGTTGCCGGTCGCGCTTCCGGCGCTGGTCCGGAAATGCTTGCCCATCCACAGCAGCGGGCCGCCGGGAAGCGCCTTGGCGATCGGCGTGGCCTGCCAGTAGCGCCCGTCGGCATGCTGCATCGCGGTGCCGAGTGAGTTGACGGCGCCATAGTTCCAGCCGTCGGTCGACGTCTTGTAATAGCTGCGGCAGTGATCGGCGCCCGCGAGCCCGCATACCTCGAACGTCATCAGGAACCGCCCGGTGCCGTCGGTCAGCTTGGTCACGACCGGCATGCCCGGACGCAGCGGATAATTGGGATGGGTATTGTCGGTGTTCCCCATGGCGACGAGGTTTTCGCGGTTCACCCAGGTGGAACCGTTGGTGTAGCTGCGGATCTTCATGAGCTTCTGACTGCAGCAGCCGCTGGTCATGTCCGCATAGGTCAGCACCAGCGCGCCGTCGGTCGCGATGGAGAAATTAGGTTCCCAGAAGGTGAGGTCATTGGACGAGGTCGCCGCGTCCGTCACATAGCTCCAGTTCCGCCCCTTATCTGTGCTGCGATAGATCCGGATCGTGCTGCGACAACCCACGCAGGCCGAAGTGTCGACATTGAGCCCCAGGATCAGGTCGCCATTGGGCAGCTCGATGAAGTCGGGGCTGCTCGTCCGCAAAGAGGCGAAATCGGGCTCACTCACCATGCCCACATGGGTCCAGGTCGCCCCGTTATCGGTGCTTGAGAACACCTTGACGCGATAGTCGCTCGGAAACAGCAGGACTGTCGCGATGAGTTCGCTACCGCCCGACACCATGCGGACGCGGGGATATCGGGCATTGGTCTGGAGCAGGGTTTGCGCATTGGCCGCGACGCTGGTCGTCCCCATCACCGCCAGCCCAAGCAGAATTGCCCATCGACTGAGCGCGCGCTTGCAGGTCTGTCGTATCGTTGAATGCCCGATCATCTCTCTCTCCTGTTGCTGTCTTGCTGAATGTTTCCTCAGTTTTTTCCGTGGGCAGCGCACGGCGCGCACAGGCACGCCATCGGGAAACTCCCCGCTCCGCTCTTGCGCGAAAACGAATAATCTCCCTGTCCAATCGCCACAGCTTGACGGACTAGTGATACATATATGATAATTGGCCCGACACAACCGACTCATAGAATAAATTTATTACAATGACTTAGCTTGAAATAGCCGTACCCGCACTACCGCGAATATGATCATACCTGACACATTCGACTCGAAATCATCACATCTGTCAGGCAGATGATGCACGAGACGCGCTGCATGAGCAGGGACTCTCCTCATGTGCGCAGGGGCATTATTCACGGGCGACCAAATAACCACGGCTCGCACTAGATGTGCCGGCAGAGGAATGGGGATCACTTGCAATGGGCGTCACCCGCAGAACATTACTCGCGGCCTCGCTAGCGATAGGGGGCGCACCGCGTCCCGCGCTGGCCGCCCCCGTCGAACGGTTCCCGATCTGGCCGAAATCGCCGCCGGGCAGCGACAAGGTCAGCGTGCGCGACGAAGTGGTGAAGCGCTCACCTGACGGCCGGCCCGACGACATCGCTTGGCCGCATGTCGCGACGCCCATGCTCAACGTTATCCCCGCGGCCAGCCCCAATGGCGGCGCGATCCTTCTCATACCCGGCGGCGGCTATGCCCGCGTAGCCGTGGGCCGCGAGGGATCATCACAGGCACGGGCCTTCGCGGCGCGCGGCTTCACCGTGTTCGAGCTGCTCTACCGCCTGCCGCGCGACGGCTGGTCGGCCGGGCCCGACGTGTCGTTGCAGGACGCGCAGCGCGCGATGCGGATCATCCGTGCCGGCGCGACCAAGTGGCGCGTCGACCCGCCCCGGGTCGCGGCGATCGGCTTTTCGGCGGGGGGGCATCTTGCCGCGCGGCTCGCCAGCCGCTCCGCCTTAAAAACCTACGATCCCGTCGACGTCGCCGACACGCAACCGACACGCCCGGCCGTCGTCGGGCTGATCTTCCCCGTCATCACCATGACCGAACCCGCCGCGCACGCGCATTCGAAGCGCGAGCTGCTGGGAACAGATACGTCCCCAGAACGGATTGCCCGCTTCTCGGCTGAGAACGACCTTCCCGCCGACATGCCGCCGGCCTTTGTCGCGCATGCGGCGGACGATCCGGTGGTCAGCCCCGCCAACAGCCTGACGATGTTCGCCGCGTTGCAGGCTGCGCGCATCCCGTCCGAGCTTCATATCTTCGAGAAGGGCGGGCACAACCTGCCTCTGAAGGAAGCCGACAGGGATCATCCCTGGCCCGGCCTGTTCGAGCGCTTCGCGCGCAACCACGGGCTATAGGCACCCCCGGCGGATCCATGTTCCGCCATGGTCGCCGGGTCACCCATGAATGGCGGTTGCCGACGCTACGCGAGGCACCCTAGCGAGTCCCTCTCATCAGACGAGAGGTGCGACGTGGATAGACGGCCGATGTTCACAGATGGCGCGGCGCTGGTCTTTGGCGGGAGCGGCGGGATCGGCGGCGCCATCTGCAAGGGTTTCGCCGAACAGGGTTCGCCGGTGGCGCTGACCTATCGCAGCAATCGCGCCGTGGCCGACCGTCTGGCGGCGGAGATCATCGCCGCGGGCGGGGACGCGGCGCCGTTTCAGGCGGATGTCATCGATGCGGCAAGCGTGGCGACCGCGCTCGACGGCGCGATCGCTCGCTTCGGCCGGGTCCATTCCGTCGTGTTCGTGGCCGGCGCGATGCCCCGGCAAAGCTATATCGGC
>Ga0247823_10002696_pt1 | contig 14571 bp, 16 predicted proteins | sample 13C_PalmiticAcid_2_FD_192426 | JGI IMG/M metagenome (GOLD analysis project Ga0247823, IMG submission 192426) | Soil microbial communities from agricultural site in Penn Yan, New York, United States - 13C_PalmiticAcid_Day30 | ecosystem: Environmental > Terrestrial > Soil > Agricultural land...
GCTGTACGCGACGGCGTTGTTGGTCGGGGGGTTTGAGATGGAGGTGTTGACGGAGGGGCTAGAGATGGATAATAAGTGCTTTGGGTTGGGGACGCAGAAGCCGAAGCATCCGGTTAAGTTTCGGATTCGGAGGAGGAAGGGGGGTGTTGATGTTGTGTAGGATGATGGGGGAAATAAGGGTTGGGACGTTTCTTCGTGTGTATAGATTTGATGATGATGAATATTGACTGCGGTGAAGTATGTACGCAAAGCTAAGAAGAATATGTACGAGAATTACTTTGTGCTCTGCCCGAGCCTCTCCGCTGTGCCTTCCGCCCCGCGGCTTCTTGGACTCGACTGTTACACCTGGAGTGCTCAAGCAACCTTAGCAGGTCTGGCTAAAGTTCGAAACCTTGCAGTAGGTGCCATCCGGCCCGCTGCCAATCTTGGTCGGCTCCTTGCCGCTGCTGTTGCCCGTATAACGGTCGCAGTTCTTGCCCTTGTTCTGGCAGCTGTTGCTGATGGTGCACGTGTCGCCATAGTTGGTGTTGATGCCGCACAGCACGCCGCCGTCGACAGCAACAACATTGTCCATGACAAAGTGCCTGGCGCCGCCGTTGTTGCTGCAGTTGCCGCAGCTGCGGGCGACCTTGCCGTAGTCGCTGACGTAGAAGTTCTTGACGCTGACCGTTCCGAAGCCGTTGAACTGGATGACCTTGTCCGAGGCGTGGAAGGCGCCGCCGCCGATGATGTTGGAGGTGCCGCTGGACTGCTTGAAGGTGCTTGGGGGATGTCAGTGGGGGTAAACTAATAAAAGGAGGGAGAACATACATGGCGTCCTCGCAGACGTCCTCCCACCAGACGTTGATGATCGTGCTGAAGGTTCTTAGTGACAAGTCCAAAGATCAAGCATAGGAGTGGCTTACCAAGTGCCCTTGCAGTGAACACCCTCGGCCTGGTTGGGGCCGATGATGACCTGGAGATGCGTTAGACTTTTTCACCCTCAATAACCCGGTCCTTCAACTTACGTTGGCCAACGTGGCGCCGTTCTCCAAAACGAACATGGCATCGGCCTCGCCCGTCTCCGTCTGGCCCTGGCACACCTTAGCTGTGCAGTGTTAGCCCTCTTTTCACATCTGAGGAGGACGCAAGAAGTCAAAGCCTACGTGAACGGTCAAAGTTCTGCATCTTGCCGTCATAGGTCTGCCCGGCAGCGACGGTGATGGCCTTGGAGGTGGCCACGGCACCCGAGCTCTTGGGCAGCGCAGTGGTGACGCCCGAGGGCGCGGCCGTGATCTTGGCCGTGCTGGTCACCAGGGTGGTCTTTGCGGTGGTCTTGGCAGTCGCGGTCGGCGAGGTAGGCGAGGCGGCTCCTCCGGTGAAGTAGCACGAGCACTCCTTGGAGATCAGGCTAGGCTTGTTGTTGCAGTTGGTGGCCCAAGAGGGCAGGCCGGTGGTGGCCGTGACGGCGCTCTTGGTGAAGGTTGCGCAGAATCCTGAGGCGGTGGCCCCGTTGGCGCTCATGTAGCTGGCGCACGCATTGCTTCCGGGGTCCAGGCAGCCGAGGGCGGCCGGGAGGAAACCAAGGAGGGCGTAGCGGTGCATGTTGAGAGTTGACCAGTGGAGTCCAGAGCGAAGAGGTTGAGTTGATGCTGAGATTTGGAGTTGGTCCAAAACTGCAGACGAGTTCAGTCTTTATATCCATCATTCATTAGACTCTGATATCCTGAGAACATGAACGGCTGTTTCCGTCTTGCGGAAGCTCCGCAGGGCTTAGGCCATGTCAACAGCTCCCCTTTTCTCCACCACTCATGTCCGATGTTTCATCCTCTTTCCGGGCGCTCGAAGACGCCTCCGCAACGACCGACGACCCGACGAAAGGAGACAGCAGAGCCCCGTGCTTCCCAACCAGTGCAAGCGTGACAAGCACATGTCACAGGGGCCGATCAACACCAAGCATGTAGCTCTAAACGCCGGTGTTGTCATCCTCGCCTATGGTTTGTGGAAACTGTCAAAGGGTGTCAACGGCGGCCCAACTCAATGCCGCGGACTGTCTGCTTCCTCGCTCGTCCTCGACGTTACTGTCGACAAGCTAGTTTTGTGTGACGGGTGGAGTGGGCTGCGTATGCGCAAGCATGCACCCCAGCCCAGAGTTGCAACACCATGTCCAAAGTGGCATGCGGGCCGACCAGGTGGACGGAGAATCACCCAAGATCCATAATGCCACCAATCAAGCGAACCAAGATCTCGCAACCATCACTGCACGCGAGGGGAGGGATGGCTGAATTGTGAAACGGAGCCAAGAAGGCCCGCAGCTCTCCTTAATTTGGACGAGCGATCCCTCTTGAGTCCTTGGCAGACTTGGCAGACTGGATGATGTTGCGCTGATCCACACAGAGCACAGTTGTGTCTTCCAAGCCAACCAGTGACGAAGGCCAAGGTTTCCAAAGACAGGGCAGCTTGTTTCTTTTGTGCAAATGTCAAGTACTTGTTCGGAGCTGTGTAAGCCGAATGCTGAAACTCAAACGGGCCAGGTTCAACCTTGAATCTTCAGTACCATTGGAACAGATCTCTTACTTCTCGTTGATTATTTTGGGCCCCAGGAATGAGAAAAACTTGTTGGAGGGATCGCTTTCTGCAACTCATCAGCAAGCTTTGAGTACCAGGTAGCTATTTGTCTAACTACACCGCGGGGGTCATACAGCAAAACCAGAAACCAGTTTCAACCTAAACATCAAGAATGAAGGAAGAACCGAGGGGAACAGCTATGCCTTTGAGAAGAAAAGACACAAACCACGCCTATAGAAAAAGAAGAAAAAAAACCACAAGCCAAACCTGCCAACTGTGAAGCCGGCCAAAATTGTCAAAATAATCAAGCGGGCGCCCCTAAGGCGCCGTGGTGATTGTATCAGAAGCAGCTTCCCCCCTTAACCCGTAAGGCGAATACCGCACAAGACCCCCACGCTTCCATCAACGGTCGTGCCATCACAAGGCATGATGCCCTCAATACACCCTATAACTTTCAAGCCGCTCAACGCCGAGAAAGAGGCATGACTGGTCAGATAGTCAAACGTGTAGAGGCCGCGGATATGCTCCTCACGGGGGGACAAATCGACAAATTGTCGCAACTACCCACTGTGGAGGGTTCTTTCAAATTAGGTAAACAGCGCTGCTGATGATCAACCATGATGCTGCGTTGGCCGCATCGGGAAACGGACTGACCAAGACGCGGTTAGGGCTGATTACACATTTTGAGCCGGAGAAACCCGGGATGCGATATCGAAGTTGAGCAGGGCGGTCTTGAGCCCGACGTTGTCGATGGGGTCCAGAACGCCGCCACCTTCGTGACGAAAGCCGGCGTCGTAGGCAGTGCCGCCGTCGAGGTATCTACCAAGAGGTCTGCCGCTCTAGCTATCTTGCGTCTGGGGCGGCAATGAAGCCGTAGGTCTGGGGATGGCGCCCTGTATGCCCCCCTCCGGAACCAGAATCCCCGGATATGCATGGCCAACAGCAAAATTGAACAAAAAGACCTGCTCAAGTGCGGTCAAGATGGCGAAGGACTTTGGTGGTGCCACCCGTCGTTGATCACAGAGAGGCAAGAAGGAAACCAAGGGCGCCGAAAACACCCGCGAAGCTTGTCACACCTGCAACGGCCAGCTGCTGGACAGCATTTTCCTTTGGGCAGTCGGCGGGCGGGTTTATGCCTTTGCACATGCTGGCATGCAAGAATGCAGACATGCTTGCGGCCACAGCGGTGTCGATCTTGACCCGGCAGGGGTTCGCAGTCGGGGTCGGGGAAGAGGAGGCGAGCACGCCGCAAGTACCGGACAGTTTGCGAGAGTCCAAAGAGGCCGGGACTTCGTAGGTTTGGCCAGTGACGTTGAGAGCGACTCCGTGCTTGGCAGAGCATGTCTTGTCGTCGGCTGTCGCGGCGACAAGACCGGCTGGAGCAGCGCGAAGGTCGACTTCCTGCCCGCCTTTCTTGATGATGAAGGTGACGCCGAAGTTGATGTCACCACCGCCGATGCTGACCTGATCGCCGCTCACGTTGCAGCTTTGCCAGGCGGCAGTAGCGAGCAGCTGATAACGCCCTTCGGCGTCGATGTCTTCAAGGTTCCACACAAAGTAGGGCTCGCTGGAGTAGTTGGCGTAGGTCAGGTCCCGACTGCTCTGCCCGAACGTCGACTCCAGATTGGAGCCATTGCGGATGAACGAGTAGATGGCGGGCGCGAGATGTTTGGCCAGGTTGCCATTCTGGAGTGCAAAGACAATGGGGAAGAACTTGGACGGCGCATATGTCCCGTTGTTGCGCGGAAAAACCACGTCGATTTCCAACACGCCGGCGGCGTTAACGACGGCTGCGAGGCAGGCCATCCAGCCCACGAGGGACCAAACAGTGCGGGAGACGAGATGCATCGTGGCGACACTGGCGTTGCCCAGGTGCTGCTGCTGTTGTTGCTCGTGCTGTTGTTGTTGATCGTGCTGCTGTTGTTGCCCGTTGGTTGTCGATATCCGCAATAAACTTGTTGAGGAGGGCGGTTGTCAGGAAGAGATGACTGGGGCACGGAGCTGGGATCCGGAGGCGCGGTTTGGGGGGGAGAACACGCGATGAAGCTGTGTGAGAGTGAGAGCCGAGGCTGCAGACCAACAACCAGAGGGGGCAGACCCATCCTGTCCACACCCGGGGAAACCTGCCGTCCTTGGAGCCTCTGTGGACTAAGAGTTGGCGCCTTGGCGGGCCCCCCCTCAGGTCCCCGTTTGGTGCCACCATTTCCAACTTCGCCCAAACATCATGAACGCCAAGCACGCAACACAACCAACAACAACGAGCTAACGACTGAGCACGACACGCTGCGCCTTCCCCGGATGAACCAATTCCCTCAACAATCTCAGTCTCCGTTCAGCGTTGTATTGACAATGAAACTAATGATTATTCTGCTTAGAAATCACGCCGAACATGCCAGAGCATGCAGCCAAGAGCGCAGTGAACGGATTATCACCAGACTCTAGGAAGGATGCACTTCACATGTCTTCACCTGCTTGCCGCCGGGCTCCTGATGGGCCCGGGACAGGTCTCGGCTCGGAGACCCCTACGCCGCGGTGCCAAGTGCTATTTTCAAATGCCGGCAGCGAGTGACGAAACCTGCGAGAGCCTTGCGTCCAGCTGGGGTCTCTCGATTGACCTCTTCACCCAGATCAACCCAGGTGTCACTTGCCCCAACCTCGAGGCCGGCAAGTCGTACCGCGTGGTCGGCGAGTGATCTCTCGATGCGACCGCCACCCCTCCTGGCTTGACATGCGGCGCGGGGCGCCCTCGGCATCCCCATCACAAGCTTTCCAATTCCTGCCGCTTGAACCGACAGCTGCCAGTAGTTCGAGGGCTCGGGCTTCATCTTCCACGGGTGGTTCGAATTGGCGGCGAAGAGATAATTAGGTAGTAACAGGCCCGGGAAGCGGAGGCCGAACAAGGAACACATGCCGTCCCTCAGGCCTCCATCCGTGACGGATCCACGTTCAAAACCGCTTTCCGCATTTTCTTGGGCCACAGAACGAGAGCGTCACAAGGTGACGAGTCATCCGGGCATCGCAGAGGCATCCCAGGGCATCCCACACGACTCAGGTACCATCCATCTTGCAAAGGTCTTGGCGTGTTGGCGGGTGCCCGGGGGCGGCCCGGGCCGTGCGGCTTGGTTGGCCCCACCTGCTCGGATTGTGGATTGCGGTCGGTGGTGGCGCTGCTGCTCGCTGGGCACTCCCTACCTGGGGGGGCCCAATCCTTCTGCCCCGGGCACCCGAACCATGCAACACCACTGCGTGAGCAAGCCCCTCCGACTCAAGGAGACCGGGACGCTGCAGGAGATTCCAATGGCATGTATGTACATGTCATCTGTGCTGGTGCCATATATGTTCTCCAGCTCGAGGTGAGTCTTCAAACGTTTTTCCTTGTCGACGACAAGGGTCTGGCTGCAGAGTAAATGAGCTCAAACTTCTCCCGGCGCGATTAGACATGTCCGAAGTTGAGGTGGTGTATAACCCTTGCTGGGGTGATGCGGCGAGATCCATGCTCAGGCGCACACGACTGGAGACAGTCTGCCTGGGCAGGGAGCCTGCTTTGTATCAATGTTGCTCCTGCGTGACTTTTTGGCGTACCGAAACATCTGGTCTATCGTTTCAAGGGCAGCAGCAAAACGGCGAGCGCTGTGAAGAAGCCACCGACGACAGGGTTGATGCGGGTACTGGTACAAGCGGCCTGGGACGGTCTCATGGTACACGGCAAAACGATCCCGCACCGGAACACTGAAGAGAACAAGCAAGCTCTGGAAGTCAATAGACAGCCCGAGAAGGCCAAGGCTACGCCTCAGCTTGACTCACGAAAAAGGACAGCAAAGGTAGCTCCCTAGTACTACTGTGTTATTCCTATCATCTAATCACCGTCAGAATCCACCAGATACCAGCGCTGCCAGGAGCTCTTGCTCGGCTCAGCCTGGCTAAGATGGTCGAGGGTACTCGAGCCGGGGCCCCGCAAATACCGCTCACCCCGCACAATCAGGTTTCGGTGCAGTCGAGCCAGAAACCCATCGTCTACTTGAGCACGCCGCAAAACTTCCAGGGTCCATCTCGCAGGGTGTGCCAGCTGCAGGTGGAAGCCCGCCAGGCCACCGCCATCCCCCTCCCCCCATACCAAGGCCCTCAGGGGGTTCATGATGCACCTGTACCCTTGGATGATCTCGCCCGCTAGAGCCTCAGTCATGACCTTACGACCAATGATCGGTTCGGCCCCAAAATCTGCCATGACAAAGCGGAGGGTGAGCGCGGGTGTGCTGACCTGTCCTCGGAACCAATCTACCGTGGTGACCCAGTCCAGGATCGCTGGGTGTTCCCTATGGGGCCAGCCGTGGGGCACGTAAGGGGGGAACACCAGCTCGAGGAAACAGAGGTAGGTTAGGCAATGGATAGGCACGACCTCCCGGAGGAACTCCGAGATGGCGAGACGTTTGAATGGGTAACTGGCATTGGGTTCGAGTTGCTCAGCGGGTAGGTCCCAGGGCTGCGTTGCGTGGAAGTCGTGGATGATGAAGCGGTTGCGCGAGAAGAAGACGAACTGGGTGTCTCGGTAGAAGGTGCGGCAAATCAGAAACAAGTTGGTAGGCGGGGCCCAGCAGTTGCAGGCAGAAGAGGAGAAAGCAGAATGTCGACGGTGGCAGAAACAGCAGCCGGCGGATGGTACGCAATCCCCATCGTGGTCAATGCCAGGATCGCAGCTGCTGAGTCGGCAACCATTGTGGTTCTGGGGCGGGCAGTCAAGCGACGAAGATGCACAGAGTGCGCGAACTACCTGGTAGCCGTGGTATTGCCTATCCCATGTGACCTCCTTCCAAGGGGTTATAAGGTCGGTGTACTCCAGGATATGGAGCCGTAGCTCTGGCGGGAGGTTTGTGAGAACCGATGTCCTCGGTTTGATAGGGCCGAGCTGGGCGGAAGAAGCTCTATGACAGGCCTGGAGAACCGCTCCTTGAGCCATCTGCTGGAGTGGGTAGCTAGATGACTTGGATAGCCGTATATGACATTCTCTAAGACGTGGGAAGATAGAGACGGGGGCGAGAACAAGGCGGGCTACTTCTAGGGCGTTGGGATGCTCACTGGCAGGGTCAATATCGCAAACCAAGGAGAGCTCCAAAGATCCGATGCCAATATGTGACGAGATGCGCGTCACCGTATCGTGCCACTCGCCTATCATAGCCTGGACCTCCTCCTGCTTTACTGATGTGCAGGCAGTCAAATCTGAGCCCGGGGTGGAATCCAGTAGGGGACGGCGGTGCTGGCCACCACGCTTCTTCGCGCAGTGATGTTTGGCACCCCACTCGCAGTCTTCATATTCCAACGCATGGCTGTCACACCAGCAAGATAGGGCATGATATGCCGGGTTGGTGCACGTAGACTCGCCGCATGACTCGTTGAGGACAATCTTCAAGCTGGTTAGGGAGGCGAGTGACGTCGGCGATAGAGCGCGTAGATGGTCAAAAGAGCCCTGGTGCGAGTAGAAGATGACGAATCGGTTGGCCGAATACAACAGAGCGGATGTCTCGAGATACAGAGCGCGGCAGGTCCGCAGGAGGCCGGTGAAGTTGCACGTAGTATGCGCGCCCAGGTCCGACACAGGCCGAGTGACGCCGAGCATCCAATCCAGCACGCTGGAGGGCGCGTGCGTAGACGGCTGGTCGAATTCCGGTACAGGTTGGGTCCTGCCATCCAAGAAGTACGTGTATGGGCGCCCGTCAAGCCGCGCCACGCCCGTGTGGAGGTATATGCGACGACGGATGTGGGTAGGAAGCCCGAGGAGGCCGGTTGCTCCCACCGCGGGCTGGTGCAAGTCTTGGGCCATGGTTCAAGTCAGCAGTCGGTCGCAACTTGGGGAAGACTGTTGATGGCGTGGTTGGTTTTTCTTCGCATTCTTTTCCCAAGGAGGAGAGCCCTTAGTTGCTGGGTGCTGGTTGCTGGTTGCTGATTGTGGTTGTTGCAGCGATTGTTGGTTGTTGGTTTGGCGGTTGAAGGCCAGCCTATACATACCAAGAGCCAGGAGCGCCGCAAATCAGGTCCCTCACCAATGGCTGCCAGTCTCGTCAGCCCAACAGTTCTGGCTTGGAGACCCGCAAATCCTCACTTGCACAGGTTGGCCCCACAGATCCTGCACTTGACACCCCTCAAGATCCAGGCTGAGCCAGGGCGGTATCTGATCCTCAGGGTTTTCAACGGTAATTCCCTTTTGGGTTTGCAATCAAGACGCTCCGCATCTTGACACGACAATGCCCCCAGTCGACCCAATCCAGTCCGAGTTCTCCGACAGGCTTTGAACGATATGGGCCACTTCTGGGATTCAGCACAACTCTGATGCACAGGAGACTGAGCTGCCGCAACACAAACGGCGACGCCTTGCCAGAGATGGCAAGGACCATGCAGAGGGGCCCCAGACAGCCAGTAAACACAATCCGTCAGTCGAATCTCTCTACTATCGAGCTAATAAGAGGGTTGGACAAATCGCCATGCTCCGCCAACAGTTCCTGGAAGCTTTGCGAGCCCACCTCTCGTCACACACTCGTTCTTATCTCCTCACACACAAAGCTTGCTCAGACCAAGAAGGACCTAGAGGTCATTAGGACATGTCCCGTACTGACTTTACAACTTGAGTGCACTCACCTTCTCGATGTATCTGACCCCGACTTGGATCCCATCCTCATCTTTGAAGTCTGCCGCATCTCCAAAGTCGGCGTTGCCAGGGTCCAGACACGTGAGGCAGGTCGTTACAATCTCCGCATACCTGGTCCCCATGATCCGCGGGAGGTAGGTCCGCGCGAGGTGCAAGAGGTTGTCCTTGGCGTTTACCTGGACAAAATGGTTCACCTGGTCCGGCGCGACGCCAGGCTCGATGCCCAGCAGCTCCGTCGGGATCGGCCTGCCGTCCTGGGCGTATGTGAAAAAGCTCTGCCACAGGCCAATCTCCAGGAGACACACCCCGAGGCTGTAGATGTCGTGCTGCATGACGTAGTCCTCGGGGGGACACGGGCCCTGTCGCGACGGGTGGCGGTACAGGTTCCGGTCCGGCGCGTCGTCGCCGCGGCGCTGCGTCCACCCATCTTCGCGCCGGAAGTTCTCGAACCCGACCAGAAACACCGAGTGCGTCTGCCCGGCGTCGAGCGTGGACGCGAGGAACGACTCGGGCCGGATCGTCTTGTGCACGAACCCAAAGGTGTGCACGTAGCTCACCGACTTGGCGAGCTCCCGCGCCATGTCGAATCGCCCGGAGAGAGACGCGGGGCCCGAGGTGTTGGCGAGAAGGTCGCGGAGACTGCGCAGCTCTCCCAGCCTCGGAGGGATTCTGAAGACTAGGGTGAAGATTATGTCCGGTTCCGGGTGCCCTGGAGCGGCAAAGGGGACTGCGGAGGGAGTTGCTAAGCCTTTGCACGACAAGAGGCCGAAGGTGTGGGGGTCGTCATGTTGCAGCTTCCTGGCGAGATCGCGTGCATCCTTCTTTATGGAATTGTATTTGGTGAGAGGTTGGCACCGGATGTTGTTGAGGATGTATGTGGTAGGCGCGCCAGAGGAAGAGGGCCGCTGTGCGAAAAAGGCCGAAGAGTATGGAATCGGCCACGTCGTCATCCGAGAGAGCTGTTCGGCGGGAAATGTCATCCCTTGTCCGGCCATGGTGATTGTGTCAGTGTCTTGAAGACCTGACCGTATCGCAACCGTAGAAGGAATGGCGTTTGCGGTATTAGAGCCAGTGTCGAGAGGGTCAGTGCTGGCCAGGGCGGCGTCTATCTGCGGGTCGCTGATCTTCATGAGCAGAAACCACGACTGGTCGGCGGTGCGCTGCCAGAGATCAAACTCCTCGATGGCCTTGTCGAGGCTCTCCTTCTTGAAAGCGTACTTGACCCGGGTTCCGGCACAGGTCGGAGCAGCGGTCCCAGGTTCGGGCGGAGGCTTGACCAGGCGGTTGAGAATGGCTACGACGGCCTGTAGTTTGCTCGAAAGCATGCTGAGGGTTTGTTGGTGGATGGTTCGATGGTCTTCGTCCATTATGTGCTCAATGCGACGCACAAAGTTGAGCTGGTGCATGAAACGCAGCAAGCCGTTGTCGAGGCGCAGAACCCGCTCCGAGATTTCTGCATCAGCGTGCTTCAACGTAGAGCATAGCTTCTTCAGTTCTCGGCCGTATCTGAGACCAAGGTCAGCCATGGGATGCGCCATTTGATAAGAGAGGTGCTGAAAAAACGGACTTCAAACACAAGTCGACCGTCGGCGGGATGGCTAGAGCTAGCTCGGCAGACATCTTTCTCGTTGACTACCAGGGACCAAGAAATTCAAATACAACAGGCCTTGAGGCGGTTGGAGGTGCTGAAAAGCTTTCCTCTTGGTGGAGATGAGTCCAAGTAGACTCAGATTTATTTCATTCAGGGTGAAAATCACAGGACCTGACGTCGGGAACATGGACGACACGGTCTACCTCTGGACATTCCAGCTCACGGTCAGCGCCGGCGAGTGCCCACGACTCCGCCTTACGGCACGGGAGGCTGTGTTTTTGGCCCAAACGGCTTTAGCGCATGATGATCGAGGACGAACAGCCACCTCATTGTGCAGCAAGGCTCGATGTGACCCGGCATCGGCAGTGGCGCAGCCTGCACGGCGCAATCCTGCAGACAACTTCAAGAGCCGCCACTCAGCTCGCTGCCTCAGCTGAATCCCCGCCTGTCTTGCGGACATCACCCAAGCGGCTTCCGCGAGGTTTGCCAGCGGTTTGCTTCCCAGGTTCAACTCCAGGGGCACAACAACGAAATACTGTACTCATTTACCCCGTCAAGTTTACTCTTTTACTGCGAGCACTCAATTGACCGCGGTCCCGTCGAGCGAGCTGCGAGCGTACTTCCCTCGCCGCATCCCCGCTCCTGAACCCTGCCGACTTGACATTCCCGCGCGAATCCCGTTGAACTCGCGCCGGCAGCTCCTGGCCGTCACTTTCAGCTCGCACTCCGACAGGGCCCGCTGTCGACGTCTAGAATGTCTCGATGACGAGAAATGACGAGCCAACCCCTACTCCCGGAACTGGTCCGAGACACGAGGCTCCAGGCCAGCATTCAGGGCGAATTCACTGTCCACACCCGCCCATTCGGTCGACGCCGACACGAGCGATGGGCGCGGAAAAACATACTTGGACATGGCGGGTGTGGAATTGTCTGGCTGGAGCGCAGGATCAAGGATGACACCCAGGAAGAGGACCCAGGTGAAAGCCGGGCCGTCAAGAGGATCGACACCTCTGGGCACCGATCCGAGCACTACGTGCGCGAGCTTGAGGCCCTCGCCAAGTTCTCGCAGGATAAGGTGCGTCATGTTGCCTACCCCAAACTCTCCTCATACTAACGCGCCAATTCCAGTACTCGGATTTCTTCGTCAAGTTCTTTGGCTGGTACGACAGCCCCGGCTATCTGTACATCGCCATGGAATACTGCGAGCACGGGGATCTGAAGAAATACCTGGCCGACAACAACCACGTACTGCCCGAGACCCAGGTCCAGGAGATCATATCTCAGGTCCTGGCTGGGTTGGCCATGATGCACGAAGCCGGATTCGCCAACCGCGATGTCAAGCCGGCGGTAAGTCGCCGCACGCCCAGACGCCCTTTGGCCGCACATCGTTGACGTCTTGTTCAGAATATCTTAATCAAGTCCAAACCGCCGAACGGCTGGTGGGTCAAAGTCTGCGACATGGGACTCAGCAAGCGCACCGAGGATGCCGTGGCATCCACCACGGTCCGGGGGACCCCGGGGTTCATGCCTCCAGAGCTGCACGGATTCTACGGCGACCCGAGGACGGCAAACCCGTTCATGGCGGACATGTGGTGCCTGGGAGAGACAGCGTTCCAAGCACTTACGGGACGGCCAGTATTCAACATGTTTACCGATCTGGGACAATACCAGTCCGGCGCACTACCATTCCCCGAAGATGCGCTGAGACGCGCGCAGGCGGGGCCGGCCGCTGTCGACTTCATCCGCTCCCTGATGAGGTCGCACCCGTGGGAGCGTCTCAACGCTCTGAGAGCGGCCGAACACCCCTGGGTAAGGCCCGCGCCTGATCCCGTCTTTTACAATCACGGCTTCGCCCAGACTCCAGGCCCAGCTCCGAACCGAGGTCCACCGTGGCAACCTCAGTTTCCATGGACACCTGGCGATCAGCTTACCCAGGCGTCTGGGCAGTGGACAGTCACCATGCCATACTCCAACCCCACCTTCAACCAGCCGCAGAATGCGCCGCCGCTCGGGTTTCGGGACCGGATGCAGGCCTATAACTACATCTCCCAAATTCGAGGCAATCATGATCTGAATCCCTACGCTCCAATTTACGAACCGCGTCTCGAGCAACCCATGATGGTCCCTCCGCCACCGAACCGGGCCTTCGAGCCCTACGTGCCCCTTTTCACGGGGCCGCCAATCCCTCCAGGTGCGATGCCAAGTTTGGGCCAGAGAAACAGCATGGCCGGGCCCGGAATATGGGAGCCACCCCATGTACCAAGCTTTGTTTCAAGATTCAACGAATATAAATCATCCGCCGCCCTACCCGTCAGGGGCCGGGCAGCCACCAGTTTGGATCCCCGCCAGGCTCCCTCTCCGCCACCCAGAGCGTCGCCACCGGAACAACGGCCGGCGAGCACCGAGACGTTGAAACCACTTGCCGAGACTGACGACGAACTGGCTCCGGCTTCAAACCAGGAGTCTAAAAACACATCGGAGGATTCAGCGGACACACAAGCGAGGCCCCCATCTCCACCGGCAACAAAGATTGAGCGCGACGTCTTGGCGAGCTTCAAGGAGTTTAGAGAAAAACACAAGTTGGATTTCGAGGCCCGGAGGGTCCGGAGGGCGACCATTGACAAGGAGGTGAAGCTGAACGAGCTGAAAAAGTTTAGCAACACGTTCCAGCTGTCCACGCCGATTCCGATGGACTTGGTCCCCATCATCGCCAAAACGCCCCAGAAGCAGCTAGAGATTACGAACAAGCAGAATGATGTCGTGGCAAAGCGGCGGGCCAAGGACGCGAACGGGGAGGCGTGAATGTGAGCTCGGGATTTCGGTTCGAGGTCGAGGTCCGTGTTGGATCACATAGTTAGTTGTCTCAGTAAAGACCACCTCTACAGAATGCAATCGCTGTGCAAATTTGGCAATCCAACTCATTTGCCTTGTGAATATGTCGCATGTTCGCGCATGCACTCAAGGTTCCATCACAGGATGACAACTTAACATCAGAACAACCCCAGGAAAACATAGCATCCTAGTTAACCCCGTACACACAACTCCAAGCGGTTTGCTATTGATGAGATCAATGTACATCAGAGAGCATAGTATCACTGGAGTTTCACTACTCATCCGCATCGTTTTTCAGTGGTTGAGCCTGCAACTGCCCTCGTTGACACCGGCACTGGTTGTAAGTGTGATGACGTCATTGTGCAGCGCACCAAATGCCTCCAGACAGTTCAGATTCGCTCACTTCAGTCACTGTTGAACATGCATTTGAGTGTGCATGTTTCTGATTGTGTACTCGGCATTGCCATCAATCTTTTCGGTGTAGAATCCGAGTGGTCACATGCAAAGATTTTTAGTTCATGGCAAAAACCCGAATGTGCACTGGCGAGACTGGGAAAGAACCCCCTGGCCAGTCTCAACTTGAGAGTCGTCGCCAAACCTGATTTGACAGCCCATGCCGATCTGGAACTTCACACCTTCCCACCAGCCCCCCGGGCGGGATCCAGCCAACCCCGTCCCATACAGAATGCTACCCTCATGTACAATTACATCACTGTCCTGAGCAGGTTTGCAGTCAAAAGCAATGGCTGGGAAAATGTATAAACCAAACTGAGAAGGCCTGATCAACGATGCTGCCGATCAATCTTCGTCTTCAACCGCCCGTCCCCTCTTTGAGTGTCCATGAGGGCGTCTCACTTCCCTTTCATCTTTGGCAAAGGGAAACCACGTCGAAAGTGGCTCTGAGGGCATCTTACTCCTATTTCTGCCCCCTGAACGCACTGAAGTTCAACGTCCAGATCTCGAC
>Ga0247823_10002697_pt1 | contig 14570 bp, 12 predicted proteins | sample 13C_PalmiticAcid_2_FD_192426 | JGI IMG/M metagenome (GOLD analysis project Ga0247823, IMG submission 192426) | Soil microbial communities from agricultural site in Penn Yan, New York, United States - 13C_PalmiticAcid_Day30 | ecosystem: Environmental > Terrestrial > Soil > Agricultural land...
GGGCGGGCTGCGGGCCGTTTGCGGCGCGCGGCATGGGCGTGGCGCTCTGGGCGTGGGCGACGCCGGCGACCCCCAGGGCGGGGGCGGCCAGCAGGGCCTTCAGAGCCAGTCGGCGGGACGTCGTCATGGGGCGTTCCTCTTTGATTGCGGCGCCGCTCAGGGGGCCGGGGTCAGGCCTTCGACCCGCACGGTCCAGCCTTCTTTCGGGAAGCCGGGCGCATGGCCGGTCGAGCCGTCCCAGCCGCCGGCCATCAGACCCACCGCCATCAGCAGCGAGCCGTTGGACGGGAAGTAGGTTTCGGCCGCGCGGCGATAGCCCGCGCCGTCGGGATTGACCGCCATGGCGACGCCGCCGGCGCCGGCCGAGACCGGCACCAGTTCGTCGGCGTGCTCGTCCAGATGGACGCGCGGGGTCATGCCGGTGACGCCCCACTGGTTGTTCTTCAGATCGGCGAACAGCCAGTCGACGGCCTTTTCCGGTTCGCCCAGGCGGGCGGCGGTCATGGCCATCATGGGGAAGTCCCAGCCCCAGGTCTGGCGCACGTCCCAGTTCTGCTCCACCGCCTCGAAGGTGCGGCGCATGGCGGCGGGATCGATCCGCGCGCCGGGGATGAAGCCGTAGGCCATCAGGAAGGAGGGGTGGTCGCGGTTCTTGCACTGGGCCGCCGCCGCATGCTTGCGGCAGGCCTCGGACATGGCCGTCTCCCAGAAGTCCGGCACGCTCTCGACCGGCAGGTAGAGGCCGTCCTTCATCGCCGGCGGCGCGATCTTCGCCAGAGCCTGATCCCAGTCGGCGCGGCGGGGCTGGCCCTGACGGAGGCGCCACTGTTGCGCGGCTTCCAGCGCCCAGCGGAAATACTCGACCTCGAAGGTCGGGTTGATCGTGGTCAGGGGGTCGTAATTCTCCTGGGCCGGGATCAGGGGCGTCCCCAGGTTCAGGCGGCCGTTGGCCTCGATGGGCCAGGAGGCCAGCAGGTCGGCGGTGGTCTCGACCAGTTCGCCGTAGCGGCTCAGCACCGCCGGGTCCTTTTCCGAGCGCCAGACCAGCTCGGCCAGCAGGATCGGGTGCGGCTGCTGCCACATGATGAAGGGCGAGACCAGGCTGGGGCTGTTGCGGCCCTCGGGCCCGACCATCTTGGGCCACCAGGCGCCCTTGACGCCGTGGCGCGCGGCCTCGGCGCGGGCGTTGTCGAGATTGCCGAGATACCAGGGCAGGCTGCGCTCCAGCATCTCGGAGCGGCCCCACATGGCCTGCCAGCCGGCGTGCCAGGGGTGCATTTCCAGATGGAACTTGCCGTACCAGGAGTTGGAGAAGAGGCCTTCTTCCTGCGGCGGCAGTTCGCCCGCGCCGTTCACGGCGGACAGGTATTGCGACAGCACCACGCGACGTTCCAGCTCATGCGCGCGCGGGTCGGTCGAGCCGGTGAAGTCGACGGCGCCGCCTTGGGTCCAGAAGGCGTTCCAGCGCGTGGTTACGGCCTGAACGCTGGCGGAATAGGCCGGGGCCTTGGTCGTGTCCGCCTGCTGGTCGAAGCGAACCATGACGGTCAGCCGGTCGCGACCGCTGGAGACGACGCTGAAGCTGTCGGCGCCGTTTTGCTCGATCTTACCCGAGGCGGTGATGCCGGAATAATAGGTGGTGTCGTCCAGGCTGCGGCGGATGCGGACGTCGCCGGTGTCGAAGGCGACGACCTCGAGGCTCTGGGCGCCCGCGCCGTCGAAACTGGTGGGGTCGGGATTGATGGCGGGATTGACGCCGGGATAGCGGACCTGAACGCCCAGGCCCTGAGACGCGACGAGCGGGGAAGCGATCTCGACCATGACCATGTCGAGTTCGGGGTGGACGCGGGTCACGACCTCGACCGGCTGGCTGTCATAGGTGAAGCGGCTGGTCAGGGCGCCGGACCACAGGTCCAGGGTCTGCCGCGTGTTCGCCACCTTGGCGAAGTTCAGGGCGCGGCCATCATTGAAGCTCAGGCCGATGCGGCTGAGCGAGATGCGGTGCGGATTGGCCCGTAGCCAGGTGAAGGCCGGGTTGGTCTCGGCCTCGGCCCAGGACTTCATCCAGGCATAGGGCTGCTCGCCTCGTCCAGGCACGGGGACGTTCACCAGCCCGTTCTGCTCGGTATAGCCCTCGGGGTTGGGAAAGCTGTGCCAGGCCCACTGGGCCATGGTCAGCAGGGGGGCCAGTTCCGAATACTGCTCGGGGAAGGTCTGCAGGCCGGTGATGTCGGCGGTGAAGCCCAGGTCGCCGTTGCCCAGCATGATCGGGGCGTGCCGGTCGATGGCGGTCAGCGCCACATTGTGACGCTGGGCCAGGGCCTGCCGGTCGATCGGGGCTGCCGGAGCGACGGCCGAGGCGGGCTGCACTGTCTGGGCACAGGCGTTCAGGGGCAGGGCGACAGGGCCGGCCAGCAGGGTGAAGGCGAGCAGGGCGGAACGCAGACGCATCAGTTGGCCTCCGTCTTCAGACCCAGACCGGCGCCCTTCCAGCCGTACCAGGCGACGACGACGAAGCAGGCGGCGGGCAGCAGGAAGGCGACATTGGCGCCATAGAGGTCGGAAATCTTGCCCATCGGCCAGGGCAGGAGAACGCCGCCGCCGATGGCCATGACCATCAGGGACGAGGCCTTCTTGGTCGCGGCGCCCAGGCCGGTCGTGCCGAGGGCGAAGATGGTGGCGAACATGGTGGACATGAAGAAGAAGACGGCGATCAGGGCGATCGGCGACACCTTGTCGATCCCGGCGGCCACGATCAGCGTCAGGATGACGTTGATGACGCCATAGGCGGTCAGCAAGGCGCGCGGCTTGATCTTAAGCAGCAGGGCAGTCGCTGCGAAGCGGCCGACCAGATAGCCGATGGCGGCCAGCGACAGCATGAAGGCGCCGGTCTGGGCGCTCAGACCCTGCCAGTTCTGCGTCACCAGATTGATGAAGAAGGCGCCGATGCCGACCTGGGCGCCGATGTAGAGGGCCTGGGTGATCACGCCCGCGACGAAGTGGGGCTGCTTGGACAGCGGCTTGGCGACGCCGCCGGCGTCCTCGCCGCCGTGGTCGGCCAGGCCCGTTTCGGGCAGACGGGCGCGCCACACCACCAGGGCGAACAGCACGACGCCGAGGGCGATCAGGCCATAGACGATCTGGATGGAACGGGTGGCGCCGCCCAGAGCCTCGGTCGTGGCCGGGCTGAAGAAGACCGCGCCGCCGATCAGGGGGCCGAAGAAGACGCCCAGGGCGTTGAAGGACTGGGCCAGGTTCAGGCGCTGGGGCGCGCGTGCCGGGTCGCCCAGCACGTTCACATAGGTGTCGGCGCTGGTCTCGAGGATGCAGAGCCCTGCCGCGAGAACGAACATCGAGCCGACGAAGGGCAGGAAGGCGCCCGCGCTGGCCGCCGGAATGAAGAGGAGGGCGCCGACCGCCGCGACCATCAGGCCGGTGACGATGCCGAACTTGTACCCGCGCGCGTTCAGCAGCATGCCCGCGGGGACGCTGAGCAGCAGATAGGCGCCGAAATAGGCGATCTGCAGCCAGGCGCTGTCGGCGTGGCTGATGCTGAGCGTGTCCTGGAAATGCTTGTTCAGCACGTCCAGCAGGCCATAGGCCAGACCCCAGATCAGGAAGCAGGCGATGGCGAAGGCCAGAGGGCCGCGCAGGTTGCCGGCGGGCGCGGCCAGGCCACCGGGGGTGTGGGCGGCGTCGGTTTCGATACTCATGTCGTCCTCTTGAGCTTCCTCGGGACCGGCGCCGTCTTGGTGCGGGCTCGGCGAATGATGGGGTCAGATGCGGTAGATCGCCTCGGCGTTGGCGGCGAACAGGCGGTCCCGTTCATCGCCGCTGAAGTGGCGCGTGATGTCGTCGAAGGCGGAGTAGAAAGCGTCGAAGGTCCCGTGGACCCGTTCGACGGGGAAGTCGCTGGCGAACATGGCGCGCCGCGTTCCGAAGGCCTCGATGCACTCCAGCACGTTCGGCTGGATGGAGTGCAGGGTCCAGGCGCGGTCGGTAATGCCCAGGCCGGAGATCTTGATCGAGACCTGAGGACGTTCGGCCAGAGCCTTGAGCCCGGCACGCCAGACCGCCAGACCTTCGGCGTCGCGGTCGGTCGGCAGGCCCGCATGGTTGATGATCAGGGGCGTGTCGGGATGAGCGTCCGCCAGGTCGACGGCGCTCTTCATCTGCGATGGATAGAGCTGCAGGTCGAAGGACAGGCCGTGACGCGCCAGCTTGCCGAAGCCCGCGCGCCAGACCGGGTCGAGCAGGGGATCGGTCGGATTGTAGGTCTTCTTGGGATCGGCGTGCCAGCAGACGATCTGGCGCACGCCCCGGACGTTGGGCCGGGCGGCGTGGGCCTCCAGCAGGGCGTCCAGATCAGGGTCGGTCAGGTCGGCGCCGGCGACGATGCCGTGGGGATAGCCGTAGTCGTCCGCCAGGGCCTGCAGCCAGTCGGTCTCCGCCAGCTGCTGTCCGCGCGGCTGGCCGGCCTCGACGTGGACGATCTTGTCCACGCGCCAGCCCTCGGTGTCGGCCAGATAGTCTTTCAGCAGGTAGTCACGGTGCGCGATCGGGGCCATGTCCCCTGCCGGATTGTTCGGCAGGGGATCATCCTGCAGCCAGCCATAGCGGGCGCGAGACAGGTCCCACAGGTGGACGTGGCTATCGACGATGCGAAGGTCGCGGCCCACCTGAGGCTCCCTAGTAGGTCGTGCGGCCGCCCGACGTATCGAACGTCGAGGCGGTGGTGAAGCTGCATTCCTCGGAGGCCATGAAGCAGACCATGGCGGCGCTTTCGTCCACCTCGCCCAGGCGACCCATCGGAATTTTGGAGCGCATGTAGTCGACCTGGCTCTGGGGCAGTTGCGCCAGGATCGGGCTCTCGAAGGTGGCGGGGGTCAGGCTGTTGGCGATGACGCCCTTGCCGGCCAGCTCCTTGCCCAGCGACTTGGTGAAGCCGATCACGCCGGCCTTGGACGCCGAATAGGCGCTGGCGTTGGGGTTGCCTTCCTTGCCCGCGACCGAGGCCACGTTGACGATGCGGCCGTAGCCCTCAGCCAGCATGTAGGGGGTGACCGCCCGGCAGCAGTAGAAGACGCCGTTCAGATTGATGTCGACGACGCGCGTCCAGCTATCCAGCGGGAACTCGTGCACCGGCACGGTCGCGCCGGTGATGCCGGCCGAGGCGACCAGGATGTCGATGCGGCCCAGAGCCTCATGCGAGGTCCTGGCGGCGGCTTCGACGGCCTCAGGGTCGGAGACGTCCAGCGCCACGACGGCGGTGGCGCCCACTTCGTCGGCGGCGGCTTTCAGCGCGTCGGCGTTGAGGTCCCAGAGGACGACCTTGCCGCCCTCGGCGACGATGCGGGCGGCCGAGGCCTTGCCCAGGCCCGAGGCGCCGCCCGTCACGACGGCCGTGCGGCCGGTGAAACGTCCCTGATAGGCGCTCATGCGACCACGTCCTTGGACCAGGCGACGACCGACTGGCGCTGGCTGCCCAGCTTCTCGATGCCCAGTTCCATCACGTCGCCGGCCTTCAGATAGAAGGGCTCGGGCTTCTGGCCCAGGCCGACGCCGGGCGGCGTGCCGGTGGTGATCAGGTCGCCGGGTTCCAGGGTCATGAACTGGCTGACGTAGGAGACGATTTCGGCCACGCCGAAGATCATGGTCTGGGTGTTGCCGGTCTGCATGCGCTTGCCGTTGAGGTCCAGCCACATGTCCAGGCTCTGGACGTCGCCGACTTCATCCGTGGTGACGATCCAGGGGCCAACCGGGCCGAAGGTGTCGCAACCCTTGCCCTTGTCCCAGGTGCCGCCGCGCTCGGTCTGGAAGGCGCGCTCGGACACGTCGTTGATCAGGACATAGCCGGCGACGTGGTCCAGGGCGTCCGCCTGTTCGACGTAGGAGGCGCGTTGGCCGATGACGATGCCCAGTTCGACTTCCCAGTCGGTCTTCTCGGAGCCGCGCGGAATGACAACGGTATCATTCGGGCCCGTCAAACAGGAGACGGCCTTGGTGAAAACCACGGGCTCGGCCGGGATCGGCAGGTTGGACTCGGCGGCGTGGTCGGCGAAGTTCAGGCCGATGGCGATGAATTTGCGCACGCCGTTGACCGGCACGCCGTAACGCGGCGCGCCCTCGACCAGGGGCAGGGTTTCGGGGTCGACCGCCTTCAACGCGGCGAGGCCTTCGCCCCACAACTGGTTGGGCGTGATGTCGGCGACGACGCCGGACAGGTCGCGGATGCGGCCCTCGGCGTCCAGCGTGCCGGGCTTTTCCTGGCCCACAGGGCCATAACGCAGGAGTTTCATGGAATAGTGCCTTCTTAGCGGGCGTAGGGGCGATGCAGGGCGATGTCGCGGTTCAGTTCGACGCCGAAGCCGGGCGTGTCGGGAACCTTCAGCTTGCCGTTCACCGGAACGGGCTCGCCGATCAGTTGCGGATGGAACATGGGCACGACCTCGTCGGCGCCGGGGGCCATCATCAGGAACTCCGCGAACGGGCTGTTATGGCGCGTCACGACGAAGTGGTAGGAATAGACGGACGACCCGTGCGGGATCATCAGCACGCCCTTGGAATCGGCCAGGGCGGAGATCTTCTGCAGTTCGGTCACGCCGCCGCACCAGCCCACGTCGGGCTGGATGATGTCGCAGCATTCCATCTCCAGCAGCATGCGGAAGCCCCAGCGGGTGGCTTCGTGCTCGCCGGTGGTGACCAGCATGCCCTTGGGCGCGTTCTTCTTCAGCGCCTGATAGCCCCAGTAGTCGTCGGGGCTGAGGGCCTCCTCGATCCACTTCAGACCCAGCTTGTGGGCCTCGTGGGCCAGGCGGGTGGCGTAGTTGAGATCCAGCGCCATCCAGCAGTCGAACATCAGCCAGAAGTCGTCGCCGCAGGCGTTCCGCATGGCTTCAAGTTCGGCCAGGTTCTTGCGCAGGCCTTCCTCGCCCTCGGCCGGGCCGTGGTGCAGGGGCATCTTGCCGCCGATGAAGCCCAGTTCCTTGGCTTTGTCCGGGCGGGCGCCGGTGGCGTAGAAGGTCAGCTCGTCGCGCACCGCCCCGCCCAGCATGGCGAAGACCGGCTCCTGACGCAGGCGGCCCAGCAGATCCCACAGCGCCAGATCGACGCCCGAGATGGCGTTCACGACCAGGCCCTTGCGGCCGTAATACTGGGTCGAGAAATACATCTGATCCCAGATCTTCTCGACCTCGGACGGATCGCGGCCTTCGAGGAAGCGGGCCAGATGCTTCTCGACGATATAGGCGGCGGGTTCGCCGCCGGTCGTGACGGCGAAGCCGACCACGCCGTTGTCGGCCTCGATCTCGACGACCAGGGTGCCCAGCACATTGATGCCGAAGCTGCGGCGGCTCTGACGATATTCCGGATACTTCGCCATCGGCGTAGCGATGTGGTCGTCGATCCAGTGGCCGTCGCCCTGATCGTGATAGTCGGCACCGCCGCCGGTTCCGTCGTTTTTCACGACGAAAGCGCGGACGTGCTTGATTTTCGGCAGGCGGCTCATTGGCAAATCACCGAAATGCGGTAATCGGCTCCCATCATGCGGGATTTCACTGGCGTTCCTCCGTGCGACCCGTCAAACTTGCCAACCATTTGAGCGGCCCGCTTGCGTGTTTTGCTACATTCTGGGAATGAGGATTACGAGATGGGACGAATGACGTCAATCAAGACCGAGCAAGTCGAGGGCGAAGAGGAAACCGGGGCCAAGGCCTCCGGCAGCCAGACCCTGCTGCGTGGTCTGGATGTCATCGACGCGCTGATCGACGGCTCGCTGCCCCTGGCCGAGCTGTCCGAGAAGCTGGAGCTGACGCGCAGCACGACCCACCGCCTGGCCTCGGCCCTGGTGGATCGGCGTATCCTGTCCTTCCGCCCCCGCGAGGGCTACTCGCTGGGCCCCAAGCTGCTGGAGCTGGGCCACGCCGCCAGCCAGCAGATGCATCTGCCCCGCGTGGCGCGACCCTGGCTGGAGCACCTGTCTGCCGCGACCGACGACACGGTGCATCTGGGCGTGCTGGACGGCCGCTTCGCTCTCTATCTGGACAAGGTGCCGGGGCGGCGCCGGGTCAACATCGGCTCGCGCCTGGGCGAACGTCACCCCATCGCCTCGACCGGCCTGGGCAAGGCACTGATCCTCGACAAGTCCGAGCCGGAGTGGAGCGACTTCTACGCCCCCGAAGGTGCGCCGGTGGATTCGGCCGCTCGCGCCGTCTGGATGGAGCGGATGCGCGGCTATGCCGAGAAGGGCTACGCCTTCGACCTTGAGGAAAACGAGGATCAGGTCCGCTGCGTCGCCGCGCCGATCCGCTCGGTCGACGGCCATGTGGTCGCCGCGATCAGCGTCTCCTCCGCCGCCCAATACATGTCCGACGCCCGGATGGCCGAGCTGACCAAGACGGTCACCGACGCCGCCAACGCCATCAGCGGCGACCTGGGCTGGACCCCCAAACCCTGAACTCACTGAGATTATACGGAGCCCCCATGCTGCTTAAAGACAAGGTCGTCCTCATCACCGGAGGATCGCGAGGCATCGGGGCCGCTGTGGCCGTGGAAATGGCCAGGCAGGGCGCGGACGTGGCCATCAACAGCCACTCGGGCGGCGACGCCGCCGCCGAAGTGATTGCGGCGGTCGAGGCCCACGGCCGGCGCTGCATCTCGGTCGAGGGCGACGTGGCCCTGCCGGAAACGGCGGCGGCCTTCGTCAACGCGGCGGTCGAGGCCTTCGGCAAGGTGGACGTCTTCGTCTCCAATGCCGGCATCTGCCCCTTCCACGCCTTCCTCGACATGCCGGCGGAGACGCTGAAGCGGACCATGGAGGTCAACCTGCACGGCGCCTACTTCATGACCCAGGCGGCGGCGAACCAGATGGTCAAGCAGGGGAACGGTGGGGCGATTGTCGCCATCAGCTCGATCTCGGCCCTGGTCGGCGGCGAGTTCCAGACCCATTACACCCCGACAAAGGCGGGGGTGCACAGCCTGATGCAGTCCTGCGCCATCGCCCTGGGCAAGCACGGCATCCGCTGCAATTCGGTGCTGCCGGGCACCATCCTGACCGACATCAACAAGGACGACCTGGCCGATCCGAAGAAGCGCGAATACATGGAAGGCCGCATTCCGCTGGGCCGTCTGGGCCAGCCCGAGGACATCGGCGGCGCCGTCGCCTTCCTGGCCTCGGACATGGCGGCCTATGTCACCGGCGCGGCCCTGCTGGTCGACGGCGGCGCCTTCGTGAACCTGCAATAGGTCGCAAGACGTGAAGGCGGCCTCCATCACCGACTATCGCGAGCTGGCGCGTCGGCGCCTGCCGCGCTTCTTGTTCGAATACATCGACGGCGGCTCCTATGCCGAGACGACGCTGGGGCGGAACGTCAGCGACCTACGCGACGTGGCCCTGCGTCAGCGGGTGCTCCGCGACGTATCGGACATCGACCTGTCGGCGACCCTGTTCGGACAGAAGCAAAGCCTGCCGGTCGCGCTGGCCCCGGTTGGGCTGGCGGGGATGAACGCCCGACGCGGGGAGGTTCAGGCTGCCCGCGCCGCCGCCGCCTTCGGCGTGCCCTTCACCCTGTCCACCGTCGGGGCCTGTTCGATCGGCGAGGTGGCGGCGGGCAGTCCGACGCCCTTCTGGTTCCAGCTCTACATGATCCGCGATCGCGCCTTCATGGCCGACCTGCTGGATCTGGCCGAGGCGGCGCAATGCCCGGCCCTGATCTTCACCGTCGACATGCCGGTGCCGGGGTCGCGCTATCGCGACTATCACTCGGGGCTGGCCGGGGCTTCGGGCTTCTTCGGCGACATGCGCCGGGCCCTGCAGGCGGTGGGTCGTCCCGGCTGGGCCTGGGACGTGGGCGTCCGGGGCGGGCCGCACTCGCTGGGCAATGTCGCTCCGGTGCTGAAGGGCAAGACGGGCATCGACGACTTCTTCGCCTGGATGCGCGACAACTTCGATCCCACCGTGACCTGGGACGATCTGGCCTGGGTGCGCGAGCGCTGGAAGGGGCCCTTGATCATCAAGGGGGTGCTGGACGCCGATGACGCCAGGCGCGTGGCGGACCTGGGCGCGGACGGTCTGGTGGTGTCGAACCATGGCGGGCGTCAACTGGACGGCGTCCTGTCCTCGACCCGCGCCCTGCCGCCTATCGCCGATGCCGTCGAAGGGCGGCTGACGGTGCTGGCCGACGGCGGCGTGCGCAGCGGCCTGGACGTGGCGCGGATGCTGGCCCTGGGCGCCGACGGGGTGCTGATCGGCCGGGCCTGGGCCTATGCCCTAGCCGCGCGCGGCGAAGCGGGCGTCAGCCATGTGCTGAACCTGATGGCCGCCGAGATGAAGGTGGCCATGGCTTTGACCGGCGTGACGCGCGTCGATCAACTGGATCGCAAGGCCCTCGCCTGATCCGTCTGGCCTAGGCGGGCGGCTTGCCCGCCAGGCTGTGGCGACGGCCATAGGCCAGATAGACGGCGATTCCCGCCAGGTTCCAGAACAGGAACCACAGATGGGTCTTCTGCGGCAGGCTGGCCAGCAGATAGAGGCAGCCGGCGATGGCGATGGGGCCGATGACCCAGGCCAGGGGCGTGCGGAAGCCGCGCGGGGCGTCGGGCGCGCGACGGCGCATGATCAGCATGCAGACCGCCACCGCCGTAAAGGCGACCAGAGACCCGGCGTTGGCCAGGGCGACGATCTCGTCCAGCGGCAGGAAGAGGCTGATGGCGCCGACGATGGCGACCGTGAACAGGGTGATGCGGATCGGGCGGCCCCCCTTCGACACCCTGGACAGGCCGTGAGGCAGCAGGCCGTCGCGGGCCATGACGAAGAAGATGCGGCTCTGACCATAGAAGAAGGCCATGATGACGGTCGGCAGGGTGATGACGGCGGTCACGGCCAGGAAGCGGGCAGCGCCGGGCTGGTTGATCTCGCGCAGGATCAGGGCCAGGGGCTCGGGGCTGTTGGCGAACCGCGTGAAGGGCGTGGCCCCCAGGGCCGCCAGGGCGATGACCGTATAGATGGCGGCGCAGGCGAACATGGAGCCGATGATGCCGATGGCCAGGTCGCGCCTGGGATTGCGGGTTTCCTCGGCGGCGGTGGCGATGGCGTCGAAACCGTAGAAGGCCGAGAAGATGATGGCGGCGGCGGCCATGATGCCGCGCTCGACGCCGTCGGGGCCCATGTTGCGGGCGAAACCATAGGGGCTGAAGGGCTCCAGGTTGGCGGCGTCGAAATGGGGCAGGGCGAACCAGACGAAGATGGCCAAGGCCGACAGCTTCACCGCCACCAGGATCATGGTCAGGCCGGCGCTCTTGCGCGTGCCGGCGATCAGCAGGGCGGCGACGACGGCGATGATGAAGAGGGCGGGCAGGTTGGCGATCCCGCCCGCGTGGGGCGCCTGCATCAGGGCCATGGGCACGCCCGCCCAGCCGTTCAGAAGGGGCGCGGCGTAGCCGGACCAGCTGACGGCCACCGCGCTGACCACCAGGCTGTATTCCAGGATCAGGCTCCAGCCGATGATCCAGGCGAAGACCTCGCCCATGACCACATAGGAGTAGGTGTAGGCGCTGCCCGAGGCCGGGATCATCGACGCCATCTCGGCATAGGCCAGGGCGGCGCAGGCGCAGACGAAGCCGGCGATCAGGAAGGACAGCAGGACGGCGGGACCGGCCTTGTCGGCGCCGATGCCGATCAGGGTCAGGATGCCGGTGCCGACGATGGCGCCCACGCCCATGGCGATCAGATGCGGCCAGCTCAGGGTGCGCGGCAGGGTCTGCCCGTCATGCGCAGTTTGAGTGTCGGCGTCGATGCGCTTGCGTGCGTTCCAGCGGCCCATGTGGCGGTTCCTGGGGGGAGGGGGCGGACCTCTTCGCATGGAACGCGTAGGCGATGAAACCAGGCCCCGGCTCGAAAGGCGATAATGGGCGTTTTTTGCGCGGCGCTAGAGCGGCGGGCGCAGGATGGCGAGGGCGTCCTCACAGAAGGCGATGCGGTGACGCTCGAAATCGATCCCCGCCTTCAGCACCAGATGCCGCAACCGCTGCTCGCGCGTTGTCGGCGGATCGGAGAAGTCCCGCGCCTCGATGGCCAGATAGGCGTCGAGCTTGTCGCGGTGACGGGCGGCGACGGCTTGCAGTTCGTCCGCCAGGCCGGTCGGGCCGACGACCGCTTCGGCCCGCAGTCGCACCATCAGTTCGTCGCGGATGGCGGGCGGGTCCTGACGATCATTGACCCAGCGCTGCAGTTCGCCGCGGCCGGGCGGAAGGATGCGGAACCGACGCTTGCCGCCGCGCGCGCCCTCGACCGGTTCCGCCTCGACCCAACCGGCCGCTTCGAGGCGGGCCAGCTCGCGATAGATCTGCTGGTGCGTCGCCTGCCAGAAATAGCCGATGGAGCGGTCGAAACGGCCGGCCAGCTCGGATCCGGAACCGGGACGTTCGGCCAGAGACGTCAGCAGGGCGTGGGGCAGGGACATGGGGTCTGAATAGCCGAACCTCAGGGGGCCTTGAAGGCGGGCAGAAGCGCGCCGAGGCGCGCGCCCATCTCGGCGGCCAGGGCCTGAACCCCGTTCATCGGGCGCATCATGACCTCGAAGTCGGTGATCAGGCCGTCCTCGTCGAAGCGGATGAAGTCGATGCCCTTGACGCCCTTGTCCCCGACGCGGGCGCTGAACTCCAGCACCACGTTCAGGCCGTCGGCGGTGGCGGCTTCGCGATGATAGGCGAAGTCCTGAAACACGGTGATGACCGTGCCGAGCGCCAGGATCAGGGCATCGGCGCTGTGATAGGCCTTGAAGGCGACCGGCGAGCGGAAGGTCGCGTCCGGGTGAACGATGGTGCGCAGATCGCTCACGTCGGTGCGGGCCACCATGTCATGCCATTTGGCGAGCGAAGCGGTGGCGGCGGGTTTCAGGTTCAGCGTCGTCATGGGCTTTCCTCTGTTAAATGACGGCGGCCAGGCGCACGCCCTGGTCGATGGCGCGCTTGGCGTCCAGTTCGGCGGCTACGTCGGCCCCGCCGATCAGACGGACCGAGCAGCCCCGCGCGACCAGAGCGTCGTGCAGATCGCGCAGGGGCTCCTGACCGGCGCAGATGACGACATGATCGACCGGCAGGGTCTTGTCGGCGCCGTCGATGGTCACGTGCAGGCCCTCGTCATCGATACGGCGATAGGCGACGCCGCTGGCGGTGACGACGCCGTGCATCTTCAGCGCGGCGCGGTGAATCCAGCCGGTGGTGCGGCCCAGACGCTCGCCGACCTTGCCGGTCGAGCGCTGCATCAGGAAGACCTGACGCTCGGTCGGTTCGACCTGCGGCGCGGTGCGGCCCCCGGCGGTCTTGTAGTCAGGATCGACGCCCCAGGTGCGGAAGAAGCGGTCGATGGACGGCGGCTCATGCCGCTCGACCAGATATTCGCTGACGTCGTGGCCGATACCGCCGGCGCCGATGACGGCGACGGTCTTGCCGACCGGGACCTCGTCCCGCAGGACGTCGAGGTAGGACAGGGTCCTGGGGTGGTCAATCCCGTCGATCTGGGGCGTGCGCGGGCTGACGCCGGTGGCCAGGACGACCTCGTCGAAGCCCTCGCCGGCCAGCGTCGCCGCCTCGGCGTGGGTGTTCAGACGAACCTTGACCCCGGTCAGCTCCAGCTGCTTGCGGAAGTATCGCAGGGTCTCGCCGAACTCCTCCTTGCCGGGGATCTTGCGGGCGATGTTGAACTGGCCGCCGACTTCGTTCGCGGCCTCGATCAGGGTGACGTCGTGGCCGCGTTCGGCGGCGGTGACGGCGAAAGCGAGGCCCGCGGGACCGGCGCCGACCACGGCGATGGTCTTGGCCGTTTCGGTCGGGGCGATGACCAGTTCGGTCTCGTGGCAGGCGCGCGGATTGACCAGGCAGGAGGTGATCTTGCCGGCGAAGGTGTGGTCCAGGCAGGCCTGGTTGCAGCCGATGCAGGTGTTGATTTCGTCGGCGCGGTTCTCGCGCGCCTTCTGCACGAAGGCGGCGTCGGCCAGCAGGGGGCGGGCCATCGACACCATGTCGCAATAGCCCTCGACCAGCAGGCCCTCGGCCACCTCGGGCGTGTTGATGCGGTTGGTGGCGACCAGGGGGATGGAGACCTCGCCCTTCTGCCGCCTGGTCACCCAGGCGAAGGCGGCGCGCGGGACGCTGGTGGCGATGGTGGGGATGCGGGCCTCGTGCCAGCCGATGCCGGTGTTGAGGATGGTGGCGCCGGCCGCCTCGATGGCCTTGGCCAGTTGCACCACTTCGTCGGCTGTCGAACCGCCCTCAACCAGGTCCAGCATCGACAGGCGGTAGATGATGATGAAGTCGGGGCCGACGCGTTCGCGGATGCGGCGCACGATCTCGATCGGCAGGCGGATGCGGTTCTCGTACGAGCCGCCCCACTCGTCGTCGCGCTGGTTGGTGCGGGCGGCGATGAACTCGTTGATCAGATAGCCTTCGGACCCCATGACCTCGACGCCGTCATAGCCGGCGGACCGGGCCAGCCCGGCGCAGCGCACGAAGTCCTCAATGGTCTGCTCGACCTCTTCGCCGGTCAGGGCGTGGGGGGCGAAGGGGGTGATGGG
>Ga0247823_10002698_pt1 | contig 14569 bp, 11 predicted proteins | sample 13C_PalmiticAcid_2_FD_192426 | JGI IMG/M metagenome (GOLD analysis project Ga0247823, IMG submission 192426) | Soil microbial communities from agricultural site in Penn Yan, New York, United States - 13C_PalmiticAcid_Day30 | ecosystem: Environmental > Terrestrial > Soil > Agricultural land...
GATCAGCATGGGCCAGACCGAGCAGATGAAGATGACGAAGATGCCGCTGACGTCCGAGTCCTTGAGCGTGTAGAGCGCCAGCGGCATCCAGGCCAGCGGGCTGATGGGTTTCAAGACCTGCACGAAGGGGTCGAAGGCCTTGCGCATCAGCGGCGACATGCCGATGAGAAAGCCCAGCGGGATGGCCACCGCCATGGCGAGCACGAAGCCCAGGCCCACGCGCGCCAGCGAGTGCGCGAGCTGGATGCCGATGCCCTTGTCGTTCGGGCCCTTGTCGTAGAACGGGTCGGACAGCTGCGCCCAGCTCGACTTCGCCACTTCGATCGGCGGCGGGAAGCCGGTGCTCTTGGCCGCACCGGGGTCCTTGCCCATCATCTTGGCGTACTCGATTTCCTCGGCCGTCATGCCGGCCGAGGAACCGCCGATGCTGGGCCCGCTGGTGGAGAGCTGCCAGGCGCCGATGAAGACGGCGAACAGCAGCAGGGAAACCAGCGCGGCGCGCAGGTTGAGGCTCGCTTTCTTCATGGGGCCTCCCGCCGGGCCGCCCCAAGGGAGGCCTGCGCCCCCTTGGGGGGCAGCGAATACACAAAGTGATGAGCGTGGGGGTACATGTTCACGCCGCCTTGCTGATCGCGAAGCTCTTGAGGTACTCGGCGGGCTTGGCCGGGTCGAACACCTTGCCCATGATGGTGTGCTTGGCGTAGCCCGGGCCGGCCGCGAAGGGCTGACCGAGTTCCTTCATGTGCTTGCGCGCGTCGGTGATGAGGAAGACCTTTTCGGCGATCTGCTGGTAGTTCACCTCGCCCTTGATGTAACCCCAGCGCTGCATCTGCGTGAGCATCCACACCGCCATGCTCTGCCAGGGCATGGGGTCGAAGTCGGCGCGGTCGGGCACGGTCTGGATCTTGCCCAGGCCATCGGCGAAGCGCCCGGTGAGCACCTGGGTAAGCACGGCCTCAGGCTGGTTGAGGTACTGGCTGGGCGCGATCACCTTGGCGATGAGTTCGCGGTTCTTGGGGTCGCGCGCCATCGCGGCCGAGGTGAGCACCGCGCGGTAGAGCGCCGCGAAGGTGTTGGGGTTCTTCTGGATGAACTCGGTGCTGGTACCGAAGGCGCAGCAGGGGTGGCCGTTCCAGAGGTCCTTGGTGAGCAGGTGGATGAAGCCCACCTCGTCGAACACCGCGCGCTGGTTGAAAGGGTCGGGGCCGAGGAAGCCGTCGATGTTGCCCGCGCGCAGGTTGGCCACCATCTCGGCCGGCGGGATCACGCGCAGCTGCACGTCGGTGTCGGGGTTCAGGCCGGCCTCGGCCAGGTAGTAGCGCAGCAGGAAGTTGTGGATCGAGTAGTCGAACGGGATGCCGAACTTGAAGCCCTTCCAGTTCTTCGGGTCGCGGTTGTCCTTGTGCTTGAGGCTCAGCGTGATGGCCTGGCCGTTGATGTTCTGGATGGTGGCCACGTTCATCGGCGTGGCGTTGCTGCCCAGGCCGAGCGAGATGGCCAGCGGCATGGGCGAGAGGAAGTGCGAGGCGTCGTACTCCTTGTTGATCATCTTGTCGCGCACCAGGGCCCAGCCGGCCGTCTTGGTGACTTCGACGTTGAGGCCCTGCTTGCTGTAGAAGCCCAGCGGGTGGGCCATGATCAGCGGCGTGGCGCAGGTGATGGGGATGAAGCCGACCTTGAGGCTGGTTTTCTCCAGCGTGCCCTTCTTCGTGCCGGCTTCCTGCGCCATGGCCTGCAGGCTGGTCACCGGCAGCACGCTGGCGATGGCGGCCATGGCCGTGCCCTTGCCCACCGCGCGCAGGAAGCGGCGGCGCACCTCGTCCTGCGGGAACAGCGCCTTGACGAGGGTGGCCTCGATGAACTCGTTGCTGTAGGCCTCGAACTCGGCGGTCTCGCTGCGCTGGCGCAGCTCGATGGCGGCGCTGTCGGCGGCCACTTCGGCGTGGTGGTCGGCCACGGTGTGGTCGCGCCCGCAGCTGCACTTCATCATGAGCGGACGATCGGCGTTGTAGGGATCGAAGAATTCGGACATGGCGCACCTCGTGTGTTGAAGACGAGGGGCTCTTTGCAAGCACCGGGCCAGAAACCGGGCGGTGCGTGCTGGCTTGCGCAAGTCGTGCCGCGCCGACCGACGCGGTGTAGGGGCAGCCCTACAAAACGCGGCCTTTCAGGCTGTTTTGGGCGCGCGCGCGTGGCGCTCGGCGTAGAGCGCGAGCTCCACGTCGTTCTTCGTGCCGGTCTTCTCCAGCACGCGCGCACGGTAAGTGCTCACGGTGTTGGGCGCCAGGCCGAGCTGCGCACCAATTTCGCTCACGGTGCGGCCCTGGGTGAGCAGGCGGTAGACCTGGTACTCGCGGTGCGAGAGCGCCTCGGGCCCGGCCTGCGCGCCCGCGCTGCCCACGGCGGCGGCCAGCGCCTCGGCCGTGGCCTGGCTCACGAACACCGCGCCGCCGGCGGCCTTGCGCACGGCGGCGAGCATGTCGTCGGGGTCGGCGCTCTTGTTCAGGTAGCCGCAGGCGCCCAGGCGGATGCAGCGCACGGCATACTGTTTCTCGGGGTAGGTGCTGAGCATGAGCACCGGCAGGCGCGGGTGCTCGCGCTTGATGGCCTGCAGCACGTCCAGCCCGTCGAGCCCGGGCATGGCGATGTCGAGCAGCACGAGGTCCAGCCCCTCGCTGCCATGAAAGGCCTTCACCTCGGCCAGCACCTCGGGGCCGGTCTGGGCCTCGGCCACAACCTGCACGTCGGGGGCGTCGGCCAGGATCTGCTTGAGCCCCTCGCGCACGATGCGGTGGTCGTCGCCGATCAGCACGCGGATGGTTTCGGTCATCAGGTCGAACTGCGTGTTCATGTCAATGCCTCGGTCTCCAACGGCAGCGTCACCGTCAGGCACATGCGCGTGCCCCGGCCTGGTGCGCTGTCGATCCGGATGTCGCCGCCGAAATGCCGCGCCCGCTCGCGCATGCCCATCACGCCGTAGGCGTTCGCGGCCTCGAAGGCCTGCGGCGGCGCACCCACCCCATTGTCTTGCACGCACAACTGCAAGGCAGTCCCCTGCACGACGATGTGCACCCCCAGCTGATCGGCGTGCGCATGGCGCCCGACGTTGCTGAGCATTTCCTGGAAGATGCGGAACACCGCCATGGCCAGCGGCTCGGGCGGCTCGGGGGCCTCGGCCACGTCCATGCGCCAGTCCAGCGCCATCTCGGCCGACTGCACGAACTCCTGGGCCTGCCATTCCAGCGCCGCCCACAGGCCCTGGTGGTCGAGGATGCTGGGGCGCAGGTCGGTGATGATGCGGCCGACGTTGTCCACCGCGGTCTCGATCAGCCGGCTCATGTTCTGGCACTTGCAGCGCATGCGGTCGCGCATGTCGTGGGCGGCTTCGGCGCTGCGCTGCTCCTGTTCGGACAGGCGCTTGTCCATCCAGTTGACGTCCATCTTGAGCGCCACCAGCAGGCTGCCGAGTTCGTCGTGCACCTCGCGCGCGATGCGGGTGCGCTCGTCCTCGCGCACAGTTTCCGAGCGGGCGGCCAGTTCGCGCACCTGCTTCAATGCGGTGGCCAGCGCGAGCGTGCGCTCACCCACACGCTCCTCCAGCTGGTCCTTGGCGCGCTGCAGGGCATCGGCGGCGCGCTTGCGCTCGGTGATGTCGACGAAGGTGACGACCGCGCCGCGCACCTCGCCGCCGTCCACGATGGGGTGGCTGGAGTACTCGACCGGGAAGGCCGAGCCGTCGCGACGCCAGAACACCTCGCTGTCGATGCGGCAGGGCAGGCCCTGGCGGAAGGCGTTGAAGATGGGGCAGTCCTCCACCGGGTAGTGCGCACCATCGGCGTGCGAGTGGTGCGTGAGGTCGTGCATGTTGGCGCCCAGCAGCTCGGCCGGCTCGAAGCCGATCATGCGCGCGCCGGCGTGGTTGATGAACACGCACAGGCCGTCGAGATCGACCCCGAACACCCCTTCGCCGGTCGAGGCCAGCAGCAGCGCGAGCGGGTCGCGCCAGGCGCCGGTGGCGGGCGCTTCGGGTCGGCTGACAAGGTGGTTGGCATCCAGGTGCATGGGCAGGACCCAAGCAATGGATGTGCCAAAGCGGTGCATGAAGCAGGAAGGCACGACAATCGCTTGGTTTGCTGCCCTGCCCACCGGACCTCCGCCATGGCCTTGTTCAACACCCTGTTCGGCACCCGCCGCGCCCGAGCCAGCGCCTCGGGCACCGCCCTGCGCGCGGCGGAACTGCTGCGCTCGGCGAACGCGCTGATCCAGCTCAGCGAGGCCGAGGCGCTCACCGTGGTGGGCTACATGGAGGTGCGCCACTGCGCCGAGGGCGAGGCCATCATCCGCCAGGGCGACAGCGGGGGCAGCGGCGACGACGGCTTCATGGCGCTGGTGGTGGAGGGCGAGGTCACGGTCGAGGCGCTCAACGTGAGCCGCATCGACGCCCAGACCATCAACGTGCTGGGCCCCGGCCACCTGATGGGCGAGATGTCGCTGATGGACGGCGCGGCGCGCTCGGCCACCTGCACCGCCAGCACCGAGGTGCGTTGCGCCGTGCTCACCCGCGACGCGCTGGAAGCCATGATCGCGGAGGAGCCCGCCACCGCCGCCAAGCTGCTCAGCGCCGTGGCGCTGCGCCTGAGCCGGCGCCTGCGGGAAGCCGACAGCAAGCTGCAGCTCTACAGCCAGCTGGTCTTCTCCATGCAGCAGGAGATCGACCGGCTGGTGCCCGACCTGGACTGACGCCTCAGGTCTTGGCCGTGCGCGCACTCCAGAGCATGGTGATGGCCAGGATGGACAGCACCACACCCAGCGCCACCGCGACCGGGATCTTGTAGATGTCGATCAGCAGCATCTTGGTGCCGATGAAGACCAGGATCAGCGCCAGCCCGTAGTTGAGCAGGTGGAAGCGGCTCGCGGCGGCCTGCAGCAGGAAGAACATGGCGCGCAGGCCCAGGATGGCGAACACGTTGCTGGTCAGCACGATGAACGGGTCGCGCGTGACGGCGAAGATGGCCGGGATGGAGTCGACCGCGAAGATCACGTCGGTGAAGCCGACCAAGCAGATCACCATCAGCAGCGGCGTCGCGATGCGCTTGCCGTTTTCCACGGTGAAGAACTTCTCGCCGTCGAAGCCCTTGCTGACCGGCATCACCCGGCGCAACAGCTTCAGCGCGGGGTTCTCGTCCAGGCTGGGCTCCTGGCCGGCGGCCCACCACATCTTCACGCCCGTGAGCACCAGGAAGGCACCGAACACGTAGAGGATCCAGTGGAACTGCGCCAGCAGCCAGCCGCCGACCAGGATCATCACGGTGCGCAGCACGATGGCGCCCAGGATGCCGATCATGAGCACGCGCTTCTGGAACGCAGCCGGCACGGCGAAGTAGCTGAAGATCAGCAGGAAGACGAAGATGTTGTCGACCGCCAGGCTTTTCTCGATCAGGTAGCCGGTGAGGAATTCGAGCGATTTTTCGGTGGCGATCGCGCTCGAACCGGTGGTGTCCTTCACGGCCCACCAGAACAGGCCGTTGAACAGCAGGCTCAGCGCGACCCAGGCGAACGACCAGTTCAGCGCTTCCTTCACGCCGACGGCGTGCGAGCCCTGCTTCTTGAGCACGACGAAATCCACGAACAGAGCCGCCACGACGAACACGACGAAGACGACCCACAGCCACAGCGGGGCAATGCTTTCCATTGAAAGACCTCAGGTTGGTGTTGAACAAACACCCCAAGGTCTTGCCTCCACCGCGCGTGGCGCGGCTGGGAATTCCCGGTGACCCGAAGACCACGTAATGACGGAAATTCCGCCCGCCGAGGACCGGCTGTGCGCCGGGTGGCAGGCTGACTACTCCCCTTGAAGGGAACGCCGATTATGCACGAGGTCCGCCAACCCCTTGCGGCGGTCGGACTTCAGACCGCTTCGGCTTCCTTGTAGAAGTAGTCGCGCCGCACGCCGCGCGGTGCCAGGGGCTCCACGCTCAGGCGGATCGCCTCGATGTGCTGCGGCGTGGTGCCGCAGCAGCCGCCCACGATGTTGACCAGGCCCTCGGCCGCGAACTCGCGCAGCAGGCGGCTGGTGTCTTCCGGCGTCTCGTCGAAGCCGGTGTCGCTCATCGGGTTGGGCAGGCCGGCGTTGGGGTAGCAGCTGATGAAGGTGTCGCCCGCGGCCTTGGCCAGCTCCTGGATGTAGGGGCGCATCAGCGCCGCGCCCAGCGCGCAGTTCAGGCCCACGGCCATCGGCTGCAGGTGGCGCACGCTGGCCCAGAAGGCGGTCACGGTCTGGCCACTGAGAATGCGGCCGGAGGCGTCGGTCACGGTGCCGCTGATGATCAGCGGCAGGCGCTGGCCCGACTGCTCGAAGAATTCGTCCACCGCGAACAGCGCGGCCTTGGCGTTGAGCGTGTCGAAGATGGTCTCGACCAGCAGCACGTCGGCCCCGCCCTCGACCAGGGCCTCGATCTGCTCCAGGTAAGCCGCGCGCAGCTGTTCGAAGGTGATGTTGCGCGCGCCGGCGTCGTTCACGTCGGGGCTGATGCTGGCGGTCTTGGGCGTCGGGCCCAGGGCGCCGGCCACGAAGCGCGGCTTGTCGGGCGTGCTGAACTTGTCGCAGGCCTCGCGGGCCAGGCGGGCCGAGGCCAGGTTCATCTCGCGCGCGAGGTGGCCCATCTCGTAGTCGTCCAGCTTGAAGCGCTGGATCATGGTGCCCATGGCGCCGTCGAGGATGGCGATGCGGTGCTTCAGGATCTCGGGCAGCGCCTGGGCGCGGGTGTAGGCAGGGGCGTTCATGCCCTGGATTGTAGGTAACCCCCCGGTGACCGGGCCGGCGGTCGCCCGGGCGGCCCTGCAAATTCCCCGACAATACCCGGCATGAAACACCTCACGCCCCAGCAAGCCTGGGCCTGGCTGCAGGCCGAACGCGAACAGCGCACGGCCCGTGGTGAAGAGCCCCCGCTGTTTGTCGACGTGCGCATGGAGATCGAGTCGCTCTACGTGGGCCGCCCGCCTGGCGTGGAGAACATTCCCTGGTACGAGTACCCCGACCTCACGCCCGACCCGGCGCGCTTCGCGTCGTCGGTGGAGCAGGAAGCCGGCGGCAAGCACCGCCCGGTCCTGCTGATCTGCCGCAGCGGCAAACGCACGCTGGACGCGGGCCAGGCCCTGGAAGCGGCCGGCTTCAGCGACGTGGCGCACGTGCTGCACGGCTTCGAGGGCGAACTCAACGACGACTTCAAACGCTCCAGCCTCAACGGCTGGCGCCACGACGGCCTGCCCTGGGAGCAGATGTAAAACGGATGACCGAAGCCATCGACATCGCCCCCGGCAGCGAGATCCTGGAAACCAGCCTCGGCGTGCTGCACGAGGTGTTCGGCTACGACGCCTTCCGGGGCCCGCAGGCCGACATCGTCTCGCACGTGGGCGCGGGCGGTGACGCGCTGGTGCTCATGCCCACGGGCGGCGGCAAGTCGCTCTGTTACCAGGTGCCGGCGATCGTGCGCGAGCGCACGGGCCAGGGCCTGACGGTGGTGGTCTCGCCCCTGATCGCGCTGATGCACGACCAGGTGGGCGCGCTGATCGAGGCCGGCGTGGCCGCCGCATTCCTCAATTCCAGCCTGTCGCTGGAAGACGCGCAGCAGGTCGAGAAGCAGATGCTGCGCGGCGAGCTCACCCTGCTCTACGCGGCGCCCGAGCGCCTGACCACGCCGCGTTTCCTGGCCCTGCTCGATTCGCTGCACGAGCGCGGCAAGCTCAGCCTGTTCGCCATCGACGAGGCGCATTGTGTGAGCCAGTGGGGCCACGACTTCCGCCCCGAGTACCGCGCCCTGGTGGTGCTGCATGAGCGCTTTGCGGGCGTGCCGCGCGTGGCCCTGACGGCCACCGCCGACGACCTCACGCGCGCCGACATCGTCGAGCGCCTGCAGCTGCAGGAAGCGCGCACCTTCATCAGCAGCTTCGACCGGCCCAACATCCGCTACCAGCTGGTGGAGAAGAAGGACGCCACGACCCAGTTGCAGCGCTTCATCCGCGACGAGCACACGGGCGCGGACGGCCACGACGCGGGCATCGTCTACTGCCAGTCGCGCCGCCGGGTCGAGGAAGTGGCTGCGATGCTGTGCGAGGCCGGCTTCAACGCCCTGCCGTACCACGCGGGCCTGGACGCCGCCGTGCGCCAGCGCCACCAGGACCGCTTCCTGCGCGAAGAAGGCCTGATCATGGTCGCCACGATCGCCTTCGGCATGGGCATCGACAAGCCCGACGTGCGCTTCGTCGCGCACCTGGACATGCCCAAGAACATCGAGGGCTACTACCAGGAGACCGGCCGCGCGGGCCGCGACGGCGAGCCCGCCAACGCCTGGATGGCCTACGGCCTGCAGGACGTGGTGAACCAGCGCCGCATGATCGACGAAAGCCCGGCGGCGGACGAGTTCAAGCAGGTGCTGCGCGGCAAGCTCGACGCCCTGCTCACGCTCGCCGAGGCCAGCGACTGCCGGCGCGTGCGCCTGCTGTCGTACTTCGGTGAAGCCAGCCAGCCCTGCGGCAACTGCGACAACTGCCTCACGCCACCCGAGCTGCACGACGCGACCGAGTCGGCGCGCAAGCTGCTCTCGTGCATCTACCGCGTGCAACAGGCCAGCGGCACCGCGTTCGGCGCGGGCCACATCATGGACATCCTGCGCGGCAAGGCCACCGACAAGGTCAAGCAGTACGGCCACGAGAAACTGTCCACCTTCGGCATCGGCGCCGACTTGTCCGAGACGCAATGGCGCGCGCTGCTGCGCCAGCTGATCGCCCGCGAAGCGGTGCAGGTGCACGACGCGCCCTACAACACCCTGCACCTGGCCGACGCGGCGCGCGACATCCTCAAGGGCCAGAGCCCGGTGTGGCTCAAGTCGCTGGCGGACAAGGCCGCCAGCTCGGCGCGCAGCGGCCGCCAGCGCGCCTCGCGCGCCACCGCCAAGGACGACGGCGTGCCGTTGAGCCTGTCCGAGCGCGAGTGCCTGGAGGCCCTCAAGGCCTGGCGCGCGGGCGTGGCGCGCGAACACAACCTGCCGGCTTTCGTGATCTTCCACGACGCCACGCTGCGCGCCATCGCCGGCCGCAAACCCGAAACCCTGGCCGATCTGGACGGCATTGCGGGCATCGGGCAGAAAAAACGCGAGGCCTACGGCTCGGACGTGCTTCGGGTCGTGAGTGCTTTCGTCTGAAGCCGGTCCAAGCCCCTCCGGGTCTTTGATACCTAGGTTTTAGGGGCTCAACCGCCTGTCGGCGAGCCGTCTGTCGGACGCCGCTGCCGCTCAAGCTTCTTGGTGCCGCGCCGATGTTTCAGATGTAGCCGGAGGACTTCTTGCCCTCTGGCCTGAGACCCACGAAACGGAGCGCGTCATGTTTTTCAGGTTGCCATGGTTTGGCAAATCCCGGCAGGTACAGCCGCAGTACCACGACACCCAGGTACTCGAGCTGGATTTTCTCGTTGACGAGTTCCACGAAGCCATGGCCGACATCAAGGACCCTGTGCGCCAGCGCGTGCACGCCGCGCTGATGTCCTGCCAGACGCCCAAGGACCTCTGGTTCCTGCGCAGCAAGCTGTTCAGCCTGATCTCGAAGCACCACTGCGAAAGCGTGGCCAACAGCCGCGTGGCCCGGCTCGACCAGAAGCTGCGCTTCTTCGTCTCCCACCACCCAGAGTATTCCGCCGACGAGTTGCCCAGCGGCCCGATGGCCCTGCTTCATTGATCCCCCCGCGCCGCCTGCGGCGTCACCCCCCAAGGGGCGGCAGCAGCGGCCCGGCAAAGCCGGTTCCGCGCTGCCCTGGATAAACAAAAGCCACCTTGCGGTGGCTTTTGTTTTGGGCGCTGCGGTTCAGTGCACGAAGCCGATGCCCCTGGCCTCGCGGACCTCGGGCTTGATGCGGTGCTCGGCTTCCAGCTGGGCCATGAATTCCTCCGGCGCCAAGGGCTCGGCCAGGATCTCGACCTGCCGTTTCACGGCCGCGAAGTCGCCCGGGCAGAGCTGCTCCAGCTTCGCCAGCCGCGTGGCCAGCTCGGGGCCCAGGCGCGAGGCATCGCCCTCCAGCGCTTCCACCACGAACATGGTTTCGCGCTGGCGCGCGGTCAGCGGCTTGAAGCGGATCTTGAAGGTGAAGCGCCGCAGCGCCGCCTGGTCGATGCTGTCCATCAGGTTGGTGGTGCAGATGAAGATGCCGGCGAAGCGCTCCATGCCCTGCAGCATCTCGTTGACCTCGGTCACCTCGTAGGTGCGCTGCGCGCCGCGCCGGTCCTGCAGGAAGCTGTCGGCTTCGTCGAGCAACAGCACGGCTTTCTCGGCCTCGGCCTCGCGGAACATCGCGGCCATCTGCTGCTCGGTCTCGCCCACGAACTTGCTCACCAGGTCGCTGGCGCGGCGGATCATGAGCGGGCGGTCCAGCTGCTGGGCCATGTGCTCGGCCAGCGCGGTCTTGCCGGTGCCGGGCGCGCCATGGAAACACAGGCAGCCATGGCCGCGCGCCTTGAGCGCGGCGATCACGCGCGGCAGCTCGTAGCGCGTCTCGACGTTGAGCATGTCCAGGCTGTACTGCGTGGCGCTCGGGCGCTGCACCAGGTCGGGCTTGCGGCCCAGCGCCAGGTCGGCGTTCTTCAGCTGGCGTTCGATCAGTTCGTCGAGCACCGGGGGCACCTCGGCCGCCCGCGCCTTGCCGCCGCGCCGGGGCGCGGGCTGGCCCGCCAGCTGCGCGAATCGCAGTGCGGTGCGGATCTGCGCCGGCGTGAGCCCCTTGCGCTCGGTCAGGCGCGCCACCAGGCCGTCGGACACCGGCGCGCCTTCCAGCGTCTTGCGCACCAGCTGCTCGCGCGCGCCGGGCGGTGGGCTCTTGAGTTCGAGGTGGTAGGCGAAACGGCGTCGGAAGGCCGGGTCGATCTGCTCGATGCGGTTGGTCACCCACAGCGTGGGCACGGCGTTGGTCTCCAGGATCTGGTTGACCCAGGCCTTGCCGCTGACGCTGCCGGTGTGGGCGGCCGCCACATGCTCGGCGCGCGCCATGATCTGCGCCGCCTCGCTGGAGATCGGCGGGAACACGTCTTCCACCTCGTCGAACAGCAGCGCCGAATGCGCCGTGCCCTTGAGAAACACCTGCGCGATCTGCAGCGAGCGGTAGCGGTCGCGGCCGGAGAGCGCGTTGCCGTCGCGGTCGGCGTACTCCACCTCGAAGAGTTCCAGGCCCGCGGCCTGCGCGACCACGCGCGCCAGCTCGGTCTTGCCGGTGCCGGGCGGGCCGTACAGCAGCACGTTCACGCCCAGCTCCTTGCGCGCCACGGCTTCGCGCAGCAGGCCGCAGAGCAGGCGCACGTCTTCGCCCACGTAGTTGAAATCCCTCGGGGTGAGCGCCGAGCGCGCGGCCGGGCGGGTGAACACCGCCATCAGCTCGCTCTGTGTGCGGTACTCACGCATCAGCACCGGCGGCAGCTTCTCGCTCACCTTCATCAGGTCGGCCAGGTCGGTGATGTTGTGTTCGGAGATCAGGTTCTCCACCATGCCGATGCGCTCCAGGCGCGATCCGGCGCGCAGCGCCTCGCCCACCTCGCTGGCCTTCACCCCTGCCACATCGGCAATGGCCGCGTAGGCCTCGGGCGCGTTGTTGACCTTGAATTCGACCAGGATGGAGCGCAGGTCGCGCTGGTAGCGCGCCAGCGTGCCGTACAGCAGCAGCGCGCGCTCGGCGCGGTTGAGCTGCAGCAGGCTGGCCAGCGCGTCGATGTTCTTCTCCACCAGGGTGGACTGCTTCTTGAGCGAATGGCTCAGCCACTCGCCCGTGACGGCCAGCACGGACAGCAGGTCCTTGGGCGACTCCTTGGCGTACTCGTCCAGGTAGAAGAACAGCGTGCCCTCCTCATAGGGGCCACGCCACACGCCGTAGCGCTCCATGAAGGCGTTGGTGGTCAGGCCGTCGTGGCCGCTCCACAACTCGTTGTCCTTGCAGCGGCGCGCCAGGAACTCGCGCAGGCGCAGCAGCACCGTGTGCGGCCACACCAGGTGGCGACCGGCCAGCGACAGCAGGGTATTGAGATCGCGCCGCACGTTGAAGCGCGGGCCCTGGCGCGCGGCCAGGGTGAGCACGAAATGCGAGCACATGAGGTCGAGCACGGGCGCCTGGCGCAGGCCGTGGGGCACGAAGACGCGCCCCTCGCTCGAGAGAGGAGCACGGCCTTCGCGTGCATCGAGAACGGTGCGGGCCGCCGATGCAGTGGACTGCAGCGAGCGCTTCGTCATCCAGACACCTCCAGAAATGCCTCCCATGACGCCATGCCAGGGGAGCCGACATTTGAGCGGACCATAACCCAGCTTGATGAATCATGGAAGAGAGTGATACGAACGGTTTGAGCAATTTGTCGGGCTTTGGCCTCGCACCACACCGTCACCGTGGGTACACAATCGCGCCATGCTGCAACTCCAAGACATCCAGACCGCCGCCGGTCGCCTCGCCGGGCAGGTGCTGGACACCCCTTTCGTCGAATCGCGCACCATTTCGCAGCTCACCGGCTGTCAGGTATTCCTGAAGTTCGAGAACCTGCAATACACCGCCTCTTTCAAGGAGCGGGGCGCCTGCAACAAGCTGGCGCAGCTCACGCCCGAGGAGCGCGTGCGCGGCGTGGTCGCGATGAGCGCGGGCAACCACGCCCAGGGCGTGGCCTACCACGCGCACCGGCTGGGTTTGCGGGCGGTGATCGTCATGCCGCGCTTCACGCCGGGCGTGAAGGTGGAACGCACGCGCGGCTTCGGCGCCGAGGTGGTGCTGCACGGCGACACGCTGGACGCGGCCCGCTCCCACGCCCGGGAGCTGGCGCAGCAGCAGGGTCTGGTGTTCGTCCACCCCTACGACGACGAGGCGATCGTCGCCGGGCAGGGCACGGTGGCGCTGGAGATGCTGCGCGATCAGCCCGACCTGGACACGCTGGTGATCGCCATCGGCGGCGGCGGCCTGATCGCCGGCATCGCCACGGCGGCCAAGGCGATCCGGCCCGACATCGAGATCGTGGGCGTGCAGACCGAGCGCTTCCCCGCCATGGTCAACGCCATCAAGGGCACCCACCTGCCACAAGGCACGAGCACGATCGCCGAAGGCATCGCGGTGGGCACGCCGGGGGTGGTGACCGAGGCCATCGTCCGGCAGCGGGTGGACGATCTGCTGCTGGTCGACGAAGGCGACGTGGAGCAGGCCATCGTGATGCTGCTGGAGATCGAGAAGACGCTGGTCGAAGGCGCGGGCGCGGCCGGCCTGGCCGCGCTCATCAAGCACCCGCAACGCTTCGCGGGCAAGCGCGTGGGCCTGGTGCTCAGCGGCGGCAACATCGACCCGATGCTGCTGGCTTCGATCATCGAGCGCGGCATGGTGCGCGCCGGTCGGCTCGCGCGCGTCCAGGTCAACGCGCGCGACGTGCCGGGCAACCTCGCGCGCATCACGGCCACGGTGGCCGAGGCCGGCGCCAACATCGACGAGGTGCACCACCAGCGCGCCTTCACCCTGCTGGCGGCGCAGAACGTGGCGATCGAGCTCGTGCTGCAGACGCGCGGGCGCGAGCACATCGAACAGGTCATCGAGCGCCTGCGCGAAGCCGGCTTCGACACCACCCTGCTCTGATCCTCGCCCGGCCCGGTTGACGCTGCGGCAAGGGCTCCGGCATCATCGGCCGCTCAACGGCCAACGCGAACAGGAGGTAGGGCATGGACACCAACACGCTGTGGAACTCGCTGCAAAGCACGCTGGGCACCCACATCCCGCAACTGCTCGGCGCGCTCGCCATCTTCATCCTGGGCTGGCTCATCGCGGTGCTGGTGCGCGCGGCCACGCGCAAGAGCCTGGGCTTCGTGGGCGTCAACCACCGCTTCGGCAAACTCACCAACACGCGCGTGGACATCGAAGGGGCGGTCGCCCTCGCCCTGTTCTGGATCGTGATCCTGCTGACCCTGGTGGCGGTGTTCAACTCGCTGAACCTCGCCATCGTCTCGGGCCCCTTCTCCGTCTTCACCACGCAGCTCTTCGAATACGCGCCGCGCCTGCTGGGCGGCCTGTTGCTGGCGCTGGTGGCCTGGCTGGTGGCGGGCGTGGTGCGGGCGCTGTCGCAGAAGCTGCTGGACAAGACCACGCTCGATGAAAAGCTCTCGGAACACGCCGACATGGCGCCCATCAGCGACAGCCTGGCGGGCGCGCTGTTCTGGCTGGTGATCCTGCTGTTCGTGCCGGCCATCCTGGGCGCGCTGCAGATGGAAGGCCTGCTCGATCCCCTGCGCGCCATGGTCACCAAGACCCTGGACATGCTGCCCAACGCGGTGGCCGCGTTCGTGATCGGCGGCGTCGGCTGGATCGTGGCGACGGTGCTGCGCAACCTCACCACCCACCTGAGCCGCACCGCGGGTGTCGACCAACTGGGCCGCCGCGCCGGGCTGGCCGACACCGTGCAGCTCTCGCGGGTGATCGGCATGCTGGTGTTCGTGGCGGTGTTCCTGCCGTCCCTGATCGCCGCGCTCGACGCGCTGAAGATCGAAGCCATCTCGCGCCCGGCCACCGACATGCTCAACACCT
>Ga0247823_10002701_pt1 | contig 14562 bp, 12 predicted proteins | sample 13C_PalmiticAcid_2_FD_192426 | JGI IMG/M metagenome (GOLD analysis project Ga0247823, IMG submission 192426) | Soil microbial communities from agricultural site in Penn Yan, New York, United States - 13C_PalmiticAcid_Day30 | ecosystem: Environmental > Terrestrial > Soil > Agricultural land...
GGCGGAAGGAGCCCGAGCTGAGTGGGCGGTACTCCTCGACAAAGGGGATGTCGAGCTCGCGGAGGAGCAGCCAGGGGCGGAGGGACCAGGAGGAGTAGTTCTTGTTTGTGATGTAGAGGTGGTAAGTCATTTTGAACTTTGTCTCTCTCCGTTTTTTCTGTCTTGTTATGGCTGTTTTCAATTTTGAGTTGGTACTTATGAACGTGAGTGTTGGTGAGAATGATACGAGAGACTGGAGGGTGGGTGTGAGTCACCTCAACGGACTTGGTTTTGTGACTCAAGATAACTCAAACACAAAGTCTCAAAAAGATGAAGAGAAGAAAAGGGGTGAAAATATGAAATTTATTTGGAGTTTCTGAAGATATGAAGATAACGCTTGAGTGTCCGCAATGCTGTCTCAGAAAGGCAGCTCCATGGCCACGCCTTTTGATTGACACAGCATCAAGGGTGCATTCAACACAAGCTTTCCTTGCTATCAAGTGGAGCCAAGAAGATAGCTCTGCAGCAGCCCCTGACTCCCCTGAGCGGTTGCCCTCACTGCAACTCGAACGGTCTATTTTCACTCAACTCCCGTCGCTCGACGTGGCTAGATGGAATACCAAAAGACACAGATTCTACGTGATGGTGTGATCCCCCTCTTCCCGAGACCCAGATCTATGCCGCCTTGGCCGCCGCTTGCTCCGCCTTTTCCTTGGCCTTCTGCGCCTTCTTGGCCTCTGCTTGCTTCAGCTTCTCGAGCTTCTTGAGCTGGTTCTTGGTCATCTTGCCATCCCCTTCGGCAGATGCCTCGCCAGCGACACCGTCTGCGACCTGCGGGACGACGATGGGCGCACGGGGGTTGCCTCCCCACTTGAGCGGCCGCCTGTCCATAAACAACTTGACCGCCTCGTCGTCCACCTTCCCTCTCCTCTCCTGGAACGCAGCCACGTATGTCTGGAGCTCCTTGATGCAGATGGCCTTTAGTTCGCCCGTGAGCATCTCCCCGCTCTCGTACGCCACCTTGATTCTCTCGAGCTCCTCATCGTCGTCGAGGAAGAAGCGGAGGTACTGGAATGCAACATCCACGGTGGTGTCGCCTCCGAGTTCCCTGTGCTCCTCAACCGACACCTTGCCACCCGAGAAGGCGTATTTGTTGATCTTGTTCTTGATCTGGTTGGGTGTGTCCTTCATGAAAACTGCTCAAGTCAGCAGACGATCTTGTTCAACATGATGTGATGACGACTTACTTGCAGACTCGTCAATTGATGCCGACATCTGGGTTCTGTTAGCCGTGGTTCCAGACAAGAAAACATGTTCATGCAGACCTTCGTGCCAGGACCTTGGAGCGCTGGGAGGAACAGAGAATGGATGAGAGATGGCTTGGCATAGGGCTTGCCCTGATACTTTAGCCTTGCCGATACATCTCGGGTCATGCGGAAGTCTTTGCTTGTTAGTGGTCAACAGGTTAGGCTGGCAGAAGTGATAAGCTCACATCTGCCAGCAGGTTAGTGAAATCGGTCCGAAACGTAGGAAAGGGGTTCGACAAAAAGTCGAGTCTTGCCCCTGAATTCCTGAGAAAGGGGTACTTACGGATCTTGGTCGATGGCGCACGGACTGCTAAATGTTAGCTCTAGGATGACGGAGAGTTTGGGAAGGGTTCCCTACATCAAGGCCGGTATTCCGACTGTTTTCGTCTCGTCTTCGCCAAAGATATGGGGGAATGATGAAGCCCAGCTGGTTGCGCCTACCCGGTCGTTAGTCATCGTCTAGATTGGCTCGGACATTTCCACGCACCCTGGATGCTGCCGAAGTGAATCCTCCCAATATTGCTGCTCTCGTTGAAGCCAAAGATGGCACGGGCCTGGTTGAGGGTGATATGCTTCGACAGGCGAACGATATTCCTGTAGAAGGCGCCGCCAACATAATCAAACTGCGGCCCCGGTCAGCCTCTGCCATGTGCAAGAACAAGTGCTTTTGCACATACGTCGGAGAAGATGAATGTCTTGGCTGGGTCGAAGCCAATGGCGATGATGTCCTTGGCATTGCTGTTGCAGTACCCCTGGACCTCCTCGATCGTCCGCTTCTCCGAGAACAGGTACCTGGGGATGTTAGCGAGCCTGTTTCTGAACCTGCCAGAATGCCCAACTTACTTCTCATCGTCCGTCATCATGATGATGAGCTACCAACATGTCAGCATCGCGAAGCTGGCACCAGGAGTTTTGCCAAGCCGACGTACAGGCACATCGAATGTATCCTGAAGCCCTGTCAAAGTAGTGTCAGCCCCTACCCAGGAAACAAATGACCCCTCTCCAATCCCAAAACGCCTTCCCTCTCGGCATCCTTCCCCTATGTGGTGCAGAACCCCCAACACGTACACTTTGTAAACTCGAACGGGATCGTGTGGCCGACGTGGACGCTGTCTGACGAGGGCCCGCGGCCCGTGTAGAGGAAGAAGGGCTCGCCGCGCTCGTAGCGGTCGAGGATAAACTCGAAATCTCTGTGGGAGAATACAATGCCTCTCCTGAGGAAGTGGTGCGGGCGCTTGCCGGTCACGCGCTCGAAGCGGGCGAGCAGCTCGTCGTCAATCTTCTTTGTGCCAAACTCCTCGACCAGCTTGTTGTAGTCGATGGCCTTGACCACGCCGTCCTCGCCGACTTCGCCGGAGACCTAACATGGTTGGAGGCGTCAGGGCTCTGCAGTGTCGAGGCATAGGATAGTAAGGAAAACACACATTGTAGGGGTCGATTGTCTGCTTCTGCTGCTTGTGGGCGGGCTCGGGGATGGGCGTCTCGTTGAGAGCCGCAGCGTCGACTTTGGTCGCCATGTTGAGATTGGATTGGGAAGTACGTCCTAGGTTCAGGAGTGCTCTGTGATGTGCTGGAGTGCAAAATACACACTACAGGAATAGTCACCCCCAGGATTGGCGAGTCCAGGATGTCGGATTGGTGAGTCAAGAGCCTGACAAGGGTCTGAATGGCATTCCGCTCCCGTGTCAAGATGGTGGGGGAGGGGCACTTGGGAGTCTTGGCATGCCAAGGACAGGCGGGAACTCGCGGCAGAACCGTTGCCTGCCGAGAGAAAATCCAGGGGTTTGGGCCAAGCATTCAATTGACAGAGGCGACGATTACCCGTCGCCATGTTCTACGCGGATGCCTGTCACGCGACAGCACCCAGTGTTCTTCGACTATGTTGGCGGCGCCATGGGTTTGTCGGAGCTGCGCGCGATCCCTGAGGCGCGCCGGCAGTTTCCAGTTTGTTCGGAGAGCTAGCACAGGTACCGCTTGCCTGCACCTGCAGCTTCCGTTCTTGTATTGACTTTGATTGACCCAGAACCCACGAGTCCCGTTAAACTCCCACCCGCCCTCCTTGAGCGCGCCCGGAAGCTCACCGCCGAGCACGATCAATTGACCGCCGCCCTCGAGAGTGATTTTGACGCGAAGAAGGCCAAACGCGCCGGCGAGACGTCGAGAATTGCCGATGCTCTCAAGCAGTTCGAGAAGGCAAAGTCGGCCCTCAGCGAGCTCCAGGCCTTGCTCGAGTCGGACGATGCCGAGATGCGCGAGCTGGCGAGGGACGACCTCGAAGCCACAAACACCCAGCTTGCCGACTCGAGCCATAACCTGTCGGTCGCCCTGACGCCCAAGCACCCGTTCGCCGACATGCCCTGCCTGCTCGAAATCCGGCCCGGCCCTGGAGGGACCGAAGGGCGCTTCTTTGCCGACACCATCTTCCACATGTACAAGGCGTACTGCGCAAACAAGGGTTACCGCACGAGGGTCGTGCAGTACGAGTCTTCTGACAGCGACGGCCAAACGGGCTCTGAGGGCGAGATTGCCCTGCAAGAAGCCGTGCTCGAAGTCCAGGAGCCCGGCGCGTATGCCCTCTTCCGCGGCGAGGCGGGAATGCACCGCGTGCAGCGGGTGCCTGCCACCGAAAAGAGCGGACGCACCCACACGAGCGCCGTCGCCGTGTGGGTGCTGCCATCGTTCCCAGAGAACCCCACGTCGGAATCCGAGGCCGACTGGGACAATCCGGAAAGTGACTTCTACATCGACCCGACCGAGGTGCGGAGCGAGACCATGCGCGCGCGAGGTGCGGGCGGGCAGCACGTCAACAAGACGGAATCGGCGATTCGGTTGACACATATTCCCACCGGCACAACGGTCGCCATCCAGGAATCGCGGTCGCAGCAGAGGAACCGCGAGTACGCGTGGCGGTTGCTGCGGTCGAGGATTGCGCAACAGAAACGCGAGGCGAGAGAGGAGGTATCACGGCAGCTGCGCAGCAGCGTCCTGGCCAACTCGCAGATTACGCGGGGAGACAAGATCAGGACGTATCAGTACCAGCAGGATCGGTGTACGGACCACCGAAGCGGGCTGGACGCACACAACCTGCCAGACGTTCTGAGGGGAGGTGAGACGCTGGGCAAGGTCATGGAGAGCGTACAGTCTTGGCTGGTCAACAAGGACATCCAGGCGCTCATTGCCGACGAGGAGGCAGCTACTGCCCCAAAGAAAGAGGGCAAGTAATCCCCCTCTTCTCATGTATCATGAAGACTTTGTACACTACACTTGGATAGATGGATAGACCGAATACCCCTGTAGATAATGAAGAGTCCCAAGTCGATGTTCTCCCCGCATATCGCCACCTGGTTAACTCGGACCTCGTTGCCGACAAGCTTGGACTAGTTTCTTGGAAAAGCTTGAGAGCCAGTCCAAGATGCTTGACTGTCGGTTAATAAAGAAGAGAACAGGCCGAGTCAGCGTCGACTCTTGGGTCGGCCACAACCACATGCCCGCTTGGCCCAATCAGAGTTGGGGCTTTCACTTCCACCTCCCTAATTCGGACACCCCATACCTCTCTCCTTGGCATCCCGGAACCACCTTCTCGACCTCGTCTAGCTGCCGTCTGCACGATCGGCGAATGCATGGTCCCTTCCGCCTGCCATCCATTCCCGTCGTTTTGTTCCTCCCGATCCCCAGGTTTCTGTTTGTCTCATTTTGCGGCGGGGGCCTGGGGGGAACTCTCGGTGTTGCACAGGCATTGATGTGAGACTGCCTCGACCTGCGGGTTAAGAAAACCGTACTCAGTCCCTCGACACCGAGTCAACGCGGAAAGCACACGCCGTCCGCACCGAGGTTCCAAACAACTACTGCGACTGGGATGTTCGCAACCCCGCCGAACATGCCCATCCTTATCTGCCCACCCTCCAGCTTACCCATCATGGCCGGGAATCACGGCTTGTCCCTCCCCCGGACCATGCGATGCTCACCCTGAGTGACTTCCCGGACGGGTAGGTGCCGGACCACCCCTTCGCGAGCTCCCTCTCCCACGGTGGGATCGCGCATCCTATGCCCGCCCGACCTTCTGCTTCCTATTGGGCCTGCTTCGGTAAACCTGCTCACCAGGGTTATCCGGGGCCTCGTTCTTGGTATGGTGCTGTGAGGATGGGGGTGGTGGGGATCGATATGACGGCGTGGTGCCTGCTGAGATGGGTTCATCAATTGCTGTTGTATGTCATTGGAATCGAATGTCAATTCGGTCCCGGGTCCATTATCTGGAGGGGGGTCGGGGTGCGCCAGGCGAGTACATAACTCGCTGTCGTCTGAACTATTGCCATTGCCAGGGACCATTTCCAGTTTCTCACGAGAAAACTGTTACCGTTTCCAGTTTCCTTCGGCACGCCCATCTCAAAGAGCAGACTTGAATGACAGGCCTGGGAAAAGATGCTGTGGACAAGCCTTCTTCCAGCACTTCTGCTGTCAGCTACAGCTGAAGCTGCCGGCCGAAGCATTGCACATGCTGGAAAACGTCATGTTGAACATGCGGCCAAGAGAGCGAAACCCGTTGTCAGGGAAGCTTACCACGAGATTGTCGACCGCGGGGAGAGGGAACACAAGTTTCTGAATGCGAAGACCACAAGTAAGCAATCCGAGATTCCCCGTCCGCCATGCTAAGCTGACGTGTTGTGGCAGAGTTCGCTGTCGACGGAAAAGGCATCCCCGATGTCGACTTTGACGTGGGCGAGTCGTATTCTGGACTGCTGCCCATCAGCGCCAACCCCAGCGACGAGAACAATTTGTTCTTTTGGTTCTTCCCGTCTACAAACCCGGCCGCGGACAAGGAGATTCTCATTTGGCTGAATGGTGGCGTGCGTACCCCCCGGATAGAATATTCCTTGCTTCCTTACTGACTCGAGCCAGCCTGGATGCTCGTCTTTTGAAGGCCTGCTCCAGGAAAACGGACCCTTCTTGTGGCAGTATGGCACCTACAAGCCGGTCGAGAACCCCTGGAGCTGGCACACCCTGACCAACATCGTCTATGTTGAGCAGCCTGTTGGCACTGGCTTCACTACGGGCAAAGCCACCATCACAAACGAGGAGGAGCTCGCAGCCCAGTTCATGGGCTTCTGGAAGAACTTCATTGATACCTTTGGCATGCACGGCTACAAGGTCTATATCGCCGGAGAGTCCTATGCGTAGGTGGTATCTCATCCAAGCAGAAACCATAGCTAATCTGTCTAGTGGCTTCTACTGCCCATACATTGCCGGCGCCTTCCTCGATGCCAAGGACAAGACATACTACGACATGTCGGGCATGACCATCTACAACCCCTCTCTCACCTGGGACGAGATCCAGGAGCCGATTCCCGTGGTCCAGTTTACCGAGTACTGGTCCGGTCTCTTCCCGTTCAACGACACCTTCCGCGCCGACATCAAGCGCCGCGAGAAGCAGTGCGGCTATGACAACTTCCTGGCCGAGTATCTCGTCTACCCGCCCAAGGGCCCCATCCCGATGCCGCTGCCCGGCACGCACAAGAACGGCACCACCCGCGCCGAGTGCTCCAACATCTACTGGGACATCTTCGACGCCATCATGCTCCTCAACCCGTGCTTCGACATCTATCAAGTCGCCACGACCTGCCCGCTCCTCTGGGACGTCCTCGGCTTCCCCGGCTCCATGCCCTACGTCCCGGAGGGCGCCAACATCTACTTTGACCGCGCCGACGTCAAGCGCGCCATCCACGCACCCGCCAACGTCACCTGGGAGGAGTGCTCGTCCGACGACGTCTTCGTCAACGGCACCGACACCTCCCTCCCCTCCACCCTCTCCGTGCTGCCCCGCGTCATCGACGGGACCAAGAACGTCATCATCGGCCACAGCGCGCTCGACATGATCCTCCTCGCCAACGGCACGCTGCTGGCCCTCCAGAACATGACGTGGGGCGGCAAGCTCGGCTTCCAGCGCCGGCCCGACCAGCCCTTCTACGTGCCCCACAACAACATGACCAGCCTGTCGACCCTCGCCGCGGGCGGCGTGTTTGGCAGCCTGGCGTCGGAGCGCGGGCTGACGTACGTGGGCGTGGACCTGGCGGGGCACATGGTGCCGCAGTACGCGCCCTCGGCGGCGTACCGGCACGTCGAGTACATGCTGGGGCGCGTGGACTGCATGAACTGCACCAAGCCGTTCACGACGGACCCGCGCACGCCGCAGAGCACGCAGCCGCTCGGCAAGGGGACCGCGCCGCAGGGGTGGAGCAGCAAGAGGAGGGGCAATCACGGGCCGTGGAGGCCGAGGAAGTGAACAGGACGGGAAGATGCGTCACTACCTTGGGTGGACATTACGTCCATGTACATAGGGCTGATATAAGAAGACATTGACTTCAAATTCGATGGGACAGTAATGACTGTGCGTCCTAGATACTTGTCCATCTCTCCTCCGCTTGTCCTTGTCGTTCTCAGTCAGGCCTTCGCTCACATCCCAAAGGCCGACACCATAAACACTATCATACAAAAGCACAAAGAGTGGAACCAGGCACAAAGCCTTCCTCTCCCTCCAAGACCCCACCTTCCAGAAGTTTTTTCCTGCCCTCCCTCCCGCCGGTGGTCATGAGCGTAACCCCTTCGTAAAAGAGGAAAAAAAAGACGATGATATCAAAACAGGTAACCGATACGCCGTGCTGAAAAAAAGGTTATAAGACAGGGTGAAGGGTGTAAATGTACAACACGGGAGCAGCTGGAAGCTGGCTCCCCTCGGAAAGCCCATATCGTCGTTGAGATAGATGAAGGGGAAAAATTGAATGAACAACAGGTGTGGAAAGTCGACTCCAATCAATCGGACCCGCCGTTTCCGGGCAGGCCGGTGAAGAGAGCGTGGCGGTCGGGGCAGTCGAAAAAAGCCGAGACCAGTAGAGATGCCGCAGCAATGAAAACAGGGGACCGAGCCGCAGTTGCCTCGGCGGCGGCGGCGATGCTTGTGCAGTTTGTGGCTGGAGAAGCCAGAACGGCATCAAAGAAGCCTCGCTCAGTGAGCCGCCTCCATGCCCCGCTGGCTCGCCATCCGCCTCAGCTCCAGCACGCCCATGATGCCCGTGTGCCGCAGCCTCTCGAGGATGATGCGCATGCCCTCGCGGCTCTTGCCCAGCTGGTCCTGCGTCTTGCTCGACGCGAGCGTCTCGATGCTGCGCTGGATGCCCCGCGCGCCGAGCCGCGCAAAGAAGCCGCCATTCCCCTCACTGGCCGCCGCCTCGGCCTGCGCCTGCGCCTGGCCCAGCCTGTCCCGGATGCGCTCGCCGAGCCGCGAGCGAAACACCACCTTGGTCTCGACGTCGGTGTTGTCCGCGGGCGGCTTGTTGCGCGGCACGGCGTAGAGCTGCCGCTCGACCACGGACAGCACGCCGACAAAGTTGAGGTTGCGGCTCTCGGTCGACATCCAGCCCTCGCGCATGTCCACGACGCTCGTCTCGAGAATGTACGACGCCTTGTCCGACGTGCCGCCGGTCAGCGTCGAGGGCAGCAGCTTCATGATGGCCGGCGGGAGCCGCGACTTCTTGAGGTGGATGCGCGTCGTGTGCAGGCGGCCCGTGGCCGGGTCCACGCGCGACTCGATGGTGTCGGTGCTGAGCACATGGCTGGCGAACGGGTTGAGCTGCGGGGAGCAGTAGCGGAGGAAGAAGGCGAGGGTGACGGTCGGGAAGGGGTGCGAGTAGGTGTGGTTGGTGGTGTGGACGAGAACCATGATGTCTTCTTTTCTTTCCGCGCCTTGTAGAGCTCGACGGGGAGTTGGGTGGCGTACGACGGATCGAGGCTTGTTTATGGGAGGTAGGTTTGGCGGAAAGGAGCTTGGATCCTGGCTTCCACGCGGGGGAGGCGAAGGTCGGGTTACACGGGCCGGATTGGTCGAGATTGAGGTGGCAGCAGTGGTTTAGGTGTTGCAGCGGAGGCTCATGTGAAAACTGAAGCGCAGCTCACGGTCGGGAAGGGTATGAATTGGACATTGGGCGTGTGGTTGCCACGCGGAAGACCTTCAAGTCGATGCCCGGAATTTCTAGTCGACGACTCGGAACTGGGGGAACGGCGAAAAAGAAGGTTTTGGTTTTCCTCGGGCCAAAACGTCCGGGTCGGGGTGCTTGGAATTGATGCTCGTTGCTGCAGCCGTCTGAAGTCGCAGGAGAGATGATGTCTGATTGGAAGTTGCCCCGGAGAGAATGGGTGGCCAAACCAAGCCAGAGAGGGGGACGCAACTCTGACGATCATCGGCTCACTTGCCAAAGAGCCTGCCGCACTTTTGGGTGGCCCACTCCCTCGCAGATATGGAAGCGTTCCAGCCGAAGCGTCATTATCACGCGCTCGCCCAGGGGTACCGAAAGGTATAACACCCCCAAACATCCGAGGTGCCGTTTACCTGCCCATAGTGCGTGAAAAGCAAGCTAGCTTTAAACACCATACTACATAGTCATAGAAACATTGAAAGACCAAGACATACCCTGAGTGTCTTGATGAAACGTGTGTTTTGAACATGTTGACCTTTCCTACCTGATAGTGATCGAGGTTGCTATGCAGCTTCGAAGGACGTGTGGGGCATCGCGGGAATCGAGGCTTCCTTGGGATTCCGTTGATGCCTTAGAAATCGGACTGGAATCCTTCGAACCCGTCAGGCAGGAAATCCAGGACGGGCCGCTTAGTCACTTTCCAGGCACAGCGCCTTTTGTCCACAAGCCAACCCCCTCGATCTCTGAACGCTAACCAACTCTTCATCTCCTTTTCCCTTCTCCCTCCTCCACGACGAGTCGACGACATCCGGCACCCGACCAGCGCATCATTTGCGCGCGCCACGCACCGAGCCGCGCCTTTTCCATTTCCACCCAGTAGTGGTCGTAGACGCGGCTTCTTTGTTCCTCGCTCTGCGCATCGATCCAGGACAAAGCCCAGCGACCGACATCCGAAACACCGCACGGCACCAGAACCGCGGCCGAATCCATCACAGACCCATCGCCGTATCCTGCACGATTCCCATCAGCTGGATTAAAGCGCAGAATCTCCGCTGCCATTTGACTAACAGACCGTTTCTCTGAATTGCTGGCCGTGGAGGTGGTGCTATTCAGGAGGGGAATCAATCGTGATTCTCCATTCACCCAGTTTTTCAATAGGCGGCCAGAGTTTTCGCGAGGGACCTTTGTACTTTTCCTTTCTATTCTTGCTTAACCTCCATCCATAAAGCGCTTTCTGTCTTCTCTTGAGAACAATCAGAATTGACTGCATCCAACTTCTGAAGCTGAAGAAGCGGCGAGCACGATCTACCTGCTTTTGGGAAAATCTTGCGAGAACAAGAACAAAAACATCAAGTCATTTTCTTCCCATTCACTTGTGCGAAACAGACTTGAAAAGCACCTAATCTGCGTACAGCGTCCGCTGCGGGCGCGCTTCTTCCTCTGGCAAACATCGACAACCCCTTCGGCTTCAGCAACACAACTGTAACGCGACACAGTCGACAGCAATCAGCATGGCTTCCTCGGTCTTTTTCAAGTTCAAGTCTCAGAAAGAGCCCACCCGTGTGGAGTTCGACGGAACAGGCATCTCTGTCTTTGAGCTGAAGCGTGAAATCATTCTTCGGAGCGGACTCGGCGATGGAACCGACTTCGACCTTGTTATCTGCGCCGATGAGGGCATGAAGGAGGGTATGTATTCCAGCGCTCCTCAAAGCCCCGGTGTGGCATGGTGTACTGACAACCCCGCAGTGTACGACGATGATACGACAATCATTCCGCGGTCCACCACCGTCATTGCGCGGCGCATGCCTCCCAAGGTTCCCGGGCGAGGAGGCGCTGCTCGCTATGTCTCCGGCAAGATGCCAGTACACGCAAAGAACTCGTCACGGAGGGAACAGATCGCCAAGCCGGTCGTCAAGACACAATCCAACACCCTCGCTCAGCTGAGCAGTGCGATGACAGAGGAGGAAAAGATGGCAGCAGTCTTCCAGGCACAGACCGAGAATTTTACTTCTCGCGAGGAAGAGATGGCTACGTACGTTTCCCTCCTACTATTTCTACATAGCTTCAAGTGCTAACCAGACCTGTCTGTAGTCAACAATACGTCGCCAAGGGAGGCCCCAAGAAACCGGCCAACGTCCCTGATCATGATCCGCCCCAGGGCTACATTTGCTACCGCTGTGGAGAGAAAGGCCACTGGATCCAGCTCTGCCCAACCAACGACAACCCGGAGTACGACAACCGGCCGCGCGTCAAGAGAACAACCGGCATCCCCAGGTCCTTCCTCAAGACCGTCGACAAGGCGACAGCACTGGGCCAAAACGCCGACGGCGAAGACGTCAAGGCCCCATCCGGCATCATGGTCAATGCTGACGGAGAGTTCGTGATTGCTGAGCCTGACAAGGCGTCCTGGGAGCAATTCCAGGCCAAAGCCAAGGCGAACCCTGCCGCTCACAAGGCGACCGCCGAGGAGGACAAGGAAGTCCGGGAGCGAGGCTTGGAGTGCCCCGTCGACAAGAAAATGTTCATAGAGCCAATGAAGACTCCGTGTTGCGAGAAGACGTACTGCAATGATTGCATCACTAATGCTCTCATTGAGAGCGACTTCGTCTGCCCTGGCTGCAAGAGCGAAGGGGTCCTGATCGATGATCTAAAGACGGACGAGGAGGCTGTTGAGAAGATCAAGTCGTTCCTTGCCGAGAAGGATGGTAAGGCGAAGGAGGGTTCCAAAAGTCCCGCCGCGCCAGAGCCGCGTGCGACCGCTGGCGAAGAAGGAGCCGAGAGCAAGAGCGAAACAGCCCAGGCAAAGTCAAAATCACCATCGCCTACTCCGTCGGTACCAGTTACGACTCAACAACCAGGGGACGCGGCTTCAACTTCCACCCCGCAAAGCACCACATCGACCCCCGCCACTGGTGAGCAAGCTCAACCCTCCAAGAAGCGCCCTGCGGAGGACGCCTTGGAGAACCCCAAGATTCCAAAGGCCCCCAAAGCCATGCAGAAGGCACAGGAGGTCCAACAACAGAACATGATGGGCTCAATGATGAACGGCATGCCCGGCATGGGTGGAATGAATGGCATGCCTCCGATGGGTGGGATGCCGATGATGTTCCCCAATATGCCGATGATGGGCGGCAACTTCGGCCCTATGGGCGGCATGCCAAACATGAACATGGGTATGATGAATCCCATGATGAACCCCATGATGAACCCCATGATGGCGGGGCCCATGGGTGGCGGTTTCGGCGGCATGAACAACATGGCCGGCTCGGGCGGGTACAACGGCGGGTGGGGCGGCCCGGGAGGCGACATGGGCATGAACAACATGAACGCCGGTCCCAATGCCGGCGGAAACATGGGCGGCGGACGCATGAATGGGATGGGCATGGGGATGGGCATGGGCGGCGGGTATGGCGGCGGCGCCCACCAGCAACAGCAACACCAGCAGCACGGCCAGGGACCCCAACAGAATTTCCAGAACCGAAACTTCTCGTACCAGCCGGCCGGCGAGGAGGACGACGCCTACTTCCGCAAGCCGGTGAACCCGCATCGGCACCAGAATCGGCAGCGTAGGGTCCGGCCGAGCGATTACAGGGAGCTGTGAGAAGCAGCAGCCCTTTATTGATGTTGCCGACCGAATTGGCATCGCTCCGAAGCCATCGGTTTCAGCCCCTGACCTTTTTATCATCTTCGTTTGCACATATTCGACAATAATTCGACGACCACATGGACACGATACCTACGAGTACCTGACCACCGCCCCGCTTCTGGTCTTGCTGCTGCTGTCTCCCACGGAGCCGGACAACAGGCAGCGTATATACGGACTTGAGAGACCACTTTCGTCTGGTCTACGGGAGCGGCGTTTTTTTTCTTTTTTTGCCTTTTTTTTCATTTCATGTTCATTGGAGAGGGCGGCCACCGAGGCTTGGGCATCACATCACAGTGGAAGAGAAGACCATTCATCTCTGGACTCTTTATAGGGTCTAGCTGCATTTCAGGCGTTGGCGTTGAGATTGTTAAGTAGGGGAAGAAGGGTTCTGTTTCCTTGGCTTTGCGGGAGGGGAAATCAAGCATTGGTGCCGACTTGGGCACAACAAAGAACACCGTGGAGAGTTGGGTTGGTCACTGGGGGCGAGCCTGACTTTTATTATTCTGGGTGGGATCAGCCACAGCCGTTCGGCCACTTGGTTTTTTTGGTGTATGAGTAGAGCAATGCTCCGCCTGCAGCGGAGCTAATCAACTTTGATATTCAATATGCTCAGTTCCAGTATGATATCTCGCCTGAGTGACACCCGTGACATAAAATGATGCATCTGGAAATGATGATATTTGTTTGTATTGGCCGACTCCCATGACTCGGACATCTCCCAGCGCCAAACATGTGCCCAAAACGCAGCATTTGGCGCCGTCTAATCGCACAGCATGGGCGTTTAGCTATCTCGTCCCCCGTAATATGCGGTATCGACATGACCACCAGGCTATCAACACATGAGGGTATCCCCCAGCCTAGACGCCCGTATCCTTTCCATCCAACCCAAACTCCCTCTCTCTAACTCCACCCCTGTACTACTCTCCTTACGAAGGTGGGACGAACGGCTTCACCAGCATCTCACTAAACTTCTCCAGCCTCTCCTTCCCCCTGACCTCCTCGACCAGCAGCGGCATCTTGACGACGTTGAACTCGTCGTACAGCTCCTCGATCTGGTCGAGGTACTTCTTCTGCATGCGGCGGCGCGCGGTGCACTGCTCGCAGTCGGACCCCGGCTTGGGGAACAGCAGCTGGTTGACGACGATGCAGTGCGTGTCGATGCCGTAGGTGGCGAGCTCCTGGATCATGCGCTCCGTCTCGTAGAGCGAGAGGAACTCGGGGATGCAGACGCACACGAAGGTGGTGAGGCGCTCGTCCTTGAACTGCGTGTTGACCTCGGAGATGGTCTCGCGCAGCGTCTCGAGCTTCTCCATCATCTCGTTGAGGTTCTGGCCGTTGGGCAGGGTGCCGTTGCTGCCGAGGAAGCCGTTGAGGAGGGGGCCGTACTGGTTGGAGAGCTGCGAGACCTTGGCGAGGGCCTTTTCGAGCACCGAGGGGAACTGGAGGAAGCGGAGCGTGTGGCCGGTCGGGGCGGTGTCGAAGATGATGGTTTCGTACGAGAGGGACTTGACTTGTTTGAGGACTTCGGCGAAGGACATGGCCTCGTCGATGCCGGGGATCTGGGAGGACCATCAGTAAAGAACATGGCAATAACTGAAAGAAGATGGGATTGTGACCTACCGCAAACGCGAGATCCTGCATCATGCCCCCCATCCCGCCCATATCC
>Ga0247823_10002703_pt1 | contig 14560 bp, 16 predicted proteins | sample 13C_PalmiticAcid_2_FD_192426 | JGI IMG/M metagenome (GOLD analysis project Ga0247823, IMG submission 192426) | Soil microbial communities from agricultural site in Penn Yan, New York, United States - 13C_PalmiticAcid_Day30 | ecosystem: Environmental > Terrestrial > Soil > Agricultural land...
GTTGAGTGCCGCCGCCAGGTCCGGCGCGGGCACCGACGCGGCGGCACTCAACAGCGGCTACGCCTTCGCGCTCGGGATCGCCGCCCTGCTCTTCGTCGCGGCCGCGGCGATCGCCGTCCTCGTTCTCCCCGGCCCCGACCGCACGAAAACCACTGTCCGCGAGGACCTTCCCGCGGCAGCACAGTGAAAGGAAAGCCGATGTCCCCCATCGACCTGTTCGACCGCGCCCTGCGATTGCGGCCAGACGGCACCGTGGAAGCCGGCGAGTGCCGCATGGCCGCCGACGACGGCGGCTGGCAGCTGGCCGCCTTCCACGTCGACTCCGATGCCGACGTCCACGCCGATCACTGGGAGATGCATCCCGCCGGCGACGAGGCGGTGTGCTGCCTGCGCGGCGCGCTGCGCCTGTATCTGCGCCCCGAGTCGCCGGGCGCACCGGAGACCGCCGTGCGGCTGACGGCCGGCACCGCGTTCCTGGTGCCGCGGCACCGCTGGCACCGGATCGAACTCGACGAACCGTCCGACATCGTGTCGATCGGATTGCGTGGCGGCACAAGGCAGGAGCCGGTCGAACGCTGACCGCTCCGCCGGAAAACACTCGAGGGCGCTGCCGAAGCAGCGCCCTCGAGGTCGTGATCGAACGAAATCAGCGAACGGTGTGCACGATCAGCACGTCCGAGCGCGACTTGCGGGCCACGTCCGAGGGCACCGAGCCCAGCAGGCGGCCGGTCAGGGTGTTCAGGCCCCGGTTGCCGACGACCAGCAGATCGGCCTTGGTCTCGTTGACCAGGTCGAGCAGCGAATCGACCGGCTCGCCGACGATGGCGCGCTCGACGATGTTCTTCGCCCCGGCGGCCACCGCCTTCTCCCGGGCTACGTGCAGGATCTCGTTGGTCGGCGCCGAGCCACGCACCTGGTAGGCCTCGTCCTTGAGCACGTCGGCCGCGGCGGCGACGTCGCGATCGTCGGTCGGGAAGTAGGCACAGGCCAGCACGAGAGTCGCGTCCGCGTCGCCGGCGAGCGCTGCGGCCTTCTCCACGGCGACGTACGACGAATCCGAGCCATCAGTACCGACGACAATGGTCCGGTAGGCGGTCATCTCTCCTCCAACTTGGTCGGTGCCAGCACCGATCAAACCCGGGAATCGAGCGTCAGCGCGGCAATTGGGTCGACCCTAACGCCAAAACAGGCCGATTTATCGACAAATCGCAACAGATCACATCGGGAGTGTTGACGCCGGTCGGCACCCTGCCGGTGCTCTTCGCGACAGTCGCGAAGATTCACCTGCGACAACCAGACCGCGACTCGCGGAAACTGTGGCCTATCACAACACAATCAACGCGCCTGCGCGGCTGGGACTTTGCTCACATCAGCCGGAAAAACTGGGCAGTCCGCAGGCGGCGCTTCCGGTACCGGTCGAGGGCGCGACGGTCACCGTGGTCGGCACGATCCACCGAGTGCTGATGCCGACGACTTTCGCGGTCAGTTCGTGCTGCCCGGCGGTGGCGGGCCGCCAGGACGTGGCGGTGGTGCCGATGGCGGGCACCTCCACGGTGCCGATCACCGCGCCGTTGTCGTAGAACGTCACGTCGGCACCGGAGTCGCCACTGCTGTAGCCGACGACGTTGACCGCGGTGACCGTGTACGAGCAGCCGGCTTGCTGATCGGAGCCCTCGACCGCGACGCGCTGGGTCGAGTCGGCGTGCGCGAACGGCGCGACCAGCGCGGCCGTCGCCAGGACCGTGGCGAGACCGGAGCCGGCCAGACCCAGCCGGGTACTCGGGCGAAAAGATGTTGTCACCGTCGATGTCCTCACTCTCCCGCAGCAGCGACCGCTGCGAATGCGCTGAGACTATCCACGGACACCGCCGTTCCCCGCCGAAACGACAATATTTCAGATACCCGATTTCTGGGGTCTCGACAGCGTGTCAGCCCGGCGTGGGTACCGCACTCGCCTGCGCTTTACGCGCGTATTCCCACGGTGACATCCCGATCTCGGCGGTGAATTCCCTACTGAAATGGGCCTGATCGAAATAGCCGAGGTCGGCGGCCACACTCGCCAGATCGGGTCTGTCGCCGCGCGCGAGCAGATCCGCGGCGTCCTGCAACCGGAATCGGCACAGCACCCATTTCGGCCCGGCCCCGACATACCGGCGGAACAGCCGCTGCAACGTCCGGATGGGGACCGCGAAGCGATCGGTCACCTGGTCGACCCGGGTGAGCGCGGGATCGGCCGCCATCGCGGCGACGATCCGCGACACCAGCGCGTAGTGCGGGTCGTCGGCGCGACCCCGCCCGGCGAAGAAGTCCTCGACGATCGCCACCCGCGCCGCGTCGGAGGACTCCGCCAGCACGAGGTCGGCCAGTCCCGCCGCGGCGGGCAACACCTCGGCCAGGGGGGCCGAATCATCACGCAGCGCACCGACATCCATGCCGGTGAAGGCACCGAACCCACCGGGCCGGAACCGGAGGCCGAAGGTCTCCCCCTCGCCGTCGAGTTCGCGCACGTATTTCCTGGTACTCACCCCGTTGACGAAGCCGCCCGTGCGCGTGGTGCTGCGCTCGAAGGTGACGTTCACGCACGGGAACGACAGCACCTCGGCGCGATACGCGGGCTTACCCCGCAGATCCCAGCGCACGATCCAGTACCGGTCGGCGAACCCGGCCAGCGCGGGCCCGACCGCCAGCCGGTCCAGCGATCGATGCCTGGCCTGCTCCCCCGGATGCAGAATGCCCTTCATATCGGCGGGATCCGGCCGCGTCATCGGATCTGTCGCTTTCTTACAAGATCGGCGGCCACCGGCCGACCAGGATCGAAGACATGACCGATCCCGTTGCGCCCGTTCCGGAGGGCTACCACTCCATCACCTGTTTCCTGGCCGTGCCCGACGGCAACGCCGCCATCGCCTTCTACACCGAGGTCTTCGGCGCGAAGGTGCTCAGCCGGGCCGATCTGCCCGACGGGCAGCCCGCGCACGCCGAACTGCTGATCGGCGATTCCACGCTGCAACTGGGTATGCCCATGCCCGACAACAACGTTCGCGCACCCGAGGACTGGGTGCACACCTCGATCGTGCACTACTGCCCCGATGTCGATGCCGTGATCGCCCGCGCGGTCGCCCACGGTGCCCGCACCGCCGAACAGCCGCAGACCTTCGTCAACGGCGAGCGGTTCGGCGTGGTCATCGACCCGTTCGGCCACCGGTGGGCGGTGATCACCCGCATCGAGGAGATGACGCGGGAGGAAGCCGACCGCCGCATCGCCGCCTGGATGGCGGAATCGAGTTAGCGGTCGGCGTCGCCGGGGTGGCGCGGTGGGCATGATCAGCTCAGGCCCGCGGCGTCCATGCCGCGTAGTTCCTTCTTCAGGTCGGCGATCTCGTCGCGCAGGCGGCCCGCGAGCTCGAATTGCAGTTCGCGGGCGGCGTTCATCATCTGGTCGGTGAGGGAGGCGACCAGGTCGGCCAGCTCGGCGCGCGGCATGGACTTCACGTCGCGTTCGGCGTAGATGCCCGCGCTGACGGCCCGGCCGGGCTCGCCCTGGGCGCGCCTGCCGCGGCTGACATTGCGGCCCGATCCGCCGACGGCGACCTCGTCGTCGGCCTCCAGGTACACCTGATCCAGGATGTCGGCGATCTTCTTGCGCAGCGGCTGCGGGTCGATGCCGTTGGCCTCGTTGTAGGCGACCTGCTTGGCGCGGCGGCGATCGGTCTCGTCGATCGCGTGCCGCATCGAATCGGTGATCTTGTCCGCGTACATGTGCACTTCACCGGAGACGTTGCGCGCCGCGCGGCCGATGGTCTGGATGAGGCTGGTGCTCGACCGCAGGAAGCCTTCCTTGTCGGCGTCCAGAATCGCCACCAGCGACACCTCGGGCAGGTCGAGGCCCTCGCGCAGCAGGTTGATGCCGACCAGCACGTCGTACTCGCCCAGCCGCAGCTGGCGCAGCAGCTCCACCCGGCGCAGGGTATCGATCTCGGAGTGCAGGTAGCGCACCCGCACGCCGAGGCCGAGCAGGTAGTCGGTGAGGTCCTCGGCCATCTTCTTGGTGAGGGTGGTGACCAGCACGCGCTCGTCGCGCTCGGTGCGCTGGCGGATCTCGTGCACCAGATCGTCGATCTGGCCCTTGGTCGGCTTCACCACCACCTGCGGGTCGACCAGGCCGGTCGGGCGGATGACCTGCTCGACGACCTCGCCACCCACCTGGCCCAGCTCGTACGGGCCCGGTGTCGCCGACAGATAGACCGCCTGACCGATCCGATCGGCGAACTCCTCCCAGGTCAGCGGGCGGTTGTCGACCGCCGACGGCAACCGGAAACCGAACTCGACCAGGTTGCGCTTGCGCGACATGTCACCCTCGAACATGCCGCCGATCTGCGGCACGGTGACATGCGACTCGTCGATGACGAGCAGGAAGTCGTCGGGGAAGTAGTCCAGCAGGGTGGCCGGCGCCGACCCGGCCGGACGGCCGTCGATGTGGCGCGAGTAGTTCTCGATGCCGGAGCAGAACCCGACCTGGCGGATCATCTCGAGGTCGTATTCGGTGCGCATGCGCAACCGCTGCGCCTCGAGCAGCTTGCCCTGCTTCTCCAATTCGGCCAGCCGCGCGGCCAGCTCGGCCTCGATGTCGGCGACCGCGCGCTCCATCCGCTCCGGACCCGCCACATAGTGGGTGGCGGGGAAGATGCGCAGCGAGTCGACCTGGCGGACGACGTCACCGGTGAGCGGGTGCAGGTAGTACAGCGCCTCGATCTCGTCACCGAAGAACTCGATGCGGACCGCCAGCTCCTCGTAGGACGGGATGATCTCGACGGTGTCACCGCGCACCCGGAACGAGCCGCGGGTGAACGCCATGTCGTTGCGGGTGTACTGCACGTCGACGAGCAGGCGCAGCAGCGCGTCACGGTCGATCTCGCCGCCGACATCGAGCTGCACGGAGCGGTCCAGGTACGACTGCGGGGTGCCGAGGCCGTAGATGCACGACACCGAGGCGACCACGACGACGTCACGGCGCGAGAGCAGGCTCGAGGTCGCCGAGTGTCGCAGGCGCTCGACGTCGTCGTTGATCGAGCTGTCCTTCTCGATGTAGGTATCGGTCTGGGCGATGTACGCCTCGGGCTGGTAGTAGTCGTAGTAGGAGACGAAATACTCGACCGCGTTGTGCGGCAACATCTCCCGCAGCTCGTTGGCCAGCTGGGCGGCGAGGGTCTTGTTGGGCGCCATCACCAGCGTGGGCCGCTGCAGCTTCTCGATCAGCCACGCGGTGGTCGCCGACTTGCCGGTGCCGGTGGCACCGAGCAGGACGACGTCCTTCTCCCCCGCGGTGATCCGCCGTTCCAGCTCGGCGATGGCGGCGGGTTGGTCACCGGCGGGCTTGTGCTCGCTGACCACCTCGAACTGCCCGCCCGCACGCTCGATGGTGCCGACAGGGCGGTGCTCGGAATGAGCCAGCGGGTGCCCCCGCTCCTCGTACCCTTCCGTCGGGATCTCGGTTGCGAATGCCATGCCCACCAGGTTAGGACCGACCACCGACAAGTCGCGCGGACAGCACGCACACCGGCGCCGATCCGGCGACACGCGTGCGCCACGCCGAGGCACCGCTCGTGGGCCCGGTGTCGTTCGGATGAACTTCTGCTCAGCGACGAAGCCGCTCACCTGCGCGGACGCCGGGCCGCGCGCGGCCCGCAGCATCGTGGCGACCCCACGCGCGCGAGCACATCGCCTGGTCCGAACCGTGCCCGCGATCACCCAGCCGCGCCACCGCTACTTCGGAGCATTCGGCAGCGATGTCCGAAAAGTCCCATGTCCCAAGGATATTCACAGCGATGTGGTCCAGCAGACACGGTGCGTGACGCACATCCGGGCGTACCCTGAGTTGATCATCGGCACGTGGTGAAGGACAAGGCCATGAGCGCACTGCTTCCTCTGCTCGTCGCGGCTCCGGCGGTCACCGGATTCGCGGGATACTTCGCACGGGAGATCCGCGGCCCGCAGCCGCCGCCGGTCACCACCCCCACCGCGCCGCCGCCGGGCCGCCCCCGCGTCGAGTACTTCGACGTGGCAGAACTCACCAGCACCGACGCCAAGGGCTACATCCGGCCCGTCGACCGGTACGAGGTGCAGCCGTGGGGCGTCTACCTCGCCCGCACCGTCGACCGGCCGCGCGGCCGCTACGAGGAGTCCTGGCTGCTGCCCGGACCCGCCGTGCGCGCCACCATCGAGCACGATCGCCCCGGCCACCACCGCAGTCACGACTACGTCCTCGACATCGTCGAGTTCGTCCAGGTCGGGCCCAAACGCTGGCAGGCCACCGACTACTTCCTCGACATCGCGGTCCGCCGCGGCCGGTCGGCGACCCTGCGCGGTGCGGGCGAGCTGCTGGCCGCCCACGCCGCGGGTCACGTCGACACCGCCCAGGCCGATCGCGCCTTCGCCCGGGCCGCGGCCGTCCTGGACGGCCTCGCCGCCAACGACCACGATGTCGAGCAGTGGTTGCGCTCGCGGGAGATCACCCTGACCTGGATGTGAGCGGGCCCGGCCGGCCACCGGTAGATTTTCCGGTCATGACGCAGGCTTCCACCGTGCACGTGCATCCGCCCAAGATCGAGTACTTCGACGTCGCGGCGCGGACGAACACCGATCCGAAGGGGTTCGTCCGGCCGGTGGAGGTCTACCGGGAGCAACCGTGGGGCCTGTACATGGGCAGGCACTCCGACCATCCGAATTTCCACTACCTGGAATCGTGGGTGCTGCCCGAGCTCTCACTGCGGGCGACGAAGTTCCACCACAATCCGGGAGTGGAGCGCTGGCAGGACGTCTACGTCGATGTCGGGGCGTTCACCCGCGAGTCGGCCACGCTGTGGAAGTCGGTCGATCACTACCTGGATCTGCTGGTGCGCACGGGCCGCGAGGTCGAGCTGGTCGATGTCGACGAGCTGCTGGCCGCGCACGCCGACGGCCTGCTCGACGCGGCGGACTGCCAGGCCGCGATCGAGCACGCGACCGCCGCGATCGACGGGATGGCCGCGCACGGGCACTCGCTCGAGGCCTGGCTGGCCACCCGTGGCATGACCCTGACCTGGCGCTGAAACGACGAAACCGCCCCGACCTCCGGTAGTGAGATCGGGGCGGTTTCCGCTCGGGGAGGATCAGCCGGCCGACAGGCTCGGGAACAGATCCGCCAGGCCGCCGCCGCAGCCCGCGCTGCCGGTCGCGGCCGCCTCGCCCACGGTGACGGTGATCGAGTCGCTGATCAGCAGCTGCCGCGCCTCGAGCTTGTGCTGTCCCGCCGTGGTGGGCTTCCAGGTGATGCTCACCGTGCCCGAGAGCAGCGACGGCGACACCGGGCTGCCCGGGATGTCGACGCCGTTGTCGGTGAACTTCACCGAGGTCAGCCGATCGACCTCGACGCTGGCGGTCAGCTTGTAGCTGCATCCGACCTTGTGGTCGGACCCAGCCACGGTGAGGTTGCCGACCCACGCCGAGGCCTGCGGTGCGGCCAGCACGACGCTGGCGGCGACGGCGCCGAGTGCGGTGATGCCGAAGCCCGCACGGCCGAACTGACGGTGATGTGTTGTCATACGCGCTACAACTTCCCTGTGAACCGAGTCACCGGCTGGTGACTCGGCACAATGTACCCAGCGCGCGACGCCGTTCGGCCACTTTTTGAAACATTGATGTTTAACAGATTGGTCTCGGGTCAGACGCGCGCCCCAGCCCACTCGGTGACCACCGGATAGACCGCGTCGAACCACGGTTCCTTCACCGCGTAGTACGCCTGCGCCGCCGCCTCCCCGGTCTTGCCCGCCGCCGCCTGCTCGGCCTCGCGCTTGATCACCAGATACGCCGCACGCGCGTCCTCGTCCTGGCGCAGCCAGTCCCGCAACGCGAGCGCGAACTGCTGGCCGGGCGAATCCTGCACGCGCAGATGGATATTCGCCGGACGGGCCGGATCGGCATTGCCGTGCAGGCGCTTGCCCCAGCGAGCCAGGTCGGTGCCATCGGGGTCGCCGGGGGTGGGCTTCGGGTTGTCGTGGGTGACCGACGGCGCGAGTGGGAACCCGGCCCCGGCCAGCGCGGCGGCCAGCGACTCGGCGGTGGCCAGGTCGGCCACCGTCACCTGGATGTCGATGATGTCCTTGGCGGGCAGACCGTGCACCGCGGTCGAGCCGATGTGGTCGATCCGCACCGCCGACGCGCCACACGCCAGGTGCAGCCGGGCGATGATCCGGCGGGCCTGGGCGGCCCAGTCCGGATCGGCGGGCACCAGCCGGTAGGGGGCGCCGGCGCGGACGCCCTCGCGCTGATTGCGTTCGAACGGCACCAGTCGCTCGGTCCACAGCGCGCGCACCTGGGCCTCGACGATCTCGGGGGCGCCGTTGTTGTCCAGCCACACGTCGGCGACCGCGTGCCGCTGCTCGTCGGTGGCCTGCGCGGCGATCCGGGTGCGCGCGTCGGCCTCGGCCACCCCGCGCTGCTCCACCAGCCTGCGCAGCCGGGTCTCGATCTCGGCACCGACCACCAGGACCAGCTGCATGAGCGGGGCCAGCCCGTTCTCGACGAGCAGCGGAATGTCCTGCACGACGATGGCCTGCTCCGGCGCCGCGCCGATCAGCTCGGCGGTGCGCGCGCCGACCAGCGGATGCGTGATCGCGTTGAGTTTGCCCCGGGACTCGTCGTCGGCGAAGGCGACCGCGGCCAGCGCGGGCCGGTCGAGACTGCCGTCGGCGGCGAGAATGCCCGATCCGAACGCCTCGACCAGCGCGGCCAGGCCCGGTGTGCCGGGCGCGACGACCTCGCGGGCGATCGCGTCGGAGTCGATCAGCACCGCCCCGCACTCGACCAGGGTCCGCGCCACTGTGGATTTACCCGCTCCCATGCCTCCGGTGAGGCCGATCCGCAACATGGGGCCCAGTCTCGCAGACGCCGCGCCGTGTGGTCCCCGGCCTCGGATTCTTTCCGACACGCCCAGGCGCCGACCGGCGCAAATCCGAGGTCGGGCGAGTCGCGTGGATTAATGTTCGCGCTGGCGAGAAGGCCAGCTCCAGCTACCGAAGGATAATCATGGGCACCACAGACCACCGGACGGCTCGCCACCGCCTGGGAATGCCCGGCGGTGTGCATTGCATCGAACACCCCGCTGTCGCAGCGACTCTCGCCGAATACCGCCGATCCTGGTTCACCGCCCTGATCTCCCCCGCCCGGCACAGCTTCGCCGCGATGCGCAAACGGCCCAGCATGGCCGCCGCCGCCGGCTACTGGGTCCCCGCCGCCGCGAGCTGACTCTCCCGCGACAGCGCGCACCGGGCCCGGCGATCATCGCCGGGCCCGCGCCGTGTCACACTCCGACCAGTCCGCTCGGCGCACGCCTGCTGCCCGGCTGCTGGGTCGGCATCGCGTTCGGCGGCACCGGATAGGGCGCGCCCTGACCGAGGGTGCCCGCCGCGATGTTCGGCCCGCACTGCGCGACCGCCGCGTCCGCCTTGGGCCGCGGGTCGGGCAGCACCGGCTTCGTCGCGTTCGGCGCGGCCGCGAAGTCGAAGGTCGAGGTCATGTCCCCGGTGACGCCGCGCCGCCACGCGGTCAGGTTCGGCACGTCGACCCCGAACCGGGTTTCCAGCAGCCGCAGTTGCGAGGTGTGGTCGAAGGTCTGCGACGCGACCAGCCCGCCGCGGCTGTAGGGCGAGACCACCAGGCACGGCACTCGGTAACCGAGGCCGATCGGCCCGGCGATACCCCCGGCGGCGGGCACCCGGTCCAGCGGCACGGTCAGGAACTCCCCGGCCGTGCCCGGGGGCGGCGTCGGCGGGACGACGTGATCGAAGAAGCCGCCGTTCTCGTCGTAGCTGATGATCAGCGCGGTCTTCTCCCACACCGCCGGATTCGACGTCAGGATGTCGAGCAGCTGCACGATCCCGAGCGCGCCGAACGCGGCGGGCAGGGCCGGGTGCTCGCAGTGCAGCACCGAGGGCACCACCCACGACACCGCGGGCAGGGTGTTATCGGCGACGTCGGCCTGGAAGTCGTTGGGGTACACCGGCGCGATGCCGCGCCGGGCCGGCTCGGAGTTCGGGTCGGCGGCCTGGGTGAAGCAGCCCATCATGCCGTCCAAGATCATCGACGAGGCCGGCCCGACATCGCGGTTGCTGTAGATCTTCCAGCTCACGCCCGCCTCGGACAGGTTCTCCGGGTAGGTGCGCCAGCTGTAGACGTTCTTGGGGATGAGCGTCGGCGTCTCCACCAGCGGGCCACCGGCCAGCCCGTCGGGATCGATGGTGGCGCTGACCCAGTACAGCCGGTTGGGGTCGGTCGGGCCGAGCACCGAGCAGTGGTAGTTGTCGCAGAGGGTGAACGCCTGCGCCAGCTCGGTGTGGATCGGAATGTCTTCGGGCAGGTAGTAACCCATCGCCGCGGGGGCGTTGGCCGGGCCGACCGAAGCCACCGACATCGGCATCCAGCCGTCGTTGCGGCCGTGGTTGAACGCCTGGTGCATGCCCGGCCAGGTGTGGTCGGGGTCGTTGATGCATTCGCCGTCGAGGGTAGCGCCACGGGTGGTGTCGAGCCGGAACGGTTCGACGAAACCGTCTGCGGTGGGCCCGATTCCGGGCGACCAGCCGTACTGGCGCCACGACGCCGAGGCCTCACCGAATCCCCGCACCCCCGACAGGGTGCCGAAATAGTGGTCGAAGGACCGGTTTTCCTGCATGAGCAGCACGAAGTGCTCGATGTCGCCGAGCCCGCCCAGCCCGGCGGGGTCGGCGGCGAAGGCACGGTCGATGATCGGATTCGCCCAGGAGGCAAGCGTTCCCACGGCGCCGGCGGCCATCGCCTTGGCCAGGAACTGTCGCCGGTTGAGGCCGGAGAAGGGACCAGAACTCATGTCGATGGAGCACCTTTCCCGAGGAGGGGACGGAGCGATCGGCGCCGACACTACTCCACCGGACCCGGGAAAGGCCGAAGGCCCCGGTCCGTGTGGACCAGGGCCTTCGGTACTGCTCTACCCGAATCAGGCGTTGCCGGAGAGCTTCTCCCGCAGAGCCGCGAGCTGCGCGTCGCTGGCGAGCGAACCGCCGGCGGACTCGGCCGGGCCGGAGGAGGCCTGCGAGCTGCCACTCTCGGAGGAGTAGTTGCCCGAGGCGGGACCGCCGTTGGCGGCCTCGGCGGCAGCGTCGGCTGCCATCTTCTCCATCTGAGCGGTGTGCATCTTGTGGCGACGCTCGGCCTCGGCGTAGCGGCCTTCCCACTCTTCACGCTGCTTGTCGAAGCCCTCGAGCCATTCGTTGGTCTCGGGATCGAAGCCCTCGGGGAAGATGTAGTTGCCCGCATCGTCGTAGCTGTCGGCCATGCCGTACTTCGACGGGTCGAACTCGGCGTGGTAGTCCTCGTTCGCCTGCTTCAGCGACAGCGAGATCCGGCGACGCTCCAGGTCGATGTCGATGACCTTGACCATCGCGTCGTCGCCGACGGCGACAACCTGGTCCGGGACCTCGACGTGGCGCTCGGCCAGCTCGGAGATGTGGACCAGGCCCTCGATGCCCTCTTCGACGCGCACGAACGCACCGAACGGAACCAGCTTGGTGACCTTGCCGGGCACGATCTGGCCGATGGCGTGGGTCCGGGCGAACTGACGCCACGGGTCTTCCTGGGTCGCCTTGAGCGACAGGGAGACGCGCTCGCGGTCCAGATCGACGTCGAGAACCTCGACGGTGACCTCGTTGCCGACCTCGACGACCTCGGACGGGTGGTCGATGTGCTTCCAGGACAGCTCGGAGACGTGCACCAGGCCGTCGACGCCACCCAGGTCCACGAAGGCACCGAAGTTGACGATCGAGGAGACCACACCCTTGCGGACCTGGCCCTTCTGCAGCTGGTGCAGGAACTCGGAGCGGACCTCGGACTGGGTCTGCTCGAGCCAGGCGCGACGCGACAGAACCACGTTGTTGCGGTTCTTGTCGAGCTCGATGATCTTGGCCTCGATCTCCTTGCCGACGTACGGCTGGAGGTCGCGGACACGACGCATCTCGACGAGCGAGGCGGGCAGGAAGCCACGGAGGCCGATGTCGAGGATCAGGCCGCCCTTGACGACCTCGATGACGGTGCCCTTGACGGCCTCGTCCTTCTCCTTGAGCTCCTCGATCGTGCCCCACGCGCGCTCGTACTGCGCCCGCTTCTTCGACAGGATCAGGCGGCCTTCCTTGTCCTCCTTGGTGAGAACCAGGGCCTCGACCTCATCGCCCACGGAAACGACCTCGTTGGGGTCGACATCGTGCTTGATGGAGAGTTCACGGGAGGGGATGACGCCTTCGGTCTTGTAACCGATGTCGAGCAGGACCTCGTCACGATCGACCTTGACGATGGTTCCCTCGACGATGTCGCCATCGTTGAAGTACTTGATCGTGGCGTCGATGGCGGCGAGGAAATCCTCGGCGGAGCCGATGTCGTTGACGGCTACCTGCGGCGAGGTGACGGTGGTGGGCATATGTGGATTTGCTCCGGACGGATTGTGGTCGGTTGCGGACATTGGAACTTTCGGTACGCTGCGAGATCACCGCGACGAGGCGACGAAGGATACCGGGTAAGTATCGCACGGACCGCCACACTTGCTGGTGATCGAACTCAGCACGGGCGACTCCGTCATCGGATACCGTACGCATTCAACCCCGGCGCACAGCGCTCCTCGAAAGACACTCGCGTGCCTCAGCGTACGCGACCCGAGTCCAGCCGGGCAAACCACCCCCTCCACCCCGCCGATACCCTGGTCGCCGTGTCCGACGACGAACGCCATGCGCAGGCCAACGCGCTGCTGGGAACCACCGCGACCACCCGGACCAAGATCGGTTCGGCGGACAGCGAACGCGCGAGCAGGCGCTGGTGGGATGCCGATGCCGACCAGTACCACCAGACCCACGCCGACTTCCTCGGCGTCGACTCCCCCGGCGGCGAGTTCGTCTGGTGCCCGGAGGGCCTGCACGAGGGCGATATGGGTTTCCTCGGCGAGCTGACCGGCAGGTCCGTGCTCGAGATCGGCTGCGGTTCCGCGCCGTGTTCGCGCTGGCTCGCGGGCCAGGGCGCGCATCCGGTCGGGCTGGACCTGTCGATGGGGATGCTCGAGCGAGGTGTGGCCGCGATGGCGCAGGGCGGGCCGCGGGTGCCGCTGGTCCAAGGGGGCGCCGAGGCGCTGCCGTTCGCCGACGCCTCCTTCGATCTGGCCTGTTCGGCCTTCGGCGGTGTCCCGTTCGTCGCCGATTCCGCGCTGGTCATGCGCGAGGTCGCCCGGGTGCTGCGCCCGGGCGGGCGCTGGGTGTTCTCGGTGAACCACCCGATGCGCTGGATCTTCCCCGACGATCCCGGCGAGGACGGCCTCGTCGCGCGCATCCCCTACTTCGACCGGACCCCGTATGTGGAGGTCGACGGCGACGGCGTGCCCACCTATGTCGAGCACCATCGCACCATCGGCGACCGGGTCCGGGAGATCGTCGGCGCGGGCCTGACGCTGCTCGACATCGTCGAACCCGACTGGCCGGAGTGGCTGGACCGCGAATGGGGTCAGTGGTCGCCGCTGCGCGGGGAGATCTTCCCCGGCACCGCCATCTTCATCACCGAGAAGCCGCGCGTCTAGAACTCGGGCAGCGCCGCGAAGGCCGGGTCGACCCGCACGTTGGGCACGGTTTCGGCGACCCAGCGGCGAGCCCTGGTCAGCGCGTGATCGGGGAACACGGCGTCGAAGCGGACGTCGTCGGACAGCAGATAGGGCAGCCGACCGCGCAGCCCCGGCGCGTACGGGTGGGGCGGGCACATCTCACTGCGGTGGACCTGCGCGCCGATCGAGGACTCCCGCAGCCCGGGCACCCCGGTCTCGGGACAGATGATCTGGAACACCGCGGAGCACCGATCCTTCGGTACCACGATCGAGGCGGCGAAGACGAGCTCGCCCCGCGGGCCCGGCAATTGCGTCTTCTCCACGCGCAGCAGCGCGGGCAACTGGTCGACCCAGACCACGAACGCCTCGATGAGACAGCCGGTGCGGGCGTGGTGCTCGGCCAGCCGCCTGCGCAGCCGCGGCAGATCGTGCAGCCGCGCGGGCAGGTCGGGCGCGCCGTCGACATAGGTCAACGCGACGACATCACGAGTGGCCGGATTCCCCCAGGTCGTGTTGTCCAACTGCTGCATTCCAGGAATGTCGAACGAGATGGGCACCGGGACAACTTACCGGCGCGGACGAGTTCGGTTGTGCCCGTGCGCGGGAGAAGTCGCGACTCAGGCGGAAATGCGTTCTTCGACCAACTCCACCAGCCAGGAGTGGTGATCGGTCACCATCGCGCGGCTGCGCGGGGTGGCCAGCACCGGCGCCAGCGCGGTGCGGAACGCCGCGGCGGCGGCGCGGTCGTCGAAGTCGAGGTCGACCAGGACGCGGCCGGGATCGCCCTCGACGCGGCCGACGCGGTAGGTGCGGACCCCGTGGTCGGCGCGGAAGCGATCGTACTGATCGAAGGCCGCCTTCCAGGTGTCGTAGTCACGCACGGTGTTGTCGATGTGCAGGGTGGTGGTCATGATCGCCTCC
>Ga0247823_10002704_pt1 | contig 14560 bp, 11 predicted proteins | sample 13C_PalmiticAcid_2_FD_192426 | JGI IMG/M metagenome (GOLD analysis project Ga0247823, IMG submission 192426) | Soil microbial communities from agricultural site in Penn Yan, New York, United States - 13C_PalmiticAcid_Day30 | ecosystem: Environmental > Terrestrial > Soil > Agricultural land...
GTGGTGGACCGCGAGCGTCACCGCGCCCGGACACGATCTTCGACGTGGCGTCGGTCAGCAAGCTGTTCACCTCGATCGCCGTGCTGTGCCTGGTCGAGGACGGGCTCATCGACCTTGACGAGCGGGTCGCCGCCTATCTCCCCGAGTTCGCGGCCAACGGCAAGGACGCGGTGCGGGTCGAGCAGCTGCTCACCCACACCTCGGGCCTGGAGCCGTTCATCCCGCTGTGGCGGGACTGGCCGGACAACCCGTCGCGGATCCGCGCGGTGCTCGAGCGCGCGCCGACGAAGCCGCCTGGCTCGGCCTTCGTCTACTCCGACCTCAACCTGATCACCCTCGGCGTGCTCGTCGAGCGGCTGTCGGGCCGGTCGCTGGACCAGGTCGTCGCCGACCGGATCACCGACCCGCTGGGCCTGCGGGACACCGGCTACAACCCGCCCGCGGCGAAGTTCGACCGCGTCGCCGCCACCGAGTTCCAGTCGTCCCCGGCGCGCGGGATGGTCCGCGGCCAGGTGCACGACGAGAACGCGTGGTCGCTGGGCGGGGTGGCGGGGCACGCGGGGATCTTCTCGACCGCCGATGACCTGGCGGTCCTCGCGCAGGCCATCTTGAACGGCGGGACCTACGCGGGCAGGCGGGTGCTGCGGGAAGACACCGTCAAGGAGATGTTGACCAACCACACCGCCGAGTTCCCCGGCAACGACCACGGGCTGGGGTTCGAGCTCGACCAGCGTTGGTACATGGGGGCGCTGGCGTCGCCGCGCACGGCGGGGCACACGGGGTTCACCGGCACGTCCCTGGTGATCGATCCGGCGTCCCGGTCGATCGCGATCCTGCTGACCAACCGCGTGCACCCGGCCCGGACCTGGGGATCGATCAACGTGGCCAGGGAGACCTCGGCGACCGGGCTGGCGCGCGCGATGGCCGTGCGGCCCAGGCACGGCCCCGACACCTGGTACGCGGGGTCGGCCAGCGCGACAACGTCCACACTGGCCAGTCCGACGCTCAGCGCCACCGGACCGGTGCGGATCGTGTTCGACACGTTCGTGGATACCGAGTCGAGCGACGTCCTGACACTCGAATGGAGCAAGGACGGTCAGTCCTGGCAGACCATTCCCGTTCTGGCGAGCGGCCCGGGTGCGCCCAGCGGCGAAGTGCCCGGCTTGACCGGTTCGGGCCACCGCAATTGGTGGACGATCAACGCCCTGGTGCCGATGGCGGACAGTTTCACCCTCCGCTGGCGACTGACTACAGATGGTCGCTACTTGGGCCGAGGAGTCCATCTAGATCGGATCTTGGTCACCGAAGGTAGTCGTACGCTCCTCAACGGTGAGAAAGAACCCCACCTGATGCACCCAGTCGGGTGGCGGCTCCAAACTTGTTGACGATTTGACGCTAACAATCCGCGTTCGACCAGCGATTCCGTCAGCAAGCCCCACCCAGGCCCGCAGCCACAACTGACACATTTGGGTAGCGTTACCAACAAATGTGACGCACCACCTTGCTCTCCCCCATCACTGTTAGTAAGTTTCCCACGTGAGTGCGAGTCAAATGACAGCAGAACACAGCGAGTTAAGTCCGTTGGTCCGCATCCGCTCTCTGCTCCCGGGCCTGGCCCGAGCCGAGCAGCGAGTGGCCAAGGTTGTGCTCGAGAACCCGTCCACCGTCGCGCGGCGCAGTATCACCGAGGTCGCCGAAGCGGCGGGGACCAGCGAGACCACTGTGACCCGGTTCTGCAAGGCGATCGGCGTCGGGGGCTACCCCGAGCTGCGCATCGCCCTTGCCGCCGACACCGCACGCTCCGAGATGCGGGCAGACCGCGATCTCGGGGGCGACATCAACCCCGATGACGATCTGAAAACCGTGGTCGGCAAGGTCACCTTCGCCGACTCGCGCGCGGTCGAGGAGACCGCGGACCAGCTCGACATCGAGGTGCTCGCCCAAGTGGTCACCGCCGTCGCGAACGCGGGGAGGGTCGACGTCTACGGCGTCGGGGCCAGCGCGTTCGTGGCGGCGGACCTGCAGCAGAAACTGCACCGGATCGGTCGGGTGAGCTTCGCGTGGAACGACACGCACATCATGCTCACCTCCGCGGCGGTGCTGAGCCCAGGCGATGTCGCGGTCGGTATCTCGCATACCGGTGCCACCACCGACACCGTCGAGGCGCTGCGGGTGGCCCGCGAGCACGGGGCCACGACGATCGCGCTGACCAACTATCCGACGTCGCCGATCGCCGACGTGGCCGACTGGGTGCTGACCACAGCCGCCAGGGAGACCACGTTCCGGTCGGGGGCGACGGCCAGCCGCATCGCCCAGCTGACGATCGTCGACTGCCTGTTCATCGGGGTCGCCCAGCGTCATCTGGACCGGACGATCAAGGCGCTGGACTCGACCCGCGACGCGGTCGGTCCGCACCGGCTGGAGACACGGCACGACGGAAGGCGCAAGCCCCGGGACACCGGGAAATGATCAGTGGTGCGCGGGTCGGCGCCGCGGGAAGGGATTGACATGACGGTGCCTCGGCAGACGGTGCACGTCGACTCCCCCACCGAGCGGCGCAACCCGCGCACCGCCGACATCGATCAGATGTCCACGTTGGACATCCTGCGCAAGATCAACGACGAGGACCGGCGAGTGCCGGACGCCGTCGCGGTCGCGCTGCCCGAGTTGGCCATGGCCGTCGACCTCGCGACCGACGCGCTGCGCGGCGGCAACCGCGTGCACTACGTCGGCGCGGGCACCTCCGGCAGGCTGGCCACTCTCGACGCGGCCGAACTCGCGCCCACGTTCAACACCCCGAGCGATTGGTTCCGCGTGCACCACGCGGGCGGCGTGTCGGCGGTCCGGACGGCGGCCGAGGGCGCCGAGGACGACGACATGGCAGGCGCCGAGGAGATGGCCCGAGACGTGCAGGCAGGCGACTTCGTGCTGGGCCTCACCGCCTCGGGCCGTACACCGTACGTCCTGGGTGCGCTCGGCGCGGCCGCCGAACTCGGCGCGACCACGGCGCTGGTGACGAACAACCCCAACACCCAGCGCGGGTTCGGGATCGACCTGGTGATCGTGGTCGACACCGGCCCGGAGGCGATCTCCGGGTCCACGCGGATGAAGGCCGGGTCGGCGCAGAAGCTAGTGCTGACCGCGTTCTCCACGGCGGTCATGGTGAAGATGGGGCGCACGTACTCGAACCTGATGGTGAGCATGCGGGCGAGCAACGCCAAGCTCCGCGGCCGGACGCTGCGGATCCTGCGGGAGGCCACCGGGCTGAGCATGCCGGAGTGCTCGGCGGCGCTGACGGAGTCGCATGGGGACCTGAAGGTCGCCCTGGTGCACCTGCTGTCCGGTGTGGACACCTCCCGCGCCCGCCGCGCCCTGGCCGAGACCTCCGGCCACGTCCGCCTCGCCATGGGCCTTCTCGACGCGCACGCGATCTAGCCCACCGCGGCCGCCGCGGGCAAAGTGGTGCCATGGCCGTGACGCAGCAGATCGCCCGACTTCCCGCTGAGCTGTTGGCTGAGTGCAGGCTGTCGGTGGAGGTGCTGGATCGCCTCTGCTCGTTCAAGGCCGCTGGTGTCGACCACCTCGACCTGGATTGGGCACCCCGAGACTTGCGCCGGGTCTGCGACCTGGCCAGGACGGACGGGCGGCTTCGGGACGCGGTGCGGGATGCGATGGCGGGTGACGCCGAGGTCAATCCCGAGTACGCCGAGTACGGCGACATCGCAGAGCACCCGGTCACCGAGCTGACACCTGCTCGGGTCGCCGAGATCGCGGGCTGCTTGCGCGAACTCGACGTCGAGACGATCTTCGCGGTGCTGCCGGCCGATGCCGAACTCGCGAAGGCGGCCCTCGGACCGAATCCGTTGGATTTCGACAACCACCCGACCGACTACCTGGCTCCGCACTTGACCGCGTTGCGCGACTTCTACGAGCAAGCCGCGCAACGCGGGCAGGCCACCATCATGTGGTGGGACTGACTGTCTACTTGCGACCGCCGCCGAGGAGGCCGCCCAGCAGGTCACCGAGGTTGCCGAGGCCGCCGCCGGAGCCGCCCAGGAGACCGCCGAGCAGGTCGCCGAGGCCACCGCCGCCCTGGGCCTGGGGCTGCTGCTGGGGCTCTTCGGAACCGCCGCCGAGCTTGGCGCCCAGCTTCTTGGCGAGGTAGGACATCACGATCGGGGCGAGCAGCGGCAGGAGCTTGGCGATCAGGCCCTTGCCGACCGAGCCCAGGCCGCCCAGGGTGTTGACGACCTCGGTCTTCTGGTCGCCGAACACGTGGTTGACGATCTTCGAGCCGTCGTCGGTGTCGACCTTGTCGAGGTCGACGCCGCCGTCGACCAGGCCGGTCGAGTGCTGGCCGAGCGCCTCGAACAGGGACTGGGCGCCGCCCGGGTCCTGGGCGTTGGCCTGCATGCCGCCCAGCAGCGCGGGCAGCGCGGCGCGGGTGGCCTGCTCGGCGGTCTGCTCGTCGACACCCAACTGGCCTGCCAGCTGGGAGAGGGGGATCTGGGCAATGATGTCGTCGATCGCGCTCATCAGGTCTTCGGTCCTCCTCGGGGCGCGGCCCAACACCGGGCCTCGGCTGCGGTCAGCCTAGCCACGCGTCCTGGGCCGCGCCTGGGGAAAGTCAGCCGATCCTGATCGTCTTGGCGACGCTGGGCACGCCCGCGGCGTCGAGGGCGAAGAGCAGGTAGTAGCCCGGGAGGGCGATGCCGGGGTCAGCCGGAACGGTCAGGCTGTGGGTCGTTCCCGGCACCGTCGTGAGCGGGATCCGGCGCTGGTCGTTGTCGACCGAGTGCGTCACCGAACTCATCCGGACCAAGGCGAAACCACTCACCTCGACGTCGGTGTCGACGGTGATCGCGGCGCCGTTGGCCGCGGTGCTCGGGGCGGTCGTGATCACCGGTCGGACCTTGGCCGTGCCGTCGGGATTGAGCAGGTAGGGCGGGGTGAAGACCTGTCCGTCGTGGTGGTTGGTGGCGCAGCCGCCGCAGAGTCCGCCGCCCCCGGTGAACACGGTTCCGTCTGGCAGCAGGTTGGCCACCGAGTGATAGGTCCTGGGCACGGCCATCGGCGCCAGGCGGGTGAACTGGCCGGTGGCCGGATCCCACAGCTCGGGGGTCAGCACAGCGGTCTGGTCGCTGAACGGAACCGGACGGGACTGGCCGCCGATCACAAGCACCTTGCCGTCGGGCAGCACGACGCTGTTGGCGAACGCGCGGGCACTCGACATATCGCCCACACGGGTGACGACCGCGGTGCCGGTGGTGATGTCGATCGCGTACGCGCGGGTCGTCGCGTCGACGTCCTGGTACGCGGTCGCGCCGCCGACGGTGAGGATCTTGCCGATGTCGTACATCACCGCGTTGCCGTTCATCGCGTCCTGGCTGTCGCCGCGCGGGCCCGCGTCGGTCACCGAACCAGCGCCGGTCGTGTCGACCCAGTTCATCCGGCGGCTGGGACCGGCGTGGAACACGCGGCCGCCCGCGACCGCGAAGAACCAGCCGTGGTTGTCCGCGCGGTAGGCGCCGCGCGGGTCCCCGGTCATGAACGGTCCAGGTTGGACACCGGTGAGCGTGCGCCAGGTGTTGGTGGCGGGTGAGTAGACCTCGCCGTTCTTGCCGCCCTCACCGCCGCTCCACGAGCCGCCGACAGTGAACGCCTCGCCCGTCGACAGCGTGGTCTGTCCCTGATAGCCGCGTGCGATGTTCAACTCGGCCGCGGCGGACCAGGTGTCGGTGAACGGGTCGTAGATGCTGGCCTTCTTGGCATCGCTGCCGCCGGTCACCAGCACGCGGCCGTCGGACAGGATCGACGCGCCCGGGCAGAACATGTCGTGCCCGGTGTTGTCGACGCGGCGCTGGGTGACCTCGCCGGTGGCCAAGTCGAGGATCGCGGTTTGGGTGTAGCCGTGGCTGCCGCCGAAGGTGTCCGCCGAGTAGGCCGACCAGGCCAGCAGCTTGTTGTTCGGCAGCATCGCCGTGGCGACGGGGACCAACGGGAATCCCTTGACCGCGCCCCAGATCCCGACCTCGGCCGCGTTCGGCGGCGCGGCGGGCGTGAGCACGTTGATCTCCGCGGCGGACGTCCACGGACCGCGATTGCCCGCCTCTGTAAGCGCTGTCAGCCGCACATAGCGCGCGTCGACGGGAGTGATCAGAGCCGTCTGCACGGCGGACGTGTCCGCCCACGTGCCCGTGGCGACCGGGGCGCCGAAGGTCGTGCCGTCGTCGCTCACCGCGATCTCGTAGCGCCCCACGCGCCCGTTGCCGGAGTCGCCACGAGGGGTGACCGACAGGCCCGCCACCGAACGCGACGACTTCATGTCGAGGGTGATCCAGTGCGGCAGCGGCGCGGCGGGCGCGGTCCACTTGGAATGCCAGATGGTGCCAGTGCTGCCATCCAGGACGTTCGCGGGAACGCCGCTCTCGCCGGTGGCCTCGAAGTCCGACGCGGTGGCGGTCCAGCCGTCGCGGTTGAGCGGAGCCGTGCTGATCGGGGCGGGCTTGCCGTAGGCGTGGAACTCGGCCGCGCTCGACCACGGGCCACGGGCGCCCGCCTCGGTCGACGCGGTGATCCGGACATACCGCGCGGTCGGGGAACCGTTGAGCAGTGCGGCTTTCGATGTTCCGTCATCGGCCCACGTGCCTGTGGCGACTGGCGCGGAGAAGGTAGAGCCGTTAGTGCTGACGGTGACGGAGTACTGGCCGATCCGGCCGTTGACTCCCGTGGAGCGAGGGGTCACGACGATCGCGGACACAGCCTGCTCTCGCCGCAGGTCGACAGTGACCGAGTGCGGCAGCGCGGCGTCGTATCGGCTGTGCCACAGCGTGTCCGGCTTGCCGTCGAGCAGGTTGGACGCCCCGAAGGTGGCCTGCTCGTCCGACGCGGTCGCCGTCCAGCCGATCCGCGACAGCGCGGGGTCGGCGGAGATCGGGCCAAGCAGGTCGAGCTCGGCGGCGGACGACCAAGGGCCGCGGTTGCCCGCTTCCGTTAGTGCTGTCAGCCGCACATAGCGCGCGGTGACCGGTCCGGCGAAACCCGCGTCCTTGATCAGGGCGTCGTCAGCCCAGACACCCGAGGACACTGGCGCGCCGAAGTTAGTGCCGTCTGCGGACACCGAGACGCGGTACTCACCGATCCGCCCGTTGGCGCTGTAGGTGGACCTCGGCCGGTAGACGAGTCCATTCAGGACGGTCGGCGCCTTGAGGTCGACGGTGATGCTGTGCGGCAGCTGGGTGGCCACCGCGTAGCGGCTGTGCCAGATCGTGCTCGCGTTGCCGTCGAGCACGTTCGACGCGCGGCCGTTCTCCCGCAACGTCTCCTGGTCGCTCGCCGTCGCGGTCCAGCCGGTACGAGCCAGCCGGGCCGACGGCACGGGTGCGCCCGGGTCACCCAGGAGGTTGATCTCTCCGCCACTCGCCCAGGGGCCTCGGCCGCCCGCCTCGGTGAGCGCGGTCAGCCGGACGAATCGCGCGCCGCTTACCGCGAAGCTCATAGTCTTTACCGTCGCGTCGTCGGCCGCGGTACCCGCGCTGACCGGGTCACCCCACGTGGTGCCGTCAACACTAAGGCGGATCTCGTAGCGCCCGATCGTCCCGTTCCCGCCGCCCGGGCGCGGGGTGTAGGCCAGCCCCGATACGCGCTGCGTGCGCCGCATGTCCACGGTGATCGACTGCGGCAGCGCGGTCGCCGTGCTGTAGCGGCTGTGCCAGATGGTCGCCGGGTCGCCGTCGAGGACGTTGGCCGCGCGTCCGTTGGACGCAGCGGTCTCCTCACTGGTCGCGGCGACGGTCCAACCGGTCCGGCTCAGGGTCGGCGCGACCGCGATCATCGCGTCGGCGTTCGCCACGATGTGCGGGTGCGGGATCACCCCGTGGTGGTCGTCCGGTGTGTCGAAGACAAGCGGGGTCGCTACGACCCCTACCGCGAGGACCAGGGCCAAACGGGTGATGCGCATGCCCACTGACTCGGCGAATTCCCCGCAGCGTTACGGACGTCCGTGAGCAAGGCTCAGCAATACCCTGGTCGGGTGATCACGATGTGAGGAGAGCCACTACTCGGCGATGGCGGCGTCCGCGATGCTCGTCGCTTCGCGGGCCCCCGCGACGACGGCCTCGCAGCAGAACACGATCCATTTGGCGACCCCATCGGGCTCACCAGACGCGAAACCCTCGGCCGCGGCTCGATAGGCGTCGGCGCGGCGCATGAACGACACCTCCGGCACCGCCAGGCCCTTGGGGTCCAGCCCGCTGCCGATGGACGCCAGCCGAGCGGCCGCGCGCGCGACGACACCGTCGGCGCTGCCGAATGGCGCAAGGGTCAGCAGTTCACCGTGCACGACAGCGACAAGCACCGGGCCCGGCACCTTCGTCCCGCCCGCGACCAGCCCGGCCAGCAGACTCAGCCGACCGCCGACACCGGGTGCCGATCGCGGCCTGCCAAGGGACTCGTCGTCGGTGAGATCCGCGGCGGCCAGCAGGTGCAGCCGGGCCAGCGCCTGCAGCGGCGCGCGCTCCCAGGTCGGCAGCAGCGGGCCGAGCGACTCCGCGACCCGCAGCGAACCGGCCAGGACCGGGTCGGTCACGTCGCCCTGCTCTGGGATCTCCGGGTCGCCGCCGTCGAGCACGGCCGACGCGCGGGCCGCGCGCACCGAGGCCTCGGCCGCCGTCGCGGGCCAGCCCCGCCGGTTCGCCGGGTGCCGGTGGACTTCGTCGACCGAGTCCCGCGCGGCGCGCACGGCCTCGTCGACACCGGGGAGTTCGAGCAACTGGGCCAGCGGATCGGTCACACGGCGACCCTACCGGTTGGGAAACACGCATCCGACTTGCCATAATTGGTCTAAACCTTTAGGCGGCAGGGCTGTCCTGGCGGCCTGGATCGGTCTAGATTTCACGGGGAACGGAAATCGCACCAAGGAGGTCAGGTCCCATGACCGAGCAGTCGGGTCAGAGCCCAGCGCTGGACAACTTGTCGACGGAGACCCGCGTGTTCCCGCCGTCCGAGGCGTTCACGGCGCAGGCGAACGCGTCGGCGGAGTGGTACGCCGAAGCCGACGCCGACCGCGAGGCGTTCTGGGCCAAGCAGGCCGAGCGGCTGGACTGGGACACAAAGTGGTCCCAGGTGCTGGACTGGACAGGCGCGCCGTTCGCGAAGTGGTTCGTCGGCGGCAAGCTGAACGTCGCGCACAACTGCGTCGACCGGCACGTCGCGGCGGGTCTGGGCGACCGGGTCGCGATCAACTGGGTGGGCGAGCCGGGTGACTCGGTCACCATCACCTACGCGGAACTGCAGAAGCAGGTCTCGCGGGCGGCCAACGCGCTGGCCTCGCTCGGCCTGAACGCGGGCGACCGCGTGGCTATCCAGATGCCGATGATCCCCGAGGCCATCTTCTCGATGCTGGCCTGCGCGCGGCTCGGCCTGGTGCACTCCGTCGTCTTCGGCGGCTTCTCCCCCACCGCCCTGCGGTCGCGGATCGAGGACGCCGAGGCGCGGCTGCTGATCACCTCCGACGGCCAGTACCGGCGCGGCGCGCCCGCCCCGATGAAGGCGCTGACCGACGAGGCGACCGAGCACACCCCGACCATCGAGCACGTCCTCGTCGTCCGCCGCACCGGTGGCGACATCCCGTGGACCGACGGCCGCGACCTGTGGTGGCACGAGCTCGTCGACCAGCAGTCGGACACGCACACGGCCGAGGCGTTCGACGCCGAGCACCCGCTGTTCATCCTCTACACCTCAGGAACCACCGGTAAGCCCAAGGGCATCCTGCACACCTCCGGCGGTTACCTCACACAGGCCGCGTACACACACAACGCGGTGTTCGACCTCAAGGCCGACACCGACGTGTACTGGTGCACCGCCGACATCGGCTGGATCACCGGCCACACCTACATCGTCTACGGCCCGCTGGCCAACGGCGTCACCCAGGTCGTCTACGAGGGCACGCCCAACACCCCGCATGAGGGCAGGCACTTCGAGATCATCCAGCAGCACGGTGTGACGATCTACTACACCGCGCCCACGCTGATCCGCACGTTCATGAAGTGGGGCGCGCACATCCCCGACGGCTACGACCTTTCGTCGCTGCGCGTGCTGGGCAGCGTCGGCGAGCCGATCAACCCCGAGGCGTGGATCTGGTACCGCGAGCACATCGGCGGCAACCGGATCCCGATCGTGGACACCTGGTGGCAGACCGAGACCGGCGCGATCATGATCAGCCCGCTGCCGGGCGTCACCCACACCAAGCCGGGCAGCGCCCAGCGTCCGCTGCCGGGCATCGGTGCCTCGATCGTCGACGAGAACGCCGCGCAGGTGCCGTCCGGCGGTGGCGGCTACCTGGTGCTCACCCAGCCGTGGCCGTCGATGCTGCGTGGCATCTGGGGCGACGAGGAGCGCTTCCGCGAGACGTACTGGAACCGGTTCAGCGAGCAGGGCTTCTACTTCGCGGGCGACGGCGCCAAGTACGACGCCGACGGCGACATCTGGCTGCTCGGCCGAATCGATGACGTGATGAATGTGTCCGGGCACCGCATCTCGACCACCGAGGTCGAGTCCGCGCTGGTCTCGCACCCGAGCGTGGCCGAGGCGGCCGTGGTCGGCGCGACCGATCCCACCACCGGACAGGGCATCGTGGCGTTCGTGATCCTGCGTGGCGGCAAGGACGGGGCCGTCGAGGAACTGCGCAACCACGTCGCCAAGGAGATCGGCCCGATCGCCAAGCCGCGCCAGATCCTCGTCGTCAACGAACTGCCCAAGACGCGTTCCGGCAAGATCATGCGGCGGCTGCTGCGTGACATCGCGGAGAACCGGGAGATCGGTGACACGACGACGCTGGCGGACAGCACGGTGATGAACCTGATCACCGAGGGGCTCGGGAGCAAGTCCGCTTCCGAGGACTGACAGGCAAGCCTCAGCTAATTGAGGATTGCCTTTCCACAATAAGGAAATCCTTCGTGCCGCGGGCGTTTCCCGGCTGTGTTTCCATAATGGGGTGACCCAACTGGAAACGCAGCCGGGAACGCACCCGGCCGAGCCCCATCACCCGAATGTGGGCGAGCGCCTCAACTGGCTGCGCGCGGGCGTCCTCGGCGCCAACGACGGCATCATCAGCACGGCGGGCCTGGTCGTCGGCGTCGCCGGGGCCACCACCGACAGCGGCGCCATCCTCATCGCGGGTGTCGCTGGGCTCGTCGCGGGCTCGCTTTCGATGGCGGGCGGCGAATACGTTTCGGTGAGCACGCAGCGCGACACCGAACTGGCCCTGTTGGCCAAGGAATCGCGCGAACTGGAAGAGATGCCCGAAGCCGAGGAACGTGAGCTCGCGGGCATCTATCAGCAAAAGGGACTGGGCCCCGAATTGGCCGCCGAGGTGGCCAGGGAATTGACCAAGAAGGACGCGCTGCGGGCGCACGCCGAGGCCGAGCTGCAGATCGACCCGGACAACCTCACGAGCCCGTGGCAGGCCGCGTGGGCGTCGCTGATCTCCTTCGCCGTCGGATCCGCGCTGCCGCTGCTGGCGATCGTCCTTCCCCCAGTGAGCCTGCGGGTGTGGCTGTGCGCGGCGGCCGTAATCGCCGGGTTGGTCATCACCGGGACGCTGGGCGCGCGGCTCGGCGGGGCCAAGGTGCGGCCCGCGGTGATCCGCAACGTCGCCGTCGGCTGCCTGGCGATGGCCGTCACCTACGGGGTCGGCCTGCTGTTCGGCGTCAGCCTCACCTGACCGGCGGCTGCTCGCCGCGCAGGTCCGCCAGGATCTCGGTGATGGCGTGCATGATCCGGCGGGTGGCCTCGGTCAGCGAGTCGCGGTCGGTGCCGGTGATGTCGGACAGGTCGACGGGGTCGCCGGTGACGATGGCGATCGTCTTGCGCGGCAGCAGCTTCGGGAACCGCGACCGCGCGGGGAGCAGCGTGTGCGTCCCCCAGTTCACCACCGGCACGACCGGCGCACCGGTCTCCAGGGCGACCTTCGCCAGGCCGTGCTTCACCCTGGCCGACGGCCAGTGGTCGGCGTCGTCGGAGAACCCCGCCTCGGGGAAGAACAGCACGCACTCTCCGCGCCGGACCGCGTCGACCGCGCCGTGATAGGCGTTGCGCGCCTGCGCGGTGCCGCGCTCGACGGGGATGTGCCCGCCGCCGCGCACGACGTTGCGGATCACCGGGACCTTCCACAGGCTCGCCTTGGCCAGGAACCTGGGGATGCGGCCCGCCGTGAGCGCGAACGCGGTGACGGTGACCGGGTCGGCGTTGGAGAGGTGGTTCGACGCCAGGAGAAGGCCGCCGTCCTTGGGCAGCCGGTCGGCGCCGGAGAAGCTCAGCCGGGTGAACATGGCCAGGAACGGCCAGATCAGGTCGATCGCGAAGCTGAACCAGAATCCCCGGCCCTTGCGGGGCGCCCGGAACATCAGGCTGATCGCTTTCCAGGTGGCCATAGGTCTGACGGTGTCGGTGCGCACGTCCCTATCTTCGGCCATGCCCCTGCGTGCGGACGGGCGGGTCGAGCGTTTTCGCAGGTCACACCCGTCGGTTACGATCGACGTCAGGTGTGCCGGGAAGTCTGGTCGGCGTCGTGCCGAGATGTCCGCCGAGCCAGGAGTGATCATTGTCACAGCGCCGCCGCCCGGGTCCGCCCAAGGTCGTCGCCGAGTTCGCGCGCTATCTGCGCACCGAGACCGTCGGCGGCATGGTGCTGCTCGGTGCCACGGCGCTTGCCTTGCTGCTGGCCAACTCACCCGCGAACAGCGCCTATGAGGCGGTGCGCGACTTCGAGATCGGACCGCACTTCCTCCACCTGAATCTAAGCGTCGGCGCATGGGCCAAAGACGCCCTGCTGGCCCTCTTCTTCTTCGTCGCGGGACTAGAACTCAAGCGCGAACTGGTCACCGGCGAGCTGTCGAAGTTCAAAGCCGCCCTGCTGCCCGCGCTCGCCGCCCTCGGCGGAATGGTCATCCCGGCCGTCGTCGCGCTGTCCGTCGCGTGGGGCGACCCGCGCGCGGGGGATGTCTGGCCGATCCCGGTCGCCACCGACATCGCCTTCGCGCTCGGCGTGCTCGCGCTGACCGGATCAGGGATGCCGAGCAGCGCGCGGGTGTTCCTCCTCAGCCTCGCCGTGGTCGACGACCTAGGCGCCATCATCATCATCGCGGTCCTGTTCACCGCGTCGTTCAACTTTGTCGCGTTCGCCATAGCGGCTGCTCTTCTTGCGCTCTATTGGTATCTGCAGCACAAGCGTGTCCGCACGTCCTGGATTTATGTGCCGTTGGCTATCGCGATCTGGATAGCCGTGCACTCCAGCGGCATCCACGCGACCGTCGCGGGCGTCGCCATGGGCCTTCTCACACGCGTCCGGCGCGACCCCTATGAGAAAGAGTCCCCCTGTCTTCGGCTGGAGCACCGGCTCCAGCCGTGGTCGGCCGGGTTCGCCGTCCCCGCGTTCGCGCTGTTCGCAGCGGGTGTCCCGGTCAACGGCGAGGCACTGGGCAAACTCCTGACCGACCGGATGGCGCTGGCGATCATGGCCGGGCTCATCGTGGGCAAGCTGATCGGCATCGTGGGCGCCGCGCTGCTCGCCGTGCGGCTGAAGATCGCGGTGATGCCCGAGGGCATGGGCGGGCGGGACCTGGTCGCGGTGGCGATGCTCGGCGGTGTCGGATTCACCGTCAGCCTGCTGATAGCCGAGCTGTCACTCGGGCGGGCCGACGCCGAGCTGGCGAAGGCGGCGGTGCTGGTCGCGTCGGCCACGGCGTCCCTGCTGGCGGCGGCGCTGCTGATCCGCCGCAGCCGGGTCCATCTGCGAGATTGACCATCCGATCGGCTCGCCTGATCAGGGCATGGCACGATGGCGCTCGTGAGCAGCGCGCACGCAAACGGAGACCGCGATGGCTCGGGGCTGCCCAAGGTGCCCTCGATCCCCCTGTCCGACGACCGCGCGTTCGCGGCCGCGGGCGACCAGTCGATCGGCAACCTGGTCAAAGACGCGACGACCCACCTGTCGACGTTGATCCGGGCCGAGGTCGAACTGGCCAAGTCCGAGGTCACCGGAGAGATCAAGAAGGGTCTCAAGGGCAGCATCTTCTTCATCGTCGCGCTCACGATCCTGCTGTACAGCTCCTTCTTCTTCTTCTTCGCGCTGGCCGAGTTCCTGGCCGACCTGGGGCTCTACCGGTCGGCCGCGTTCGGCATCGTCTTCGGACTCATGCTGGTGATGGTCGTCGCCCTCGGCTGGCTCGGTTACCGCAAGATGCGGGCGATCCGGGCGCCGAAGAAGACGATCGAGTCGTTCAAGGACACCGCCGCCGCGCTGACCCACCGCGGCGAGCCCAGCACCAACGGGCACGCGCGGCTCGGCGACGGCCACCACGCCACGCCAGTCCGCCGCGACTGATCGGCGCACCGCTGAGCAGCGCCGTGCGCTCCCGTCCCGACCCGTCGACCGTGCGCGTCGATGGGCCGTGGACGCACCGCGACGTCCACGCCAACGGCATCCGGCTGCACGTCGCCGAGACCGGTGAGGGCCCCCTCGTCCTGCTGCTGCACGGTTTCGCCCAGTTCTGGTGCCGCC